>Ga0307479_10006282_pt1 | contig 10906 bp, 6 predicted proteins | sample atmos_gasesECM4C_FD_203743 | JGI IMG/M metagenome (GOLD analysis project Ga0307479, IMG submission 203743) | Hardwood forest soil microbial communities from Morgan-Monroe State Forest, Indiana, United States - atmos_gasesECM4C_515 | ecosystem: Environmental > Terrestrial > Soil > Temperate...
ATCCGAAAGCACACGAATTCTATATCGCCGACTGGATTCCAGTGGCGGACCAACGCATGGTCATGGCCCACGAACTAACGCATGCGCTGGAAGATCAGCATTTTCAAATCGAGGATTGGGTCAAGGCGGCGCGACCGAACGATGATGCCGAGCTCGCTCGCGAGGCTGTTCTCGAGGGGAGCGCGATGGCGGCGATGATCGATTTTTTGCTGCAAGGGACGGGACGTTCCCTGGGGGATTTGCCGGATTTCGATCCTTCCATATTGGTAGGGGATCTGACGGATTCTTCGGCACTGCAGAAAGCGCCGCCCTTCATTAAAGACGCGCTGATCTTCCCTTATTTCAGCGGACTCAAGTTCTCCGCGGCGATATTGAAGCCTTCGGGCTGGAGCGGCCTGCCGGGCGTGTTCGGTAAGCCGCCCCTCTCGACGCAGCAAATCCTGCATCCTGCACTGTATCGCTCAGGGAAGTTCCCTGCGCCGGTGCTGCTTCCATCGATGGAGAAGATGCTGGGCTCCAACTGGAGCAAACTGGAAGAGAATACTTTAGGAGAATTCGGCTGGAAGGAAGTCTTGAAGCAATTCCTCGGGGAGGACCGAGCGAAGACTCTGGCGGCAGGCTGGGACGGCGACCGCTACGCGGTCTACGAACAGAAGCAGACGAAGAAGCTCATGCTGCTAACGCGCCTGCACCTGGACAGCGAAGAACATGCAGCGCGTTTCTTCGGCCAGTACTCCGAAGCGTTCGAGAAGAAATACGCCGAGCGCTCCAACTTGTTCCGCCGCGCGAACTTTTTTTCGTTTGAGACGCCCGATGGCGGCGTTTTCCTGGACTGCTGGGGGTTTGAGTGCGTGACCATGGAAGGCACGACACGAAACATGTTCGACGGTTTGACCAAAGCACTGGCTTGGCCTTCGGCCCCGCAACCACCGCCGCAGCCCGGCGCGAAGACAGAGAAAACCGTCAGGACGTTCGCTCCGATGGAAAACGGCATGGTTCGCCTGCACTCACCGCAGGCGCACAACTCCTACAACATCTTACGAGCCGCGGATTATTCGGAGTGACGCAGACGGACGGGGCAAGCCCCACCCCTACAATATCGTTCGAAGCGAAGCGAGATGTCCGCTTTGCGCCAAGTTTCAGCCAGAGGAAATTGCTATGCCGTACGCCGCACGGCGAGGAGCGTCAGATCGTCTGTCTGTTTGAGACTTTCGCGGAAGCCGCCCAAATCGCTGAGGCAAGCGGAGATAAGCGCTTTCGCATCAGCACCGCGATAGCGAGCCGCCAGACCTTGAACACGGCCGAGGCCGTATTCGCGGCCGGCTCCATTTCGGGCCTCCGTGAGCCCGTCGGTATACAGGAATAAGCCGTCGCCCTCCGCGAGGCCGAGCCGATGGACAGGGAAGCGGGTGTTACGGAACATCCCCAAAGGCACGCCCGTGGAATCCTTTGGCGTTGCTCCATCACCATGGATGTGAAGCACGGGAAGGTGGCCCGCGCTAACAAACTCCACCAAACCATCGTGGGCAGCTCGTCCGACGACGAGAGTCGCGAATTGTCCTGCGAAAGTGCTCTCGCAGAAAATACGGTTGGCGTCTTCCACCATGCGATCGAGCGGGAGACCGGCTTCGGCGAGGCTGCGAAACGTTGCATGGAGGTGGCTCATGAGCATGGACGCCGCCACTCCCTTGCCCGAGACGTCTCCCAGCATGAAGAGCAGGCCGCTGTTCGTTTGAAGCAGATCGCAGTAATCGCCGCTCACCATGCCAGCGGGCTGATAGTGATAATGCACGTCCCAGCCGGACGGCGCCAAGCCGGGCTCGGGCAGGAGCCTGCGCTGGATGCGCGCAGCCAGGGAGAGATCGCTCTCAAGGGCGCGCTGTTCGGTGTCCGAGAGGTGGTCGAGACAGAACCGCACCAACGGATCGGCCAGCAGGCGCTCGGCTTCAATGGTGTCGTGGCACGTCTCGCAGAGCCCGAATGTTCCTTGATCGATACGGCTCAGCGCGGTGTCCACCGCCGCCAACAATTGAGAAAGAGAAGCATCGGCGGCGGGGGAATGCAAAGCCTCGTGAAGGCGCTCGCGGCGTTGTTCCAGTTCGTTGCGCAAATAGGATTGTTCGGCAGTGGCCATGCTACCTCCTGCCATAGGTTGCTGTTTTGCAGCTGAACTTTCCATCCGATTTCCTCCTTTGAACTGAGGAACACGGGAATTGGGTTAACGGCGACGGCATAGGCTCTCCGCTTCCGATTCGCCGCTAGAGCGTGAAAGAGCAAGCGGTCTTGCCATGCCGCCGGTGATTTTCATTTGATGCTGCAAACGTTCGAAACGGTGCAGAAATCTTCGCTCCAGGCGTTCGAATCGGGAAACGAGAAAAGGATCGCGCGAGGCGGTGCGCTGGCGCCGGAGTTTGGCAAGCGCCAATTGCGCAAATTCAGCCGCCTTGGGGAGATCCTTGGCGCGACGTTCGAAATGGATGGCCAGTTGTTCGCAAGCATGAATGCCGTCGCTCGAATCGGCAACGATCTCTTGCCAGAGCGCGGCAGCTTGTTCGTGGTCGCCACGGCGGCTGGCGAGTAGAGCGAGATCGCGGCGAGCCCGAGCGCTGAATTCGGCCGGAAGGCCAAGGTCGAGGGCCTGCGCGCAAGCGCTGTGAGCGCGGCGGGATTCGCCGCGGCGGTTAAGGAAGCGCGAGAGGCCAAAGAGATCCAGGCTGTCGATGTCGCCAGTCCCGCAATCTTCCTTCCCGAGAAGCGCGTTGATCTTGCCGAACAGTGCCGCTAGGCCACGCAGGTCCATCTGATTGTGGCGGACAACGCCGGCCAGCGGCGCGGGGGATCCGCCCCGCAAATAGTCGAAGTAATACTGCGGGATGAGCGCAGAGGCGACGTCGTCATCGCGGCGCCAGCCTAGCCGCGGGGCATCGAGCACGTGGCGTTCGAGCTCAATTAGACGCACCGAACCGAGGCGCAGCTTCCAGAGGGCGCGCGCGGGATGGAGCAAATCAAGATGCGCGGCCAATCGTGGCGTGGGAATGGCGCGCGTCATCGTGAAACGGTTTTCCAACAACGGCCAATCGAATGACTTTCCGTTGAACGTGAACAGAACTGGGCGTTCCGCCAGGCGAGCCGCGAGTTCGTGAAGCAGGGAATGCTCTTCGGCGAAGTCGCGCATGAAAAATTGTTCGACCTGCAGGCCGCCAGCATCCCACCAAGCCAGGCCAACGAGAAAGGCGTAGGTGCCCGTGCCTCCGGCGAGGCCGGTCGTTTCCGTATCGAGGAACAGCCATTTCTCCGGATTTTCGAGCGCGGCGCGCGTGCGCCGGGAGAGCGATTCGTCGCGAGTTCGAGAAAGAAGTTCCAACGCAGGAGGGAAGGGCTCGGCGAATTCCGGGGTGGAGAACCAGTTGCGAACCGTCAAGTGCTCGCCGTAGCGATTTGTGATTATGCCGGCGCCGAGGAGCTGTGCAAGTGCGTCTTCTTGCTCCGGTGAGCGCAGGGTCGCGGGGCGCGAAGGTGCAGGGCGCGACGGTTTTAGAGCCGCGAGACGCGAGAATCGATCGAAGCTTACGGACATTACTTTTCCGCGCTCCCAGTGACGTTCAGCCGGTCGAGGATTGCCAGCGCGGCTTCTTTGGCACGTGGTGCGAGATCGCCTGCTGGTCCGACGCAAGAAGGACAGCCGGCCGCGCAACCGCAGCCGGCAATGAGTTCGCGCGTTTTTTGTATTAACAAATGGTGCGCAAGGAAGAGTGGCTCGGAAAAGCCAATCCCGCCCGGGTAAGCATCGTAGAGATAGAGATTGGGTTCGAAGAATTCTTTGGTGTTAGCGGAGAGAGACTCTTCAAGGCGGGGCGGGATGAAATTTTCAATCGTGCCGAGATAGGGCGCAGCATGCTGCGCCCCTACAACGGCCGGTTCAGATTCTGAATCGCTTGATGGAGGCCGCTCGCCGATGGCAGTGCCGAGATCGCGCCGGTCGCACATCAAGAGGAGCGTGGCCACTGATTCGAGCGCATGCAGAAGGCCGAACATGCCGCTCTGTCGCTCACTGACGCTGTAAGAGAGGGATTCAAGGAGCGGCCGCCCGAGGGTGATCCAGTACGCCGTAGTGTGCATTTCGTTTTCAGGGAGTTCAAGGTTTCCCGCGCCAACATTTTCGTTAGTGAAGAACTTGATTTTCTTAAAGCCCACAACCTGGGAGCGGACGAGGACGTCTCCATGAGAATGCGAGGATGGAAAGGGGGTTGAGGAGGTTGAGGAAGTAAAGGACGGGAGGGTAACGACATTGGACCGAGCTGCTGCGGCGACTTCGAGGACGCGAACCTGCGTGTAACGGATGGCGTCCGTGTAGTAGTCCACGTCCACCTGCTTGACGTAGGCCTTGCGTTCTTTGAAATCGAGATGCTCAACGTGGTACTGCTGCCCCCCGTGGATGTATATGGCTTTTTCGTGGACGAATACGAGGGCACTGGGATAATCGACTTCGCCGATGACATTGGGCTCTCCAGTGATGTCGATAATCACAAAATTGTCGCTCGTAACAGAGCGCAGGCTGATGGTGTCAGCAGGATAGGCTTCATGCGTCCAATGGTAGTGTTCGCCAGCGCGATGAAGGAAGCCCGCCTCCGCGAGCCTCGCACATAGATCGGGGATGTCGACGTCGCCAAAGCGTTCCTGGGGGGCGATGGGCAGCTCGAAAGCGGCACACTTCAAATGGTTGATGAGAATCTCGAGATTATCGGGCTGGATGAAAGCGTGCTCGGGCGTATTGCCGAAGAAATAATCGGGATGGCGGACGATGAACTGGTCAAGCGGGGACGAAGACGCGACCAGCACCGCGCAAGAGCTGCCGCTACGCCGCCCGGCGCGGCCAGCACGCTGCCAGGTAGCCGCAATCGTGCCAGGGTAGCCTGCCATCACAGCGGCGTCGAGCGAGCCGACGTCGATACCAAGCTCCAGGGCACTGGTCGAGACCACGCCGCGAATGCGGCCGTTGCGCAAGCCACTCTCGATTTCGCGCCGTTCGCCAGGGAGATAGCCGCCGCGGTAGCCGCGGATGGTTTCAGGCTTTCCGGGAAGGTGCGGATTCGCCTGCTGTAAATAGGTGAGAAGGATTTCCGTGTGCAAGCGAGAATTGGCAAAGACGATGGTCTGCAAATCATGCCTCAGAAATTCCTGCGACACGCGCGAAGCTTCGTTGATATAGCTGCGGCGGATACCGAGCGCGCGATTCACCACCGGCGGATTGTAAAAAACAAAAGTCTTTTCGGCAGCGGGCGCGCCGTTGGCGCTTAGCAGATCGGCATCGGTTTCGAGGAGGCGCGACGCAAGGTCGCCGGGATTGGCGATCGTTGCGGAGCAGCAGATGAACTGTGGATCGCGGCCGTAAAACTTCGCGACGCGGCGCAGGCGGCGTAACACATTGCAAAGGTGGCTTCCGAAGACGCCACGATAAGTGTGCAGTTCGTCGAGGACGATGTAGCGCAGGTTCTCGAAGAGCCGGGTCCAGCGTGTATGGTGTGGCAAAATTCCAGTGTGCAGCATGTCCGGGTTGGTCAAGACGACGTGGCTTTTTTCTCGGATGGCTTTGCGCGCGTCGCTGGGGGTGTCGCCATCGTAGGTGAAAACGCCGAAGCGGCTTTCGAGGCGCTGGTTGAGATCGTGCAGCTCGGCAAGCTGGTCTTGCGCCAGAGCTTTGGTGGGGAAGAGATACAGAGCGCGACTATCGGAGTTTTCCAGGATTGTGTTTAGAACGGGCAGGTTGTAGCAGAGCGTTTTGCCGGACGCAGTGGGCGTGACAATAACTACATTCTTGCCCGCGTGAATGGCTTCAGCGGCGGCTGCCTGGTGGCTGTAGAGCTGGCGTATGCCCTTGGCGGCATAGGCGGCGGTGAGATCGCCGTTTACCCAGGCAGGGAAATCGGCCCATATGGCGGCGCGGGCGGGGAAATGGCGGACGGCCGTCAGAATACCTCCGTCGCTATCGCGCGAGGCGAACGCTCCGAGCACCTGGTGAACGCGCGTGAGTGATGTCGCGCCGCCCGAGCATTCCAGCGGGGAGTTTGCAGCTTCGGATGGGATAGAAGCCGCTCGAACTGCGAGAGATTCAGGCATGAAGCACGCCTCCGGTAGTTCGCCTTTTGTTCGCCAACACTAACATGCCGCCTCGCGGGGTGCAAGACCGAATCAGGAGTGTGCTCGGAGAATAAGCCTAACCCCCCACCCCCCTGTTTTTCATAAGTGTTGATTCTAAGTAGGTTTAAGTTGTTCAGAATGAACACTTCCATAAGGTAATTATCCCTTGACAACAAGTAACTCATTGCCTTACACTCTCTCCATGAGAGAACTTGCTTCTCTCACGGGAGGATGCCGTCTCTTTGCCATGCTCTTGCGAGTTTACATTGACGATAGCGCAGACCAAAAGCAAGAAAAAGCAGTGGTCGCTGGCGCGTTCGTTGGCAAGTTCGGCCAGTGGAGTGAATTAAGTACGCTGTGGCGACGCAGGTTGAAAAGGGATGGATTGAAATACTTCCGCTCAACCGAGTACTACAGCCTGCGCGAAGAATTTGCAAGATACCGCGACCCTGTTAAGTACCCGAAGCCGGAAGGGAGCGAAGCCGCCTGCGCTTTGAGAGAAGATTTGGATGCCATCATCAAGAAGTCCCAAGTAATGGGAGTGGCCGCAGCTATCCCCCTGGACTTGTACAACAAATTCCGGGAAACAGTTCCAGGAGCAAAAGATGTTTTCGGGAAAGATGCCTTTGACGGCGCTCTACAATCTTTAATTGCGCGATGCGTCAGAATCTCCAAGCGGGAATTTAATGGAACTCACCTATCATTTGTTTGCGACCAAAGCAACTCTGCGCCACGTATCCTGGAAGTTTTTAGGAAATTGAAACAGAGTGATACAGACATAGCCGAGATAGCCGAGGGCTTAGTTCACTGGGACGACAAGAAATTTCCGCCGCTACAGGCCGCTGATTTAATGGCTCACCTTGCCAGAGAGTATTTCATGGGGTGGCTGGCTGACCCCAATACTGTCACCCTGAAGCGCCTGCAAGATTCGGTGTACAACATCTGCCGCTGGGACTGGGCCTTCATGCAGAAGGTGTTCCTCGAAGCGAAGTCAAAAGGCCGCATTTATAAGACTGTATTTGGTGGAGCGTGAGATGTTAGACTCAACCCATGACGCGAACGCGAAAGGTAAAGCCGCGCAGTGAGAGCCGCAAGAAAATGCGGCCCTATACGCGGGATGCATTCCACTCGCTTCTCAAGCGTGCGATCACGACGCCCGCTGAGAAACCTGCTCCAAAATCGCCTTAAAGAGCAGATTCCCCTTATCCCGCCGATTGTACCGGAAGCAGTACTCATCCAAATAGGTCTGCAAGTACTTGGCGCTGACGTTGTGATAGACCCCACCGATTCCACGCTTTACGGTGCTCCAAAATCCTTCGATGGTGTTGGTGTGAATGTCGCCAGTGACATACACCTTAGCGGTATGCCGGATGCGCTTGTGAGTGTAGCCCTGATTTTCAAGGCCATCGTAGCCAACGTGCTCATCGGTAAAGACAACGCTCTTGGGCAGGATGTATTCCTTTGCGAAGCGGCGAAGAGTCTGCTTCTTAATATCAGGCGCAACACGCGCCACAACGCGGCCAATGCGCTGCTTATCGCTGCGCTCGACCATGCCGACCACGGGAGTCATGCGTTCCCGCCAATAATGGCCGCGACGGGTTCCACCGTGGAACATTTCATCCATCTCGACCGTCGAACCCTCCAGTTGCAGACCTTCGGCCAAAAGACTCCGAATCTGGCGGAACATACGCCACGCGGTTTTGTAAGTGACACCAGTTTCCCGCTGAATCTGCTTTGCGGAGATTCCGCAGCGAGTGGAACCCATGAGGTACATGGCATAAAACCAAGTCTTGAGAGAAGTAGTGCTCTTCTCAAACACAGTGCCAGCGAGCGGATAGATGTGATTGCCGCAAGATTGGCAGGCATACGCGGTGCGATTGCCCACACGGTGATGCTTACGCTCAACGCCACACTTCACGCATTGAGTGACGCCGTTCGGCCAGCGTTGTTCCTTGATGCACTCAAGACAAGCATCATCGTTCGGAAACTCGCGGTTAAAATCCGCGACGGTGTATCGCAGTTCTTTGGGGATACTCTGCTTTGGTTTCATGGTCAGCCTCACTGTCTAAAGGCTACCAGAACCCTTACTTGTTGTCAAGGGATAATTGCCTTCCATAAGTGCGGATTCTAAAAGAGTTAGATTGCACAAAAAATGTGCAAAATCCGGCCGTTTCCGGCGTATTCCATGATTGGCAACTTGCAGGTAGGGTACCGGGCAGAACCCAAACAAAAAAGGCGGCAGAAGGCCGCCGCTTCCTAAACATTCTTTCCTACACACACAGTAATTCAAAATTGAATGAAAGTCAAGGAAAAGCTGGGGGTATCCTAAAGGACGAGCACGAGTACTCCCAGCCTGTCCGAGTTCACCACCCGCGCAAGCGAAGACACCCCACGGCCATCACGAAACTGCAAAAACAAATCTCCTCTCCCTCTTGCCGGCGCGATCGGCTCCCCGCTAATAGTGGAAACGGTACCGCAGTTGGACGAAGATCTCACGCGGGTTGAGGAAATGGGTTCCGCCGAAGGCAAAGCTGTTATCGAGCAAGACGCGGCGATTGGCGACATTGATGCCGTTCACCGAGACAGAGAGGCGCTCGCCGAAATTCTTCCCGAGCGACAGGTCAAACGTTGTGTGGCCCAGTAAGTGGGAGGGCGGAGGGTTGCCGTTCGAGAAACCGGAGGCGTAGTACACGTCTATGGAGGCATAGCTCTTCCACGGCAGATTGATGTTGCCTCCGACGTGAAACGTGTTGCGCTGGTCGTGATCAAGGGTAAAGAAGTCGTTGCCGGGAATCGTGCCGGAGGGAATCAAGCCGCCATTGATGACGCCTCTCCCCAGTGCGATCTGGTTCGAATAGGTCAGATAAAGCTGGCCGCGATTCTTGATGCGTGGTGAACGGAGCGTGAGTTCCCAGCCGCGGATTAGTGCGCCCTGGATCGTGAGGGGGAAGAATATGTCGGAGTTGTTGAGATTATTGTGGTCGAAGAAATTGTTTGCACGGGTGCGAAAGGTATCGGCGTCGATTGTCCAAGTCTTAAAAGGAATGGTCACACCGAATTGAGATTCTTCGTCGCGTTCGCCACGCAGTGGTGTGAACGCGAATCCTTGATTGGTAACGATTTGCTGCAGCGAAGGGCCCGTGAGGGTGACCAGTGGCGGCGCTTGGTAGAAGTGGCCGTAGAAACCTCGAAAGACCCAGTTCAATTTCGGAATGCGCAAGGCTGCGCCGAAGCGCGGGGTGGTCGCGTTCTCCACGACGCTGCCGGAAAAATGAGTTTGACGTATTCCGGCATTCAGAGTGAGCAATGAAGTCACACGAAACTGATCTTCGGCGTACAGCGCCACCAGTCCGCCAGAAATGTTCTCCCGGTCTCGAAGCGGCGGTGTTCCGCTGCCATCGTTGAAAAGTAAACCGAACAATTGATTGTCCTGCTGGCCGAAACCGTAAATCCCGCCGCGCGCATTATTTCTGTTCTTGACGTAGGCGAGAGTGGCTTGACCTCCTTCGTACTTGGAAGAGCGATCCTGCGTCGCTGCAGTCGGTGTGTCGCTTGGATTGCTTGCATAGTTGGCGCTGTTGAAATGGTAGAAAGGGGAAACGGTCAGAACGAGGCCGGGAGTGAACGTCCGCACCCAGGAAAAAGTGGCGAAGGCATCGCTCTCCCGATTGGCGTCGCGCAGAAGCTCCCCAGGTTTGATGTTTGGATCCGCAGGGTCGAATGGAATTTGATAGTAATCGCGCCGCAGAGAGGTCACGAAGCGTAACTGATCCTGTGAATCGGCGTTGTATATCAAGGAAGCGAACCCTCCGTAGCCGTTCGCGCGATCGTGGATCACTGCAGAGGTTGGCGTTTGGAGTCCAAGATTGGTGCGATTGCCGTTGGCGCTGGCGTAATAAGCGAATCGATTGGTGTGCCCGCCAAAATTGATCTGGTCATCCGATTGGTAGAAATTGCCGAAGCCCGCGATTAACTCGGCTTCATTATTGCGTTCGAAGCCGGTGCGCGGCGCAACGTCGAATACCCCGTAAGTGCGGTCTCCGAAATCGGCGGCGTAGCTGCCTCGCTGCATCTCGATGGTATCAATGTCCTTGGGGTCAATCTGTGGGCCGAGATTGCTGGCGATGTTGGTGTTAGGGATGGGCACTCCGTCCACGAGCCAACTTACTTGGTGGCCGCCGCGGACGTGGAGTTGGTCGTGCGTGAGGTAGGCGCCCGGAACATAGTCGGTGATCATGGCGAGGCTATTGGAACGTGTCGCGCCGGGCGTCTGACTGATTTCCTCGCGGTCGACGATCTCGGTGGGAGTGACCGATTCTCCCTGTGCCGGACCGGCTTCCGCAGAGACGATGATGGATTGATTCTGAGCGGCGAGAAGCAATTCAAAGTGCAAAATGGGGGCGGTTCCTGAAAGAACGGTTATGTTTGTTTCCTGGGACACGAAGTTTGCTTGGGAAACCGTTACCGTGTATTTCCCAAGCGGGACCGCGTCGAAATGGAAATCCCCATTCACATCGCTTTGCACTGTTTGGACGTAATCCGAGACCTTGGCTTTGAGCACGACTTTGGCGTCCGAAATCGGGCGATGTTGCGGGTCGTGGATGATGCCTCGGACGTTGCCGAAAAGGGTCGCGAAGGCAGTGGTTACGATCAACAGCGAAATTGCAAAGATCAACGACATGCGTCGCATGGAATCTATTTTCTCCTCGAAAGAATGGGTGGCGCGGCGAAGTTGCCGCACTATGGGTTAGTCAGCATGCACGAAGAG
>Ga0307479_10006283_pt1 | contig 10906 bp, 10 predicted proteins | sample atmos_gasesECM4C_FD_203743 | JGI IMG/M metagenome (GOLD analysis project Ga0307479, IMG submission 203743) | Hardwood forest soil microbial communities from Morgan-Monroe State Forest, Indiana, United States - atmos_gasesECM4C_515 | ecosystem: Environmental > Terrestrial > Soil > Temperate...
AAGCAGGCTCTGATCTGCAATCTGGAGCGCAGCGACGCGGTATGGATCGCGTATCCGCTGCCAGGAGCGAGCCAGCTGCCCTACGCGGCCGCGGACGGCCATGCTGGCAAGGCTGACTCTCTTGACTTGCTGCTTGGCCCGGTGCGCGCCCAGCTCCTAGACGCCGTGGCGCGGCCGCGGACCATGACCGCGCTCGCGGCGGTGGCGGGCCTGCCGCCAAGCGCCATCACTCATCACTGCGCGAGACTGGTCACCGCCGGGCTGGTTCGGCGAGATAAGCGCGGCCGCGAGGTATGGATATCCAGGACCGCGCGTGGCACCGCCCTGATTGAGCTGTACTACTTAAATCCAGATGGAAGGGTTTTGACAGATACGGCTGCGATAGCAGCAGTCGAACCCGGCCGCCGAGGCGGCCTGACCGTGGACGCCGCAAGCGGCCGCCCGGTTCCGCTGCCCGATGACGGCCTGCCCATAAGCAAGCGCAGCGCGTCGGTTAGCCTTCATCGTCGCTGACGGCTGCGACGGACGTGGCTCCATTGCCGCAAGCTAAGCTATTCCAGGCCAGGAAACATCCGGAATGTCGGGCACCCGGGACATGGCCCCGGAAGGAGCAGGTCGTGACGCAAGACTCTCCGCAGGCCCCGGCCCCTGGCATTGTCCCCGGCTTCGACACGAGCGTCGCGAACGCGGCACGGATGTGGAACTACTGGATCGGCGGCAAGGACAACTTTCGCGCTGACCGCGAGGCCGCGGAAATGGTGCTGGAGGCGATGCCCGCGCTGCCGGTCATCGCCCGGCTGCTGCGCCGCTTCCTGATCAACTCGGTCGACGAGCTGACTGCCGCGGGCGTCCGCCAGTTCCTGGACATCGGAACCGGGCTGCCCACGGCCGACAACACGCACGACGTGGCACAGCGAGCCGCACCCGAGTCACGGATCGTCTATGTGGATCATGACCCGGTAGTGATCAGCCATGCCGAGGCCCTGCTCACCAGCAACCCGGCAGGAAAGACCGACTACATCCAGGCTGACCTGCGCGACTGGGCGACGATCTCGGCTGGCGCGCAGCGGACCCTGGACTTCAGCCGCCCGGTCGCGGTCCTGCTGATCGCCGTTCTGCATTTCATTCTCGATGCGGAGGACCCGCACCAGATGATCGCCCGGATGATGGCTGACCTGGCACCCGGCAGTTACCTGGTCATCGCGCACGCGGCCAGCGACATCGAGGCCGAGACCGCTGCGGCAATGGCCCGGAGTTACAACGCCTCCTCGTCGCTGACGATCACGCCGCGAGACCGTGCCCAGGTGGCGAGGTTCTTCGATGGCCTGGAGATGACCGGACCGGGCCTGCTGCCGCTCGCTCGGTGGTCAGGATCCAGCCGCGACACGACAGTCGGCTCCGGCCTGAGCTGCTATTGCGGCGTCGCCAGGAAGCCGTAGCCTCCAACGCGCCCGCTTCCCGCTTGTCGCCGCCCGCGTGTCGCGTCCAGCGTGTCAATGGCGCCATCGATCTCGCTAGAGCGTGTCGCTGGCGCCATCGATACGGTCGCCCGGGCTGGGAGGACCATCCGGGAGGAGTTCCCGACCGCAAGTTACCCGGCCGGCACAGCGATCGCTGTCAGAATCAAACCATCGCTGGCTAGCCAGCGGCCAGCGAAGCCGGTGAGCCGGGAGTCGCCGATCGCGGGAGCCGCCACTAGCAGCCTCGCGGCGAAGGTGCGGTTCGCGGTGTTGATGCTGATGTCTGTCTCCTCGAAGCCGAGCCATCTCCGAGTCAGCGGGAACCATGCCTTGTAGACAGATTCCTTGGCGCTGAATAGCAGCCGATCCCAGCATACGGGCGGCTCTACGGGCGCAAGCTCACGCAAGCGTGCCTGCTCGCATGGAATCGAGATTGTATCCAGCACACCTTCGGGCAGTACATCGTTCGGCTCGGCGTCCAGACCGATGGTGAGCATGTCATGGGTGCGCGCTACTGCGGCGGCGCCGTAGCCGGCACAGTGCGTGATGCTGCCTACGACGCCTGGCGGCCATTGCGGGGCGCCGCGTTCTCCGGTGAGGATGGGAGCGGGCGGCAGGCCGAGCTCGCTCAACGCGTTCCGGGCACAACTCCTGCCCTTAGTGAATTCGCGGCGGCGCTTGTCCACCGCTCTGGCCACGAGTGCCGCCTCTTCGGGAAAGAGAATGACCCCGAGCGGATCGGCGAAGGCTTCGGCAGACGACACCTCGGCAGGCAGGATCTCCTCGATCACTTCAACCCCTCGGGGGCCGGCAGGATCTGTTTCGGCCGGTAAGGGTGTCCATTCCGAGCCCGCCACTCTCGTGGATAGCCTAGTGACACTTCTTCGAAGCGGACGCCGTCATACCAGGTTGTCCTGGGAATATGAAGATGACCGTAGACAACCGCAGTGGCATCGAATCTGATGTGCCATCGAGCGGTGCGTTCGGTGCCGCACCACTGCGCGAATTGCGGATAGCGGAGAATCCGCGTGGGCTCGCGGACAAGCGGAAAATGGTTTACCAGTATGGTTGGCAGCGAGTGATCTATCATCGCCAGCCGAGACTCAGTGACCTTGATCCTAGCCTCGCACCATGACTCCCTGCTCGGGTACGGATCGGGGTGCAGCAGTGACTCGTCAGCGCAGACGACGCCCGATTCATAGGCTAGGGCAAGCCCCTCCGCCTTGGTCGTCGCGCCAGGTGGCCGGAAGGTGTAGTCGTACAGCAAACACAGGGGCGCGACAATAGCCGGCCCACCCGGGCCATCCCAGACCGGATAGGGATCCTCCGGGGTGATCACCCCGAAGCTCCTGCACAGCTTCACGAGATGTGCGTAACGTTCTTCGCCGCGCCACTGCACCGGATCCTCAGGATGCGTCCACAGCTCATGGTTGCCAGGTGCCCATATGACGGTGGCAAACCGTTCAGTCAAGGTGCGGAAGGTCCACTCGATGTCCCCGAACAGCTCTCCGGCATCGCCGGCCACGAGCAGCCAGTCGGCTGCGGATTCAGGCCGCAGGTTTTCGACGATCCTCCGGTTCTCCGGGAATGCGACATGCAGGTCGCTTATGGCCAGCAACTTGGGAGCCGTGGTACGGGCGGAAGCCACGATGGTCAGCTTTACACAACTGCGGGCGCCTGCAAACCCCTATCCGTGCTCGGCAGCCCCAGTACCCCGCGGTAGCCTTGCACCGCGCCCTAGCGGCGACGCCCGGCAGGGGTAAACGGGCCCCCTACTAGGGGTCGGCGTGAGCCGAGTAGGGATCGGCAGGGGTATGTGGGCGGTGGGCCAGTCAATAAGCTCGCCATTATGTCTTGCGCTCCCAGGTCCACTACTCACGGTTCAGCGATCGGCGGCAGCGATCGTCGCCTCCCGAGCGGCAACGCTGGCGGCCTCCAATATTCTAGCCCCGCTGCGCGCTCCGGTGCCTTCATGTCGCGTCAACAGCAGCACTTATTATGGAAGTGACGGGGATGGCGACTGCTGAACAAGATCAATGGCTACGGCGTTTTCACAGTTGCGCGACAGGCGCACCGCAGCTATTTTGCTTTCCGCACGCTGGCGGCTCGGCTACCTACTATTTCCCGTTCTCTAAGGATCTCGCACCTGGCGTCGAGGTCCTGGCGGTGCAGTATCCTGGTAGGCAGGATCGCCGTCTTGAGCCGCTAATCGACAGTATTCCGGAGCTGGCGGACCGCGTAGCGGATGTACTGGCCAGCGTGGCCGTGCCTCCCTTCGCGTTCTTCGGCCACAGCATGGGGGCGATCGTGGCCTTCGAAGCTGCCCTGCGCCTTCACGATAACCTGGGAGTTTCGCCCACGTGCCTCTTCGCGTCAGGTAGGCGTGCACCATCAATGAAACGTCCAACGACAGCCTATGACAACGCCGGCGTGATCTCCGAGATGCGTCGGCTTGGCGGGACGGACCCGCGTTTCTTCGGTGACGAGGAATTGCTCATGTCGATTCTTCCAGTTACCCGCAACGATTACCAGGCGATCGAAGACTACACCTGGGTACAGGGCGCGCCGCTGGCATGCCCCGTCACTGCGCTTATCGGCGACGCCGACCCCCAATGCACGATCGAGGAGGCAGCCGCATGGGCATCGCATACAAGCGGGGTGTTCGAGAAACGCATCTTTCCTGGCGGTCACTTCTTCCTTGACCAGCATAGAGCGGATGTGATCAGCACTATTTCTGTCGAGCTGAACGAAACGTCTCGCGTCCATTGAGTCCGAAAGGAGTGTGCCAATTGAGATACGAGATCCTTGGACCGCTGCGCGTGGTGGATAAGAACGGGGCCTCCGTTGTTAGCGCACGAAAGGTCGAGACGGTACTCGCTACCCTGGTCATACGCTCAGATCAGGTCGTGCCGTTCGACCAGCTGGTCGCGGAGATCTGGGGAGAAATGCCGCCTCGGCGAGCCACCGCCGCAGTGCATGTATACATCTCCGAGCTCCGCAAGTTTCTTCATCGTACGGGACAGCCGAAGAATCCGGTGGTCACCATCTCGCCGGGCTATCTGCTCAGTAAGGGCACCGACGACATCGACTTCCATCAGTTCATTCAGCTGATGAACCAAGGGCGCGCACGTATGCGTGATAGCCGCTATGACGAGGCCAGTGCGGACCTGGGGGAAGCGCTGGGGCTGTGGCGAGGAAGGGCACTCGACGACCTCCGAAGCGGGGTCATCATCGATTCGTTCGTGACCTGGTTGACCGAAGCGCGCCTTGAGTGTCTTGAGATGCTGGGTGACGCACAGCTCAAGCTGGGCCGTCACCGTGAGGTGGTGGGGGAACTCTACTCCCTCATCGCCGAGAATCCGTTCCGCGAGGCCTTTTATCGCCAGCTCATGCTGGCGCTCTATCGCTCCGAGCGGCAGGCGGACGCGCTGCATGTGTACCAGCGGGTGCGTAAGATCCTGCACGATGAGCTCGGGCTCGAACCATGCCGTGCGCTCAGGGAGCTTCAGCGGGACATCTTGGTCGGCAACGCCGAGCTTGAAATGGCCATGGTGCCCTAGCGGAGCCGCTCCCGGCGTAACTGGATAGAGGTCCCGTGGGGCTCGGCGGCCCCACGGGATCTGTCTAGTTACCGCGGCTGCGGAAACGCTGCCCACGCAGCAGCAAGCCGATGAGCGCGCTCTGCAGGTTGCGGACACCGCGGGCCTTGAGCAAGGAGGCGACCGCCCATAGCTGGGTTTCGGCGACGTACCGGGGTGACCCGTGCACGTCGTCGTGTGTCACCAGGCTCAGGTCACGTACATGCCGTCGAAGCAGCTGGATGTCGCTGGGCGGGATAATTTCATCCCGGCTGCTCGCCGTGTAGAACACCGGTACGTTGAGGGCGTCGAGCTGCTCTGGGGACAACGCCCACTCGCCGAGGCTGCCAACGAGGTGATCGGAATTGATGCCGGTCATGTGCGCGAGGGTGTCAACGGTGATCCGGGGCAGTTGCCGCTGCCAGGCGACATCGGTGAAGAAATTACCGACCGGCGATCCTACAGTGATGATGCCTTTGATCCGGTCATCGTCAAGGGCGCAGCGCATAGCCATATGACCGCTGAAACTCATGGTCATAGCGTAGGTCGCGGTGACGTCGGCCTGATCGGCCACCGCATCAAGCAGCCCGGAGAGCATCTCCCAGCTGTCTGGCTGGTAACGCAGGGTGTTCTCGCCAATGCCGGGCATTTCGGTGACGAGTCCGGCCATGCCGAGCCGCCGCACGGCCGCGAGCATTGGCGCCCATTGCTCCTTGATGGTCACGATGCCGCCCATCACGATGAGCAGCGGCTTGCGGCCGGACGGCGAGAGCCCGCTGGTCCAGCAGCGAACCAAGCCGTCTTTGAGGAGCACTTCGAGAGGCTCGATATCGCCGCTCCCGGCCCGCCAGCGATCGATCGCGGCGACGCTGCGATCCGCGGCTTCCTGGCGGGCAGTGCCATTGACATAGGGGAATCTGGCCATGACGTAGTGCCGTGCGGCGTCGAGATCGCGCCCTTGCCATTCTAGCAGTTCCCCGGCTCGACCCCATTCGCCCGCCCATGACCCTTTTGCGTCGTCTTCATCGCTGTGGATCCGGTCAAGCACATCCTGGTAGCCCTTGATTCGCTGGCCGCGGGCATGCACTAGCGCGTACTGCTTGAGCTCGCTCACGTCGTTCGTCTGGGTGGTGCTCGATCCGGCCGGTGTGGCGGCCGCCGGAGGCCGTACGGCGGTATCGGCGAAGTCGGGGAAGGATTCGAGACGGTTCTTGATCTCGGCGAGCACATCGGCTGCTTCGGCGCCGTCGATGACGCGGTGGTCGAACGTCAGGCTCAGCCGCATCATGGGGGCTATGACAACCTGCCCATCGCGGGCAACCGGCCGTTCCTGTGTGCTGCCGACCCCGAGGGTGATCGTCGTGCCGCCTATCGAGAAGAAGGTGTCTACCGGGCGGTGTCCCAGAGACGTCACGGCGAAGGTGCCCATGGCCGCTGGCCGCCGGGTCAGCGGCCGGATGCCTGCGCGCACCGCGAGGCCGCCAATGGGCATGGGAAGACGGTGCAGCATCCGGGCCGGTCCGAATTCAGGCATGGTGGCCGCATCGCCATCGCGGTATCGGTTAATCTGCCGCTGGATGCGGTCGAGGTCGGAATGCTGGAGATCCCGGAGCACCGCGGAGAGCACCACGCGCTGGCCCCCAAGCGTCTTGTCCAGCGTCAGCTTGCCATGGACGGGCAGGTACCGCGCCACTCGCGGCCGCATGCGCCCGCGGATGGCGGCATTCGCTTCCGGGTGAGCGGCCAGCACGCGGGCGGCCTCATGCAGCAGGTATGTCACCGACGAATACGAGCGTCCCTCGGCGCGTGCGGTCAGGCGGTGCGCCCTGATCCGCGTCATATCGACTTCCGTGTCGAGAAAGACCGGCGAGAAGGCCCGGATCTCGCCGAGGAAGTGCAGAGTGTGCCGACGCTCCCGGGCCACGGCCGCCACCGCCAGCCGGCCGTTGCTCATGCCGCCACCGCCACCGCGTACATTTCCGCCAAAGTGGCTGCCTCTAGCATGTCAGCCAGCGGGATGCCGCGACCAGTCCGCCGTTCGAGGATGGTGAGGAGCGAGAGCAGGTATACCGAATCCCAGTCGGCCACCTGGTCAAGATTCAGGCCCGCGTGCTGTGTGCTTACCTGCAAGCCGAGTTCGTCGCGCAGAATCGCGAGAAAGTCATCGATGGTGTTCACGGGCTGTTCTCTCCGAGGCGGTTGGTGAGGTGAATGTGCGGGGGGATCTCTGGGATATCGGTAAGGTCGTGACAGAACGTGGCGCTCGTCCCGTCGGCAGCATCCTGGGTAAACCCGTTGCGTAGGTAGAAATCCTTGACTTTCTCATTCTTGGCGGTCGCCTGGTAACTGCCGAAAACTCTTGTGGCGCCGGTATCGTGCGCCTCTCGCAAGATCGCCGCAAGGCATGCTTGCTCGATGCCGCGGGAGAAGACCCGGCAGCTCAGCAGGAAGTTCTCGATAGTTGCATCGGTATCCACCCTGCGTATGAAGACGGCCCCGACGAGCCCGTTGTCGCCGAAACGGTCGGCCGCGCGGATCGTGACCACCGAAGCCGCCGGGTCGGCGAGCAGCTGGCGCAGTTCCGCGGGCTGCAGCCGCCCGCCGGTCAGGTTGAACTGGTTCGTCCGCAGGGTGAGCTGCGAGATGCGCGGCAGGGCCGCGTCGCCGTTATGAATCCTGGTAACGGTCACCTTGATCTCGAGTCGGCTCAGATACTCATCGAGAGAATCGAAGCTGTCCAGGAAATCCTTGCGGGCGAGCTCGTCCCGGTACCGTGCCACCCGGACGTGGTCTTCCTCGGTTATCTCCCGGGTATCGAACCAGCCGTCCCGCAGCAGCCGCGTCGTGTGCCGGGCGGGCTCGGCACTGACCTGAATCACCGCGACGCCGGGCAGCTCGTGCCGGATAAGCCCGCACTCATAGGCGCTGTCATCCACGAACACCAGGCTGTCCAGGCCCACGTTCAGGTCTTTCGCCAGCTGGATCAGATTATCGTGCTTGGGATGCCAGTTAGCGATGATGCGGACGAAATCCTCCTCGCGAAGGACCATATCCGGATGGTTACTGAAGACCGCCCGCACCGGCTCGATGTCGTTCTTACTCACCGCCGCGAGCAGCACGCCCTGTGACCCGAGTTGCTTGATCACCCGCTGGAAGGCGCGAAATGCCTCACCCCGGTAGGTGCCCGCCGCCTCAACCCCGTCCGCTGAGGTCTCGCCGAGCACTCCGCCCCACAGGGTCCCGTCCAGATCCAGGGCGAGGACCTTCTTCGTCTGCCCGGTGCGGGAGCGGGCCAGGTGACCGATCTCGCGCGCGTACCGGGCAAGTAGCTGGGGAGCCAGGTGCGCTCTCGCGTACTGGCTCAGCTGCGGGTCCTCGGCGGGGATTCCCTCGGCGATAAGCGGCGCGAGGTCGATTGTCATCACGGCGGGATACTCAGCGGCCAGCCGCAGCAACCGGGCGTTGCCCTCGTACCACACCGCGCTCAGCCGGATACGAGACCTGTGATCTACAAGCTGCGCGGTGTGCCGCTGGAACAGCGGCAGGGTGTTCAGCACCAGGGTCGCGCCGCTGCCCGCCTCGAATCGGGCCGCCAGGCCGCTGATGATCGCCAGTTTCTCGGTGAAGATGCGCTCGACATCTTCCGGGCGCCATGGCAGCGGGACCTCATCGAAGATCATCATCGGATCGAGCACGCACAAGATCAGATCCGGGGCGGCCGCATACAGGCTGCTTTCTGGGTCGCCTAGGTCAAATACGTAGCTTCCGGTTCCGGTGGACGAAACGCACGTCCGGGCCAATAGCCCATGCCGTGCCAGCTCGGCGGTAATCGAGCCCGCGAGCGGGGAAAGCGTGCCGTGGCCGGTGATCGCGACGGTCAGCACGGGAGTACCGGGGTGTTCGCGTAGCACGTCGGCCGGATCGAGTCGGCTTAGCAATTGCCCGGCAGTCACCAGATCCTCGTCAGAAAGACCAGCGATCATGTCTCGAACCGCTGGATAATCCGCAGCAAGGCGCCCAGCTCGATGGCACTCAAACAGCATGCGGGCCGCCGGAGTCTCAGGTGATGGCGTCATACGGTCAGACTTTCTCCAGCGCGAAGCCTGCCTTGATCCACTTGCTCGATTCGATGGCTATGGCCACCGCCCTGTCACCCGTGATCATGCGCGGCAGGGCACGTTCCAGCTGGAAAAAGGGAAGCGCGTTTCCCGTGTTGCCGGTATCAGCGACACACGAGATCTCCTGTGCCGATCCGACGCCCAGCCGCTCGGTAATGCGAGCCGTCATTCGTCCGGAAAGTTGCGGCGGCAAGAGATAGTCAATCTCGGTATCCTGCCACTCCAGCGTCTCCAGCATTTCCGCCAAGGCTTCGACAGCGAGTACCGGGACAGATTCCTCGATTGCCTTGTAGTCCTCGGTTACCGCAGAGCTGCTAGAACCGCGATCGGCGAGGCCGCGCCATTCCACGATCTGACCGGGCGGTCGGTTAATGCCGACGAGTTGCACAAAGACATGCCGGATGGCGACCGCGTCCGGCGCTGGCGTGGTGCTTAGCACCATGGCGCCTGCCCCGTCACCGAACAGCATTCCGTTGATCCGCTCTGCCGGAGCCAGCGTGTCGATATCGATGGACAGATCGAGATGCTTGGCGCAAGAGTCGGCGCCCAGTATGAGCGCGCGGCTGTACCGGCCGTACCGAAGCATGTGATGGGCGACATCCAGTGCTTGGACAGCGCCGGCGCACCCGGACTGCAACTGGAAGGTCGGCACCCGGTCGATACCCAGTCGGTCGGAGATGAGGTTCACGGTCGCGGGCATGAGGTTGTCCGGGGAAGACGTTGCCATGACAACCAAGTCCACGTCGCTGCCGCGCAAGGTGGCGGCGCGCAGTGCGCGCTGGGCGGCCAGCACTCCGAGATCGGCAAGCGTGTACCGCACCTCGCCGGAGTCCAGGTCGACCGCGAGATGCCGTTGCTTAGTCCCGACAAAAGTGTCGATCCACTCCTCGGTGAAGGAGGGCGCAGCAAACTTCTTAACCAGCGTCTGATTGTCGATGGCAGGCCCAGGAAGCGCGGTCCCGACCGAATGGATATAAATATCTGGATAGCTCATTTGATAAAGGTAAACTTTACCGCGACTTTGGAGTCAGCCGTAGCTGGATACGGAGGAAGGATCCGGCACTCGCGAATCCCCTTCATCCCCAGGAACCGCCCGCTGGTGCCAATCATATCGAAACAAATCACCTCGCCACTCAGGAAACCATTCCGGTCCGCCGTCCCGTTGGTTCTGAGCGTGCCACCCAAGAGATTTATCGCTTCAGTGTAGTCGGTAATGATGTGACCGTCGGACGGGTTCCTGCTGATTGCTATAACAATACCGACAGTGTCGCCTACGACGTTGCCATCCGCATCGTAGATCTTGTTGTAGAACGTAGCGCCGTCCCCCACCTCCATCATCACGTCGTGCGTACCCACGGACTCGAACCTGAGAGTCGGCTCCAGCAAGTCCTCAATGATCTCAATGATCTCTTCTCCTGGCACCTCGGTCCATTTCGTCATCTCGGTCAAATTCGTCATCTTCTCGGGCCTTTCTATGATTCGTACCAGGTCGTGTAGCGTGCCTACGATCACACGACATCAGGAGGCGCTGAAGAGCCGACAACGTGCTGCCAAAGCTTGGCGTGAGTTGGCGGGACGTTATCCTCGCTTCAGCGAGTTCTGTCAGCTTGATCATTGTGAGAGCACTCGTACTGTCGGGCGGCGCGGGTACCAGGCTGCGCCCGTTCAGTCACACCACTCCAAAGCAGCTGGTGCCGATCGCGAACGAGCCCGTGCTGTTCCACGCGCTGCGGGCAATCCGCGCGCTCGG
>Ga0307479_10006284_pt1 | contig 10906 bp, 9 predicted proteins | sample atmos_gasesECM4C_FD_203743 | JGI IMG/M metagenome (GOLD analysis project Ga0307479, IMG submission 203743) | Hardwood forest soil microbial communities from Morgan-Monroe State Forest, Indiana, United States - atmos_gasesECM4C_515 | ecosystem: Environmental > Terrestrial > Soil > Temperate...
AGCAACTTCAGCGTCCCCGCCGGCGCAGAAATCCAGTGGACCGGCATCCCGCCTGCGGGCTGCATCCTCACTCCAGACCCCGGCAGGCCCTGGCCTTTCGACGTCGCTCCGCCACTGAGTCTTCCCACGCCGACGCCCGTCACCATCAATGCAGGACTGCCGATCGGGCAGACCTACTGCTTCTACGCCTCCTGCTGCGACCGTCCGATCTGCGTCACCGTAACCTAACCCGTTGTCCGGGGCCAAAGTAGACTCTGTCAATCCGACCGTCACATCCTCTTCCGAAGGAAGGGATGTGACGCGGAGGAATCTGCTGTCTTGTCGCTCGCACGATGATCACTCGCTGTGCCGAACCCTACTTTCTCCAGAACCTCCCCACTCCCACCCTCACCTGCACCGTATTCAACCCCGGATTCGGCTTCGCCAGCCCCGCATTCGAAATATGCAAATACCACAACTCCACACTCCAGTTATATTTCTCCCCGAGAACATGCGTACCCAACGCCGCGCTGGGCGTGAAGTTCACCGTATTCGTATAAGTAGGAACGTTGTGATTGCTGAACATCGCTCCGCCTCCCAAGTGCAAATAAGGCGACAGCCGCCCCCGCCGCTCAAAATTCCACTTCAGCCCCAACGGATTGAATCCCACCCCGTACGCCGTATTCGCCGGCTGAAAAATCAAATACGCCGGCACCGCATCCACCGTATACTCAAACCGCCCCCGCAAAATCCCCGGCAAGTGCGCCCCGGTAATCACCCACCCATAGCGCAGCCCCAAATCAAATATCCCGGTCCGCGAAGTCCCCCCGGGCACCGAATGCCCGCCCCCAGCCCAAGCCTGCGCCTCATGCCCGCCCTCTTCCGGGCCAGCCTCCTCCTGTGCCAGTCCTATCGTCGTTGCAAGAAACAGCATTCCCAGAAAAGAAACCAAGCACCGCCATCTCATTCGCATGATCCAAAGAGGTTGCCCGAGGCGAGCCGATTTTGCAAGGGTAAGGCTTTACCCCGTGTTCCCCCGGGATCTCTGTGGTAAAGATTTTGTCGTGTGACCTAAGCAGGATGAGCCACCCGCGGGCTACCGTTCAGAATAGGACGAGTTGTTTCGCCACTCGTCGCAATGCCGCTTACTCTTCGTCGTTTGCCCCGCGACCGGCACATCCCGTCTCGCCACGTATGTGGCCTCGCCGCGCATCCGCGAACTGCGCCGCCTGCTGCCCATTGGCTTAATGCAGGCCTGAAGGCCTGCTCCCCCTTTTGCTACACTAGGCGGCGTCCCCCATGAAGCCTATTCTCGCTGTCCTCTTAACACTCACTCTCCTTCCTTCACTCGCCGCTGCTCAATCCCCTCCCGACCTGGCCACGCCGCAGGAAAAGCATTTGCGCAACGTTCACCAGCTCACCTTTGGCGGGCAGAATGCGGAAGCCTATTTCTCCCCCGACGGCACCAAGCTAATTTTTCAGTCGTCTCACGGAGACGTGAAGTGCGACCAGATTTTCATTATGAACATCGACGGCAGCGGCCAGCACATCGTCTCAACCGGCAAGGGACGCACCACGTGCAGCTATTTCTATCCCGATGGCAAGAAGATTCTGTTTTCCTCCACACACCTCGCCGACCCCGAGTGCCCGCCACGGCCTGATTTTTCCAAAGGCTACGTCTGGGCCGTCTATCCCGGATATGACATTTTCACCGCAAACCCAGATGGTTCGAACCTCAAGCAACTCACGAACACGCCCGGCTACGACGCCGAAGCGACGATTTCAGTCGACGGAAAAAAGATCGTCTTCACTTCCCTGCGCCATGGCGATCTCGATATTTATTCGATGGACGCCGACGGCAAGCACGTCAAACAACTCACGCACGAACTTGGCTACGACGGCGGCCCGTTCTACTCGCCAGACCGCAAGTGGATTGTCTATCGTGCGTATCATCCTCAGAGCGAAAAAGAAATCAACGACTACAAGGAATTGCTGCAGCAGAACCTGATCCGCCCAACGTCGCTGGAGTTGTGGATCATGAAGGCCGACGGCAGCGCGAGGCGGCAGATCACGAACCTGGGCGCGGCCAGCTTCGGACCAGCGTTTCTCAACGACGGCAAGCGGATTATCTTCTCCTCGAATTACGATCCCGTAACCCACGCCACAGGAGGCATGGGGAATTTCGAGCTGTGGCTAGTCGACTCCGATGGCAGCAATCTCGAGCGCGTCACCTATAGCGATGGCTTTGACGGCTTTCCCATGTTCAGCCCTGACGGTAAGAAGCTGGTGTGGGCCTCGAACCGCAATGCCAAGGCGCCTCACGAAACCAATATTTTTATCGCGGATTGGGTACCGTAGGGCAATAAGAGTGAGCGATCTGATCGTCCAGATTCCCAGTGGCTACTGCTTCGCGGCTGGCGGCGCGTCCCTCTCAGCTTTGACTTTCTTGACTGCCAGTGTCTTGTCGACCCAGCGATCGGCGGTTTTCAGATCTTGCTGGCGGGCGGCGAGATCGTCACATTCCAAGTCCGCCTTTTCGCGATACATCAGATTTAAGTAAGCCATCGCGTCGTCATAATCCGGACGTAGTTGGATCGCCTTCTTGAGATTATCAATGCCTTCTTCGATAGTCGCCATGTTCCTGGCTTTTAGCTCGTCGCAGATTTGCTTCTGTTCCTTATTCCCTGGATTCAAATTCCCTTCCGGCTCGACACCCAGCTTGGCGCGCTCTTCCATGCGCGGCTGGTAGCACTGAGTCCAGTCGATGACACCAATGGAGTAGTGGGGTTCGGGATCCTTGGGGTCTAGGTCCGAGGCCATCTGGCTGTACCTCTTCGCGTCTTCGAATTTCTTCATGTATAGATAGAGAGAGGCAATTCCCTTCGTGCCGTTGATCTTGGCCGATGGCGTCATATCGGAGTCGAGCACGCGCTGGTATTGCTCGATAGCGCGTTCGGCAAATCGAATATTCTCCGGAGTGTCCGCCCCGGGAATGTATTGCTGAGCATACGCAGTGGCCAGATACATATGTGCAACGCCATTCTCCGGAGCCAGCGTGGCCGCCCTCTCGAAATGCTGAACCGCTTCTTCGTACCTCGCTCTCTTGTACGCCTGCACCCCCAGATTTAGTTCGTCGGCTGCGGGCGACTGCGAATACAGGGTCGGCGCGAAGGCAGCGATCACAACGACGAGAAATGCAACGGTTCTGCAGGTACGATTCATCGGCCAATACCTTTCTTGCAACGGAATTAGGCGAAGACGCGACCGCCACGTGATATTAGACACCACCCGTGGGAACAATGCTCCTGCGCGGTATTACCACAACGGACTATTTCTTGCTACATTGGTTTCTAAAGCAGAATTGTGTTGTTGAGGTCACGGAGATTTGGCGTGAGTCTTGGTACGCTTGCGTATCGGTGTCTTAATTTCCTTCTATGAAACTTCGCCATTGGATCACCGGGTTCGTGCTGCTCCTGTTGTTGGCTTTGGCCGTCGTGGGATTTGTGCGTACCCGCGAATCGAAACCGGCTGCTGGAAGCGAAGCTGCGGGAAAGACGCCAGCCAAGGCGCTTGGGGCCCGAAACGCGCCAGCAACTGCCCATCCCCAGGTGGACCAGCGGCCGCTACAGACTGCGCGCCGGGTTGGGGCCCTGGCGTACACACAGGAAGAAAAAGATCTGGCACGACAGGCCGAGAAGATTGCTGACCACGAAGTTGACTTGGCATTCTTCGATGCTTTCCGCGCCGCGCAGGAAAATCCACAAGCAGTCACGCCCGCGCTCAAGCAGATGTCCGACAGGAAGAATCGGCTGCAGCACGCGGTTCAGGAGGATCAGGACAACGTCGACCAGCTGAAGCGGAGGATGTCTACAGCCTCGGAGTCGCAGAAGGATAATCTGCAGGACCAACTCGGCGTGGCGCAGGCGCAACTGGAACTCGACCAGGACGAGCGGGACGACGCCGCGGAGGCACTTGAGCAAGCCGGGGGCGATCCGCAGGCTGAAGTGCAGCGCCAGAAGCAGCAACACGACGATGAAGAAGCTTACCTATCGGCGCACCCCGTCGCGGGACCCGATCCGGTCGAAGGTAATTACCAGGCACACACGCTGCTGGCGGTCTTCCGCGCCTGGAAAGCGTTGCGCGAGAAAAAAACGAAACTCGAGGAGGCCCTACAGGAGTCAGTCGCGGCCCAGGAAACCCTGAACTTGCAGCACAGCATCCTCACTGCCGAGACCCAAAAACAGAACGAGGGGCGGCAATCTGCCAAGCAGCAAGCCAAAGACTTCGCGCAGAACAGTAAGGTGTCGAAGCGGGAAGACTCGAAAGCGGGAGCGCAGGCAGCACTCGATGCGCTCAAACACCATCGCTTGGACCAGAAGAACCTGGCTGACCTGGCCCGGCGGCTGCAGGACGAGCAGGAACTGACCGCAGTCTACGGCCGTTGGATTGTGTTGGTCGAAAACCGCGAACGAGCTGCCCTGCACAACTTCATTGAAATCCTGCTCTGGATTCTGGCAGTGCTGCTGCTAGTGTATCTGGCGCACCGGTTGATTGATCAAATGTTCGGCGGCATGACCGCGGAGAACAAACGAATTGAAACGCTGCGGACGGTAGCGAAGTTCGGGGCTGAACTGCTGGGTGCGATCGTAATCCTGTTTATCGTCTTCGGCATGCCCAGCGAGACGACCACGATTCTGGGCCTGGCCGGCGCGGGGCTTACCGTCGCGAGCAAGGACGTGATCATGGCCTTCTTCGGATGGTTCCTGCTGATGGGGCGGAACGGAATCCGCGTGGGCGATTGGGTGGAGATCAACGGCGTTGGCGGAGAAGTGGTTGAGATTGGCCTGCTCAAAACCGTCTTGCTCGAGACCGGCAACTGGACTGACGCCGGACACCCGACCGGCCGCCGGGTTTCATTCGTGAACAGCTTCGCGATTGAAGGCCACTATTTCAACTTCTCAACTTCAGGGCAGTGGATGTGGGACGAGTTGCAGCTCACCATTCCGTCGGACCAGGATCCCTATGCAGTGATCGACGGACTGCAGAAACTCGTAGCCAAAGATACGGAAGCCAACGCGAAGAAAGCCGAGCAGGAATGGCAGCACACAACCACGCGGTATCACGTTCAGGCATTCTCGGCGGAGCCGGCGATTAACGTGCGCCCAAGCGGGTCGGGCGTGGAAGTTCGCGTGCGCTATATTACTCGAGCCTACGAGCGCCACGAAACGCGTAAGCGGCTCTATGAGGCGGTGGTGGCCATGTTGCGCGGCAAGGGGACGGAAGTAAACCAGGCGGAAGTGAAGCAGGCGGCGGTAAAGCAGGAGGAAGTAAAGCAGTAGCGATGTGATCCTTCACATGGGCAATGGCGAGCCAGGACCAACACGGTACGCTCATCGTGACCGGTGCGAGTCGCGGCATCGGAGCCGCGATCGCGAAAATGGCAGGCGAGCGCGGATTCTTTGTGGCGGTGAATTTTGTCAACGGGAAGGCCGAGGCTGCGGCGGTAGTTCAGGGAATTGTTTCCGCGGGCGGGCGCGCTCGTGCAATTCAAGGCGATGTGGCCAACGAAGAAGATGTGGTTCGGCTCTTTGAAACGGCCGAGCGCGATCTGGGACCGATTAAGGCTCTTGTCAATAACGCCGCGATCACGGGCGGGTTCGCGCGAGTGGAGTCGGTGAGTGCGGTCACCCTCGCGCGTGTCTGGGCAGTGAACGTCACGGGTGCCTTTCTCTGCGCGCGCGAGGCAGTTCGCCGTATGTCAACGAGCCATGTAGGAACCGGCGGAGCGATCGTGAACATTTCCTCCCGAGCGGCGAAAACCGGCTCCGCCGGGGAATGGGTTCACTACGCGGCATCGAAGGGTGCGATTGACAGCTTCACGATCGGGCTGGCGCGTGAGGTTGCCACCGAAGGAATCCGCGTGAACGCGGTTGCGCCGGGGCTGATTGAAACCGGGCTGCATGCCGCCAACGGCGCGCCGGATCGACTGGAACGGCTCGCGGCAACCATCCCCGTGCAAAGACCCGGCACACCCATTGAGGTGGCTGAGGCTGTGCTTTGGCTTCTCTCCCCTGCCGCGTCTTATACTACCGGCGCTATTCTGGAAGTTGGCGGCGGACGCTGAGTCCTGCCGACAACCATTCGGTCCGAGGCCCCCAGCGATTTTTACTTCGGCTTTGCCGCCTGCCCCTGGCGCGCCATTTGCAGTGCTCCGGTCACAGGCTCGATGACTTGAGGGTTCACTTCCAGCCGCGAATCGAGCCTGCGAACTTCATTTCGGAAAACTTGACACACCAGCGGCGAGTAACGAAACACACCCCCGGCCATGGCGAGCGGAATGTTGGCGGGGCTCGCGTCGTCTTCGGCGAACAGCCTGTGCGCGACGATCCGCGCAAGTTGTGCGAGTTCCATTCCCGCCTGTTTCAAAACGCGCTGGGCGAGCGCATCTCCGCCATCGGCAGCGGCCACGATATCCGGAAACAAAGCTGCGAAATTTGGATTGGAGTTCGCAGAGTGCGCGAGCTCATCGAGGGTGTCGAGGTTCCAGGCTGCCTTCAGTTGGCCCAAGAGTGGTTGATCATCCTTCACCTGTTCCAGGTTTTCCCGCCCACTGCCTTGATCGATCGCACGCAACAGTTCCGCGACCGCGCTGCGGCCGATCCAGTGCGCGGAGCCTTCATCGGAAATAGCGAAGCCCCAGCCTCCGGCGCGGGCGGTTCTCCCCTGCGCGTTTCGGCCGTAGGAAATCGAACCGGTTCCCGCGATGACGATCACCCCCGGTCCCGCCCCGAAGGCGGCGGCCATCGCGATTTCCATATCGCCCACAACTTCAATTTCGCCGGAAATCAGTTCCGCGGCGATTTTGTATATAGTGTCTGCGACTTCCCTGCATCCCGCGCCCGCGATGCCGATGCAGGTACGATGCACTTGCCGTGGCTCGATTTTCGCCGCGGTGCAAGCCTCACGAATCGCCTGGTGGAGCGCTTCGCGCGCACGCGCTTCCCCTACGCGCGTGATATTGCTGGGTCCGGCAGCAACCGTCGCGAGGACGGAAGATTCATCGCCCACGGCGCAGGTTGTCTTGCTGCCGCCGCCGTCAATGCCGAGATAGTACGTCACGGATTTAGTTCTACCACAGGGCGGTTCCCTACTCCGCAAACGAGACGTGCATAAAGACTCACTCCCGCGAAACACGCATCGCCGCCATAATTTAAGGCACGCACAGAATGAAACTTGAAATATCGGAACTCGGCAATCTTGGCGACACCCGCGGCTTCAGTTTTACCTTGCCCCCAGGAGCTCTCGATTTTCTGAAACGCGTAGCGGACCTGCACATGGCTTCTATCGTGCCGGGAGCGGTGCGGGGAAATCACTATCACTTGCGCAGGCGCGAGGCCATCGTTGTGTTGCCTGGCCCGGCCTGGTCGCTGCACTGGGATGATGGCGAAGGCCTGCCGGTGCAGCATCGCCGCTTTCAAGGCAACGGCGCGGTGCTGGTACTGGTTTCTGGTGCGCAACGATGGCGAAGGTCTGTTGTGGCTCGTCGCCTGTTCGTCCGAAGCCTACGATCCTGCGGAAAGTGTGGCGCGAAGAGTGGTGTAGCGAGCAGTCGCTTTACTTAGCGAACTTCTCAAAATATTTTCTTGATCAGATATGGGCCTCGACAAACTCGATCTCGCGATTATCGGGCTGTATCTGGTCGGCATCACTCTGTTCGGGCTGCGCTTTCGCAAACGGCAGCGCTCGCTGCGCGACTACTTTCTCGCCGGACGAGACATTCCCTGGTGGGCGATTGCGCTCTCCATTGTGGCCGCCGAAACCAGCACGCTCACCATCATCAGCATTCCCGGACTCGCCTATGACACGAACCTTACGTTCCTTCAGGTGGTGATGGGATATCTGGTGGGACGCTTTGTGATTAGTTTTGTTTTGCTGCCGCATTATTTTCGCGGCGATCTCTATACCGCTTATGAGCTGATCGAACGGCGCTTTGGCCGCGGGTTGCGGTCGTTGACCGCCGGATTGTTCTTGTTGACGCGTGCCGCGGCGGAGGGTGTGCGCGTCTATGCTGTGTCGATTGTTGTGGCTATCGCGCTGGGGACGGGCGAGGTTGCTTCTATCGCCATTATTACTGTATTGACGCTCATCTATACATTCGAGGGTGGGCTGGCGGCGGTGATCTGGACCGACGTGGTGCAGACCGCGATTTACGTTGGCGGGACGCTGATTGGTCTAGTGACCATCCTTCATCTTGTGCCTGGAGGATGGAGTGCGATTCATGCCTCTGCCGCGAGTGCAGGCAAGCTGCAAGTGTTCGACTTCACGCCCACCTTTTGGAATCCCTATACGTTCTGGGCTGGCGTGATCGGGGGAACGTTTTTTATTACGGCAAGTCACGGCACCGATCAACTGATCGTGCAGCGGCTGCTGGCGGCGCGCAGCCTGAGGCAATCGGCAAAGGCGCTGCTTTCGAGCGGGGTGGTGATCTTCTTTCAATTTGCATTATTCCTGATTGTGGGCGTAATGCTGTGGGCCTTCTACCGCGTGCCCGCGGCTAACTTTGGAAGAGCCGATCGAATCTATCCCACGTTTATCGTCACCCGGATGCCGCATGGAATTTCTGGCTTGCTGATTGCGGCGGTGCTGGCGGCTGCGATGTCGAATTTAAGCGCGGCTCTCAATTCGCTTTCGTCGAGCACAATCATGGATTTCTTTCTACGATTCCGGCCGCAGACTGATGAGAAGCGACGAGTACTTGTCTCGCGGCTGGCCACTGTTTGCTGGGCAACGGTGCTGTTTGGGTTGGCGGTGTTGGCCCTGCAAAAAGTTGGCCGCGTGGTTGAAGTCGGCTTGCAGATAGCCTCGGTAGCATATGGGGCGCTGCTGGGCGTGTTCCTGCTTGGAGTGTTGACGAAGCGCGCGAATCAGCGCGGGGCGATGGTGGGGATGCTGTTCGGGTTCGGCGTGGAATTGTATTTGTGGAAATGGACGTTGGTGCCTTGGACGTGGTGGGTGATGATTGGGACGACGGTGACCTTCGTGGTGGGATATGCCGCGAGCTTCGCGAGTATACTGGCTCACTCCGACCATGCCTGAGCTGACCACCACTCGCCCAGAACTGTCCCGCGATCTTGGCGTGAGCCACGCGTCCGCGGTGGTCATTGGCACGATCATTGGCAGCGGGATCTTCTTAGTGCCCGCTGAGATGATGCAGGCCGTGGGCTCGGCAAAGCTCGTTTACCTGGCGTGGCTCGTCGGCGGACTGCTGTCCTTCTTTGGCGCGCTCACTTACGCCGAACTCGGCGCTATGAAGCCGCAGGCGGGCGGAGAGTACGTCTACGTCCGCGACGCTTACGGGCCGCTGGGGGGCTTTCTTTACGCGTGGACTTGGTTCGTGATCGCCAAACCCGCGTCGGTAGCGTCGATCGCGACCGGGTTGGTGCGGATCCTGGGAACGTTTTCGGCCTTCTCCTTCTTTCCCAATACAGCCATCTCGATTCCCTTCACGATCACCTGGGGCCAGCTTGTGGCCATTGCCGCTGCCGTTCTTATTTCGGTTTTGAATTACCTGGGCGTGAACAAGGCCGGAGAATTCCAACTTGTGTTCACGGTGCTGAAAGTGGCGATCATTCTCGGGATCGTGGTTGTCTGCTTCGGCGGCGGCGCGGTCGGCGGCGGCTGGAGCAACTTTGCCAGCACCTTCACCGGAGCGAAGGGCGGTGTCGCAGGCTTCATGGCGGCGCTGGTGGCGGCGCTCTGGGCGTATGACGGATGGAACGATTTGAATATGGTCGCAGGTGAGGTGAAGCGGCCGGAGCGGAACATTCCGATTGCGCTGATCGCGGGCGTCGCTACCGTGGGAGTGCTTTACGTGCTGGTGAATGCCGGCGTGCAGTACGTGTTGCCCGCGAGCGCGATTGCGGCTTCGCCGCGGCCGGCCTCCGATGCGGTGGCGCTGGTCATGGGACGCATGGGGGCGAGCATTGTGTCGGCGGGCATGGCGATCTCGATGCTGGTCACGCTGAATGGCACGATCATGAGCGGGGCTCGTGTGCCTTATGCGGTGGCTCGCGATGGATATTTTTTCTCGGCGCTGGCCGAGGTGCATCCGCGCTTTCACAGTCCGTCGGGCGCGATCGTGTTGCAGGCGGTGCTGTCGATCATTCTTCTGCTGCTGGGAGCAAATTTCCAGCAACTGTTTTCGCTAGCCATCTTCGCCGAGTGGCTTTTCTACATGATTGCCGGAAGTACGGTGTTCGTGTTTCGCTGGCGCGATCCGGATGCGGTCAGGCCTTACCGCATGTTCGGATATCCGGTCGTGCCCGCCGTGTTCATCGCGGTGGCGGCGGCGCTTCTTTACTACACGTTTCGCAACGACTGGCCGAATTCGTTTTATGGATTGCTGGTCATCCTGGCTGGAGTGCCGGTGTTCGAGCGGTTCCGGCGGCATCGTAGTCGGTGAGCGCTCCGCGCGCCTAAGCCGAATAACCTACAGCTCTCCGGCAGAAGATGCCTCGTTCCTACATCCTTCGCGAATGCAACTTGCGATCAAAAAAATTCGCGGATCGAATCTGCTAAAATATTTAGAATCAATTACTTGCGAGTTGGCCATGCAGTGCTGATCCGGCTAAAATCTTGATTCTAAATAACTTGACCGCAAAATATTGCGGACAAAGGACTTAGGCATGATGGCATTTTGTAAGTCCTTTGGATTCAGCCAGGCGATTTCTGTCGCGACAGAAATCGTCCGGATTCGGCCGCCAAAATCTTGCTGCGGAAGGACTTAGCTGCTCGATATTCAGTTTTCAAAGAACTGTTTCTTAGAGAATAGTATGGTCTGGTTGTGAGGTGGAGTCAAGGGAAATCGGGTAGCGCACCGCAAGGTCGCCTTATTGTTCCCTTTCGGGCCCCTTACGGGACAGCAATC
>Ga0307479_10006285_pt1 | contig 10905 bp, 10 predicted proteins | sample atmos_gasesECM4C_FD_203743 | JGI IMG/M metagenome (GOLD analysis project Ga0307479, IMG submission 203743) | Hardwood forest soil microbial communities from Morgan-Monroe State Forest, Indiana, United States - atmos_gasesECM4C_515 | ecosystem: Environmental > Terrestrial > Soil > Temperate...
GGCGAGTCGGCGGCGGTGGGGGGGTCGTCATGCGGGCGGCAGCGTGCGTTCCGGCGGTGGAAACGGCTTGTCTGCGGCTTCTTCCGAGCACAGCTCGGTAATGAACTTCATGGTCCGATCAGTATCGAAATAGCTGTAGTCGTTGACGTCAAAGGGCCGCCCGTGCTGGAGCTCATCGTAGCCGCGGCTCCGCAGGTACTCGCAGGCACGGTCGTAGTCTTCAACTGCTAACGCGAGGTGATGCAGACCCTCGCCGCGAGTCGCGAGATGCTCGGCGTACACGCTCGACCCGGCCAGCGGCTCAATGAGCTCGAGAGTCACATCACCGATGCTGGCGAGAGCCGCGCGGAACGCGTGCTTCACCGGCTTGCCCCGAAAGGTCATGCCGGGGGTGTTGGAAGGATCGAGCGTGTAGAAGCGCCACGGTCCGATTCCAAACTCCTCCCAGTAGCGCCGGGCCGTTGCTTCGCTGTCCTTTACCACCAGGCCCACCTGCAGGATCTTCCTGAATGTCGGTTTGGCGCTCACGGGATCAGAGAATGCTCTTGACCGCCGCAACGATGCGCTCTGTGCTCGGATACAGGGGCTTCTCCAGCGCTGCGCTGTACGGAATCTGTACAGCCGGTGTCGTGACACGCCTGATCGGCGCCCGCAAGATCTCAAAGCCCTCTTCGGACATCACCGCGGATACCTCCGAGGCCACGCTGCCGGTGCGATGGGAGTTGTCCACGATGACGACGCGACCTGTCTTGCTCAGGGATTCCAGCAGCGTATCGGTATCGAGCGGCAGCAGGGTCCGCAGGTCGATGACCTCGGCCGAAATTCCCTCACCCTGCAAGGCATCGGCCGCCGCCAGCGCCTTCGGCAGGCAGCCGGCGATCGATACGATCGTCACATCCTTCCCGCCGCGCTTCACGTCTGCCTTGCCGATCGGCACGAGGAAGTCCGGATCGGTCGACACCTGCTCCTTCTTCGTCCACAGGCTCATGTCCTCAAACACCAGGACCGGATCGTCATCGCGGATGGCCGACTTCAGCAGGCCTTTCATATCCGCAGGGGTTGCCGGCGCCACGATCTTAAGTCCCGGCACATTCATGAAGAAGGGATACGGGCGATCGGAATGCTGGGCGGCATTGCAGATGTTGTAGTACGTGCAGGCGCGGAAGACGATCGGAACGCTCAGCTGACCGCCGGTCATGTAACGGAGTTTCGCGGCCTGGTTGATGATCTGGTCGGCGGCCAGGTACACAAAGCTCGCGATCGTCAGATCCACGATCGGGCGCAGTCCGGTCAGGGCGGCGCCGATTCCCATGCCGGTAAAGCCGTTCTCGGAGATCGGCACATTGCGCAGCCGCCTTTCGTCGAAGGTGTCGAACAGCGGACTGCCGCCGTAGATGTCGATGTTCTCGCCGATGAGGATCACACGCTCGTCACGCAGCATTTCCTCACGCTGCGCTTCGACGATCGCATTCAAATAGGTGAGCTCGCGAACTGTCGCGCTCTTGGGCGGGGAGCTCACGGCGCCGGCTCCGGCGGGTAATGGATCGGATTGCTGAACAGATAGTCATACACTTCGTCCGGGTCGGGCAGCGGGCTCTCCCGGGCAAAGGTGACCGCATCCGCGACTTCCGTTGCCACGTCGCGCTCGATGGCGTCGATCTGGGCTTGCCCTATTCCGCTGCGCAGCATCTCCTTTCTATAAAGCACCAGCGGATCGCGCTGCGATTTGTAGCGCTCGAGCTCCTGCGGCGTCCGGTACGGAATGGGCACCTGCAGATTGAGACAGTGCTCCTCGAAGCGATAGGTCTTGGCCTCGATCAGCGTCGGACCCCCGCCCTGACGCGCGCGGCTGACCGCCACCGCAGTCGCTGCGTAAACCGCGGCGAGGTCCTGGCCATCGACGATTACGCCGGGCAGCCCAAAGCCCGCGGCCCGCAGGGCAATGTCCGGCTGGCCGTGTGACTTTGCGACCGGGGTGGATATCGCGTAGAGATTATTCTCGCAGAAGAAAATCACCGGCAGCTTCCAGATGGCGGCGAGATTCAGTGATTCGCCAAAGGTGCCCTGGTTGGCAGCTCCATCTCCAAAGAAGCACAGACTCACCTGATCGGTTCCGCGCACCTGGATGCTCAAGGCCGCTCCGGTCGCCAAGGGTATGCCGCCGCCGACGATCGCGGACTCACCGATGATTCCGACCTTGCGGTCAGCCAGATGCATGGACCCGCCCCGCCCCTTGCAGATTCCGGTCGCCTTGCCGTAGAGCTCTGCCATCAGGGGCTTCAGATCCGCGCCCTTGCCAATCGGATGCCCGTGCGAGCGATGCGTGCCGGTGATGTAGTCATCATCGCGCAGCGCCAGGCACGCGCCGACGATGGCCGCCTCCTGACCGCTGCTCGAATGCATCCCGGAGAACTCCCCCGCCATAGCGCGGCGCATGGCTTCCTCTTCGAACCTGCGGATGCGTACCATGCGCCGGTACGCCTGGAGCGAGAGGTCCCGCGTCAACCCCGGTGCCATCACTTGCCCGGCGTGCCGATCGGATTACTGTACATGTAGTCGAACAGGGTCTGCGGCGCGGGCAGCGGGCTTTCCGCCGCGAACCGGATCGCATCGCTCACAGCTCCTGCGACCTCATGCTCGATCGCGGTGAGATCGGCATCAGTGAACCCTTGCGCAAGCAGGCGCCGTCGGTATAGCACGATCGGATCGCGCCGCGTCCGGTACTCCTCCACTTCCTCCGGGGAGCGATACGGCTTGCCGGGAATCAACAGGCCCACGTTGTGCTCATCGTAGCGATAGGTCTTGGCCTCGATGAGGCTCGGGCCCTCAGCGCGGCGCGCGCGCGCCACCGCCTCGCGCGTGACCTCATAGACAGCGGAAACGTCCTGGCCATCGACTACGGTCCCTGGCATTCCATAGGCCTGTGCGCGCGCAGCGATGCTCGGCTGACCGTGACTGCCCGCGAGCGAGGTCGTGATCGCGTAGCCGTTGTTCTCGCAGAAATAGATGACCGGCAGCCGCCACAGCGCGCCCATGTTGAGCGATTCGTGGAACGTGCCCTGGTTCACCGCCCCGTCGCCGAAGAAGCACAGGCAGACCTGCTGCGTTTTGCGGACTTTGGCACTCAGTGCCACGCCGGTAGCAAGCGGAATTCCCCCGCCCACGATCGCAGACTCGCTGACGATGCCGACGCTGTTGTCGGCAAGGTGCATCGACCCGCCCCGGCCCTTGCAGATCCCGGTCGCCTTGCCCATGAGCTCTGCCATGAGGGGCTTCAGGTCGGCACCCTTGCCAATCGGATGCCCGTGGGAACGATGTGTGCCCGTCATCGCATCGTCGTCGTTGAGCGCCAGACACGCCCCGACGATGGCCGCCTCCTGTCCGATGCTGGCGTGGTAGGCACCCGGGATCGCTCCTTCCCTGAAGAGGCGCGTGCCTTCCTCCTCGAACCTGCGAATCCGCAGCATGCGGCGGTAGGCTTCAGACTTCAGTGCTTGCGACAGAGCCATAAAACTCCCGGTAGCCGTGTTCGATCCGCGCCGAGCTACGCGTGCAGGAAGTATCGCGCAAACTCCCATGGGGTGACCGGAGCCTTTTTGAGCGCCTCCGCGGGCGCCTCCACCGCGGCGGCGAAATCGTTCCACTCCTCCCGCTTGAGATACGCGTAGTGTTCCACGTAGTCCTTGCCGAAGGACGCCAAGGCCGAGGGTGACTCACACCAGGCAGCGATCGCCTCGGGCATCGAGTGCGGCAGCGGTGCCCAGTGCTTCTCGAGCATGTCCCCTTTCCCGTAAGGCGGCGGCTCTTTCTTGTCTTTAAGCCCTTCGATAGCCCCGAAGACCAACGACGCAATGGACAGATACGGATTGATGTCCGAGCCTGGGGCTCGGTGCTCAAAGCGGGTCATCTTCTCCGGCACGGCACCGGTGACTACACGCACGCCCGCCATGTGGTTGTCCCTGGCCCAGGAGGCATTCTCGGGATTCCAAAGACGCCGATTCATTCTACGGAATGAATTGACCCATGGCCTATAGATGATGTTGTAGGCCGGCATGGTCTTCAGGATTCCGGCCGCCGCATGGCGTGCCACCTTGCTCAGATCGCCCACCGATTCATCCCAGAACGCGTTCCGGTTGCCGCGTGCCAGGCTGAAGTTGTGGTGGCAGCCGCAGAAAGAGTCGCCGGTATCGACGAACTTGGCCGTCATGTAGGTCGCCGCCAGGCCGCGCTCGGCGCACAGCTGTCGCATATACAGCTTGGCCCGGACCGCATCGTCGGCCGCCTTCACGGGCGACTGGGGCTCGAAGGTGTACTCGAACATGCCGTGGCCCAGCTCGGTGTGAAAGGCCTCTACATGAACCCCCGCGGCGTCGCAGCGGCTCATGAACTCCTTGGCCAGCTCCTCGTACGGAGGCGTGCGTGAGATGCTGTAGGCGTCCCATTCGCGGCCGAAAGACGGCAGCTCGGCGAAGCGCCCCGCCCGCATCAGCGCGTCGTCCTCGCGGACGATGTACATCTCGTACTCCAGCGCCACGCGCGCGGAATAGCCGAGTGTCGTGAGAGCCTGTTCCGCGCCCTTGAGAATCTGCCGCGGACTGAAGCCACAGGGGGTGCCATCGTCCATGTAGTAATCGCACAGCACGGCGGCGACATCTTGCTTCCACGGCAACGCCACGGCGGTCGAGTAGTCTGGCATGGCCACGAACTTGGGGAAGCCGTTCTCCCAGTTGGAGAACGGCGAGGTAAAGCAGACGTTGCCACCGCTCTTGAAAGTCAGAATCAGCGTGGCGATGCCGCTACCGGAGGCTGACAGTGCCTTCTCGAGCGGCACGATCTTGCCGCAGAGGGAGCCGTTGTTCTCCGGCATTTCCATCTGGGCGAAGCGGCAGCCCGCGCTCTTGAGTCGCTCGAGAATCGGTCTGGCCTCATCACTACGTCCCGCGAGAGCCGACTTGGAAAAAAACATGCCCTGATACTCCCCCGTGCTCCGGCGATAACTAGCGTACGCTGGTGCGGCTCTTGTGCCTTTTTTAAAGGTCTGTACTATAGACCACTATGGAAAGGGCGGCAACGGAAGTACCGCTGATCATGAGGTCGCACCTGCTAGGCGCGGACGAGCCACCCGCGGTTCTTGCCAGCCGGCGGGACGGCCGGTCTGCCTTCGTGATTGCCGTCGATCATGCCAGCCGGCGCATCCCCAAGCGCCTTGTAACTCTGGGTCTTGGGGAGTCGGATCTCGAGCGGCATATCGCCTGGGACATCGGCGCGCTGGCCGTGGCGCAGGGCGTTTCCGCGGCTCTGGATGCGCCGCTGGTCGCACAGAATTACTCGCGACTGGTGATCGACTGCAACCGTCGCCCGGGCGAGCCGACCTCCATACCGACGATCAGCGAGTCGACGCCGATTCCCGAAAACCTGAATCTCCCCGCCGAGCAGGTCAGCGCCCGCCGGCGCGAGATCTTCGAGCCTTACCACCAGCATCTGAGCGCCCTACTGGAGGAGCGTGCGGCCGCGCACCGGCACACGATTCTCATCGTCCAGCACAGCATGACAGACGTGTTCAAGGGTGTGCGCCGCGAGATGCACGCGGCGGTGCTCTACAACCACGACCGGCGCTTCGCCGGCTGCCTGCTGGAGGCCCTGCGCTCCGAGGCGGGGCTCATCGTCGGCGACAACGAGCCGTATTCCGGAAAACAGGAGATCGGCTATACCCTGCCGCATCATGGCGAGCGTCGCGGCATCCCGCATGTAGAGGTCGAGATACGCCAGGATCTCATTCAACTGCCTTCCGGACAGGCCGAGTGGAGCCGCCGGATGACGGCGGCACTGCTCGCGGCCGAACAGGCCTTTCTGCGCGAGTTTCCCTGAGCTGCGGCACGATCTGCGGGTGCGCGCGCAGCGCGGTCCCGCTCAATCGGCGTTGATCGGCGCGTCCTGCCTGAAGAGGCCAGGCGAGAACACCCGCATGTAAATCGCTGCGACGACTTCGAAGACGAGTACCAGCACGCAGCCCACTACCACGCTGCGGCCGGTGGGCAGGTCGCTCGACCAGAGCGCGGAAAAGAAGGCCGCGTACAGCAGGTACGCGTTCACGAAGAATCCCACGATGGGAACCAGCAGATTGCTGAAGAGGCTGAAGTCCCGGCGCGCAAAACGAAAAAAGTAAATTGCATTGGCAAGATTCACGGCCATGAAGGTCAGCGTCGCGAAGAACACCAGCGCAAAGGACCACCAGTTGAAGGCATCCAGCCCGTTACGCAGCACGATGAGCGTCACCAGATCCACGACGACGGCACTAGTCAGCACGCCCAGCACCGCGGTGCGCGGCACTCGCCGCTCGCCGTGGAGTCTTCCGAACATCGCCGGCAGCAGCCCATGGCGCGCCAGCGCAAACACGATGCGTGAGGCTCCCTGCACGCAACTCAGATACACCGCCGTGACTCCGGTGAAGGCGATGATGTCCACCGTGAGGCTGCCGAATCCCCAGTAGCGCTCGGCGATGCCGGTCACCGCCGGTACCCCGGCGCGGGTGTAAGCCACTACCTGCTCGAGGGGTATGCTGAGGGTGAACACCCAGGCGTTGAGCGCCCAGAACACCGCCATGCCCACGAGCGTAATGAAGATGGCACGCGGCAGGTGGGTTCGAGGCGCATTGGCCTCCTCGGCGGCGGTCGACACCACGTCAAACCCACAAAAGCCGAGTACACCGACCACCATCGCCGACCAGAAGCCGGTCAGCCCCTGCGTGGCATTGCCCGGGTTGAAGGGGCCGAAATTGATGCCGCCGGCCTCACCTGCCTTGAAAAAAAGTATGGTGGCTGACAGCGCAAGCACCACAAAGGTCTCGATGAGCATCAGACGCACCGTCACCTTGATAGAGGCCGCGGCGCCGCGCAGGCAGACGAAAGCCACCGGGATGGTCGAGACCACCACTCCGCAGTAGAGCGCGTTCAAGTGGGATATGGGAGCCTGGATGATCCGCAGGAAATCCGCGAAGAACATGGCGAACATCACCGGTACGGACATGGTCGCCATGAGGAAATAGGTGCTCATCATGAGGCCCGCCAGGAAGCCGGCCAGCGGGCTCATCGATCGCCACAGCCAGGTGGAAGCGGCGCCTGCGGACGGAAAGCGGCTGTTCAATACGGCATAGGAAATCCCGGTCGGCAGCGTGACCAGCATGGCCGACAGGAAGATCAGCGGAGTGACCGGGCCGGTGGCCGCCTCCATGGTCCCCCACAAGGCGAACAGGCCCATCGCGGGAGAGGTAATGCCGATGGCGAGCGCGGCGAGCCCGACCGGACTGATCGTGTTCTTCTTGAGCCGAACGCCGGATGTTGTGGAGCGGGACGCGGGGGTCGCTGTGTCACCGACCTCGATCAAGCTACGCACCGGTTTGTGCGCGCAAATGCCGATTGAGACGGGAAATGATAGTGTTGCGCGCCGTCGCCACGTGGGAGTGCATCAACTTCTGAGCTCGGGCGCCGTCCCCAGCCGCAATCGCCTCCACCAGCTCCTCGTGGCCGTTGTTGGCACGAGGAGTCAGCGTGCGCAGCAGCACGCCGAAGGGCGCATAGCGGGCCGCCAACCCGCGCTCCACGGCTTCGATGATGAAGTGATTGCCGGAGATCCGGGCTATTTCGCTGTGGAACTGGGAGTCGAGCGCCAGGAAACGCGCCACGTTGGCGGAAACGGCCGGATTCTTGAGGTGCGCCGCGAGAATCTTCTCCATGGAGGAGGAGAGGCTGCGGAGCTTGCGCACATCGTCCGGCTTGGCGCGCTCCGCAGCCAGGCGCGCCGAGGCACCTTCGACCACCTCGCGAAACGCGTAGACGTCACCGATCGCGCGATCCGTGTCGGCGGCGAGCTGCAGAAGCTCGCGCTTGGTGACGTCCTGAGCGCGAATCCACATCCCGCCGTGCGCGCCACGTCGAACGGTAATGCGCCCCTCGTGGGCCAACACGCGGATGGCCTCGCGCACCGTCATCCGCGCCACACCGAGCTGCTGGGCGAGTGCGCGCTCGGCGGGCAGCCGATCTCCGGGCACCAGCAGACCCAGGTGCACGGCGCGCTGAATCTGGTTCGCGACCAGCTCATAGGTCGCGATCGCCTTGATCGGCTCCAGGTGTTTGGAGGCGCTCATAAGGGCGGGCATTCTACGTCGGCAGCGTCTCGAATACGAAAAGATTGGAGAGTGTTCCGCAGTCCACCGGCACATCGATACCGGTAATGGCGGAACTGCCGGGTCCGGCCAGGAAGGCCACAGCGCGCGCTACCTCGTCGATCTCGACCAGGCGTTGCATGGGTACGCGGGCGAATTTTCCCAGCATGTGCTTCATCGCGTCCGCGGTGACGAACTCTTCCACCATCTTCGTATGCACCCAGCCGGGACTCACCGAATTCACGCGCACCTTGATCGGCGCGAGCTCGGTAGCCGCCGCCTTCGTAAGTCCCACCACGCCTGCCTTGGCCGCGGTGTAACTCGCCTGCGGCCCGTCGGTTCCGTACGCATCGATCGAGGCGATATTGACCACCGCCCCGCCGCCGGTGGTGCGCATGCGGCGCGCGACCCGCTGGGTCATGAGAAACACCCCGGTCAAGTTGGTCGCAATGACGGCGTTCCAGCCCGCCAGCCCGATATCGAGGAACTGCGCCTGATCGACGATGCCCGCGTTGTTCACCAGCACGTCGATACGCGCATGTCGCTGCAGCACGGCATCGATGACATTCTCGACGCTGCGCTCATCGGTCACGTCGCCCGGATGCACGGAGACCTGCGCCGCGGTGCGGGCTCTGATGAGCTCGGCCGACTCCTGCAGCACACTCTCGGTCCGTCCCATCAATGCAACGCGCGCGCCGCGCGTCGCCAGCTCGAGGGCGATTCCGGCACCGATGCCGCGCCCTGCCCCGCTTACCAGCGCGACCTGGCTGTCCAAACTGTCCATCCGTCCTCCAGCGGCCCGCAGGGCCGTCAGGGCCTCGAGTCAGACGAAGATCTGGATAGCGCTCTCACGCGTGTACGCCTTCAGCCCTTCGACGCCGCCTTCTACCCCGATGCCCGATTGCTTGTGTCCGCCGATTGACAGGATGCCCGGTCCCGGTCCGCCCGTCGGGGAGGCGGTGGCGTTGACCACGATCCAGCCCGTGTCGATCGACTGCGAAAGCCGATGCGCCCGCCCGAGATCCCTGGTCCACAGGATCGCGGACAGGCCATAAATCGTGCTGTTGGCCAGGCGCGCGGCCTCTTCGTCATCCCGGAAGGTGAGAACCGAGAGTACGGGGCCGAAGATCTCTTCCTGAGCAATCCGGTGCACAGGTGAGACCTGGTCAAAGATTACGGGGGCTGCGTAGAAGCCACCGGGGAATGGGTCAGGTGCGCTCGCGTGATAAATCGCCCGCGCGCCTTCGCGCTCGCCGCTTGCGATATAACCCAGGACCTTCTCGCGGTGCCCCTTGCTCACCAGTGCACCGAAGGTCGTTTGCGCCTTGAGCGGATCGCCGGGATGCAACACCGACGCACGCTCGATCACCAGTCGCAGCAGGTCGTCCTTGATGTTCTCCTCAACGAGCAGGCGCGAGCTTGCCGTGCACACCTGTCCCTGATTCCAGAAGGCACGGGCGACGATCCCGTCGGCGACCGCGGCCAGATCCGGCGCATCGCCGAACACGATGTTGGGCGCCTTGCCCCCGCACTCGAGCAGCAGGCGCTTCATGTTGGATTCGCCCGCCGCAACCAACAGGAGCTTCCCGGTACGGCTGCTGCCCGTGAAGGTGATCATGTCCACATCCTGATGACGCGCGAGTGCCGCCCCAACTTCCGCGCTGCCGTGGATGACGTTGAGCACCCCCTCGGGAACGCCGGCCTCGAGAGCCAGTTGGGCAAGCCGCGCCGCCGACAGCGAGGTCAGCTCCGAGGGCTTGAGCACCAGAGTGTTTCCCATGGCCAGAGCGGGCGCGATCTTTTCCGCGGCGAGGACCAGCGGAAAGTTCCAGCCGATAATTGCGCCGACGACGCCCAGAGGCCGCCGTGATTGATACGAGAGACTCCTGGCATCGACCCCGTATACCTGACCGGCGAGCTTGTCGCCGGCAGCGGCGCTGAATCTGAAGGTCGCACTCGCCCTGGGGACATCGAAGGCCAATGCGTCCTTGATCGGCTTGCCCGTATCCAGCGATTCAAATAGCGCGAACTCTTCAGTGTGTTCGGCGAGCAGCGCCGCGAGCCGGTAGAGCGCTTCGCTGCGCCGGTGGGCAGGCAGCTGCGACCAGCGCCCGTCCACGAAGGCGCGCCGCGCCGCCGCTACGGCCGACTCGACGTCCCGCGGCGAGCCGGCGGCGAGCCGATACAGCTCGTGCCCGTCTCTGGGGCTCGACTTGTGCAGCACCGCCGTGCCGTCGCCTGCGAGCGACCTGCCGCCTACGACGTTGTCTATCTGGATGCGCAGAGCACCGGCTCTCGCGACCCAGTCGACGTGGCTGCTTGCCTCAACGCTGTGCAAGCCCTACCTCCGCCTGGTCAGGCATGTTCTCCTGAAGCATCTCGATGAAATTACCGTCCGGATCGCAGAAGTAGGCGGCCGTGGTGGCGCAACTCGCGAAATGAACCAGAGTGCTATGGAAACGGACTCCGGCTGCCTCGAGGCGCGCGTGGAGCCCGGCGATGTCCTCAACGTGGATCGCAAAGTGGCTGATACCCTGATCTGAGACGTGCCGACCGGGATCACCGGGTTGTGGCGCCGGACGTTTGAACTCCAACAATTCGATTTCGAGATTCCCCGTTCTCAGAACCGCAATTCTTCCCTGTGTGCCCTTCAGCCCCATGATGGCGTCATAGTTCGCGCCGACCATCGGCACTTGCTGGATCAGGCGCATGCCGAGAAGGTCGCGATAAAATGCGATCGATCG
>Ga0307479_10006286_pt1 | contig 10904 bp, 11 predicted proteins | sample atmos_gasesECM4C_FD_203743 | JGI IMG/M metagenome (GOLD analysis project Ga0307479, IMG submission 203743) | Hardwood forest soil microbial communities from Morgan-Monroe State Forest, Indiana, United States - atmos_gasesECM4C_515 | ecosystem: Environmental > Terrestrial > Soil > Temperate...
ACAGGCTCCATGGCGATGGCGCGGACGCGGCCTTCGCCCAGGTGCTGCTGGACTTCCGCCGTGACGTCGAGCGGCTCGGGAATGTTAAAGCCTTCGCTGGTGATGTGCACGGCATTGTAGATGGCCGGGAGGTGCCCCGCCTCAAATTGAATGTCCATGACAGGTCCGATGACCTGTACGACGTGCCCCACGCTTGCGTATTTCTCTGCCATGCTGCTTTCTCCTAAGCACCGTAAGAGGCGCCGCTGACAATTTCAATAATCTCTTTCGTGATGGCCGCTTGCCGCACCTTGTTCATGTGCAGCGTAAGGGCATCTATAACATCGCCGGCATTTTTGGTCGCCGACTCCATTGCCGTCATGCGTGCGGCATGCTCCGCCGCGGAAGACTCCAGCATCGCGCGGAGAATCTGCGTTTCAATGTAGCGCGGGAGCAATTTGCCGAGGAGTTGCTCTTCGGGCTGTTCGTAGATGTAATCCACCTGCGAATTCTCTTTTTCAGTGGCGGTTTCTTCATCCGCGTGAACGGCCTCGACCGGCAGAAGCTTTGTGACCACCAGATTCGGCGTCATCACCGTCTTGAATTCGCTGAAGATGATGTACACCGAATCGATCTCCTCCTTGGCATAAAGATCCGTAACCAGCAATGCGATCTCCCGCGCGGTCGCAAAGTCCACGCGCGCGAGGACGTTCACATATTCCGCGATGATGTTGAATCCCGCCTTCTTGAGCGAATCGCGGCCCTTCTTGCCGACGGCAATCGTCGAAATCTTCTTGCCCTTGTTCGCGCGGAAGAAATCGCTGGCTTTGCGCAGAATATTGGCGTTGAAAGCGCCAGCCAGGCCGCGCTCTCCCGACAGCACGATCGCGAGAATTTTTTCTTCCGGCCGGCGGGCCAGCAGCGGGTGTTCCGGTTCACCGATGCGCGACATGATCGAACGCAGCATGCGCGCGAGTTCCCTGGCGTATGGGCGCGCTGCGATCGCGGCTTCCTGCGCGCGGCGCAGCCGGGCTGCGGCGACAAATTTCATCGCGCGAGTAATCTGCTGGGTGTTCTTCACCGAGCGGATGCGGCGCCGGAAATCGAGAAGTGTGGCCATCGTTATTCGTTAAGCGCCGGTTCTCACTTCACCGCCGCGGCAACCGCGGCCGTGAACCGTTCCTTGAAAGCCTCGAGGGCGATCTTGATTTCCGCCTTGATGCCGTCGTCCAGAGCCTTCTTCGCGGCGATGTTCTTCAGGAGCGACGGATAATTCGTTTCGACGAACTGCAGGAACTCGCGCTCAAAGCGGCGAACTTCCGGGACCGGCACCGCGTCCAGCGACCCGCTCGTCGCAACATACAGGTTGAGCACCTGCTTTTCCACCGGCAGCGGCGCATACTGATCCTGCTTCAGGACTTCCGTGAGCCGCTGGCCGCGAGCGAGCTGGCCCTGAGTCACCTTGTCGAGCTGATCCGAGCCAAACTGCGCGAAGGCTGCGAGCTCGCGGTACTGCGCCATGTCGAGACGCAGCGAGCCGGCCACCTGCCGCATCGCCTTGATCTGCGCGTTGCCGCCGACGCGGCTGACCGAAATGCCCACGTTGATGGCCGGGCGAATGCCCGCGTTGAAAAGGTCCGCTTCCAGATAAATCTGTCCGTCGGTAATGGAAATCACATTCGTCGGAATGTAAGCGGAAACGTCGCCAGCCTGCGTTTCGATGACCGGCAACGAAGTCAGCGAGCCACCGCCGAGCTTGTCATTCAATTTTGCCGCGCGTTCCAGCAAGCGGGAGTGCAAATAGAACACGTCGCCGGGGAACGCTTCGCGTCCCGGAGGCCGGCGCAGCAACAGCGAAATCTCGCGGTAGGCCTGCGCGTGCTTGGAAAGATCGTCGTAAAACGTGACGGCATGCCGCTTGCTGTCGCGGAAAAATTCGCCCATCGCGCACGCGGCGTAAGGCGCAATGTACTGGAGCGAAGCCGGTTCCGCGGCGGACGAGGTAACCACGATGGTGTAGTCCATTGCCCCGGCGTCGGTAAGCGTCTTCACCACCTGCGCGATGGTCGAGCGTTTTTGCCCGATGCCGCAGTAAATGCAAATGATATCGCCGCCCTTTTGATTGATGATGGTGTCGAGAATCACGGCCGTCTTGCCGGTCTGGCGGTCTCCGATGATCAGCTCGCGCTGTCCGCGGCCGATCGGAATCATGCTGTCGATCGCCTTGATGCCCGTCTGAAGCGGCTCGCGGACAGGTTGTCGATCCAGCACGCCCGGGGCGATGCGCTCCAGCGCGTTGCGCTGCTTCGTGGCGATGGGGCCCTTGCCGTCCACCGGCTGGCCCAGCGGATTCACGACGCGCCCCACGAGCGCTTCTCCCACCGGCACGGACATAATCGTGTTCGTGCGCTTGACGACGTCCCCTTCCTTCAGCTCCTGCGATTCGCCGAGCAGCACCACGCCGACCTCTTCTTCCTCGAGGTTCAGCGCGATGCCGAAGACGTCGTGCGGGAAAGCCAGCATCTCGCCCGCCATCACTTTCTCAAGTCCATGAACGCGCGCAATGCCATCGCCCACGCTGATGACCGCTCCGACTTCGTCCACCGAAACGGTCTGCTCGTAGTTCTCAATCTGCTCGCGCAGAATCTTGCTGATTTCGTCCGCTTTAATGTTCGCCATGCCTGCTCCGTCGCTGAACCCTGGAATCTTTCGAGAAGGACGCGCTACGCCGCGCCCCGCAAATCCTTGCTCACTCGGCCGCCAGGCGCGCGCGCATCTCATTCAACCGGCTGCGCAACGAGCCATCGTAAATCGTGTCCCCGATCCGCACGACCGTGCCGCCCAATAACCCCGGATCAAGCAGGTACTTTGTTTCAATTTTCTTTCCGGTCAAGCGCACCAGCGTCGCGGCCATCTCTTTCTTCTGCCCCGCGCTCAATTCGACAGCGGAAGAAACCACCGCTTCGGCAACTCCCTGCCGCTGCCGGATGACCTGATGAAACGCGGCGATGACCTCCGGAATCAGTTGCGTGCGCCGGTGGTCCGCAAGCACAAACAGAAAATTACGGATGATCTTGCTCGCTCCCAGCCGCGCCACGATTTTCTCGATGACCGCGTGCTTGGCTTCGATGCTCACCGCCGGGCTAGCCAGAAACGTGCGCAGCTCCGCGGATTCGGTATACGCCGCGCCGAATTCGTGCAACTGCTTGGCCGCTGGATCACCGGCGCCCTGAGCCAGCGCGATGTCCGCCAAGGCATTCGCGTACTGCAGGCTCGCGGACTTCAATTCGGCCTCCCTTCCAGGCTCTTCACGAAATCGCTGATTAACGATTCCTGCGCCTTTGGAGTGAGCTGCTTGGCGAGTATCATTTCCGCGCCATCCACCGCAAGATTTGCCGCCAGCGCTTTCAACTCCAGGCGCGCGGCGCGTTCCGCGGCTTCGATTTCCGCCTTCGCGGCGGCAGCGATTTTCTGCGCGTCGCTCTGTGTCGCGGCGCGGAGGCGCTCCACTTCAGCGGCAGCTTCCTTTTCGGCCAACGCGCGCAGCTCTGCAACTTCCTTCTGCAGATTCGCAAGCCTGGTTTCCGCTTCGCGAAGCTGCGCCTCAGCCGCGGCCTTGGCCTTGGCGGCATTTGCGATCGCCGAGCTGATCGCTTCCGCTTTCTTTCTGAATACCGGCGGAAGCTTTTTGCCAAAGACCCACACGATCACGCCGGCAACGATGGCAAAATTGATCCACTTGAAAATTTCCGTGGCGCGTTCGTTAGCCGCGTTCCCGCCTTCCTCCGCGGCGTTCGCGCCTGCAACTGCGAAGAGCAACACAAATAGAATGTTCACGGCAAGGAAAAAGGAGCGTTTTCGCGTCATCGAGCTTCCCTCATGGGAGCTCCGGGACGCGGCGGAGTTTGCAGAATGCGGCGCGCGATTTCCGCCGAAAGTTGCGCCACGGTGGCTTCGACATCGCGGCGAGCAGCGGCAAGTTCCGTAGCCACGCGCGCTTTCGCGGCGCTAACCTCGCCCGCGGCTTTCGTGCGCGCCTCCTTAATCTGCGCGGCGCGCTCCTCGAGAAGTTTCTTGCGGGCGCTCTCCTGCTCGGCATACACCTGCCCGCGCGCCTGCTTGAGCGCCTCCTGGTACTGCTTGACCTTCTCCGCAGCGGCCGCCTGCGCTGCCTCCGAAGCCTTTTGCGCGCCCACCGTGCGGGAATCGCGCTCTGCCATCACCCCCAGCAGCGGCTTGAAGAAAAGTGCCCGTAACATGAAGTAAAAAATGAGGATAATCAGGACTGTGGGCACAGCCTGAAGGAACAGTTCGCCTAGCTGGTGAACAATCTCTTGCATTTAGAAAATTGTGTCGCCTAAATCTCAGGTTGGCAGCCACGCCGCGCCTCCCACCCCGTGGGGGGCCTACGGCGGGCTTAACGCTGCCGTCTCGAAACTTAATTTTATAGCATTCACGGAGCCGTTCCGTCAACGTGACGCTCGGCGGCCAAAAAAAGCGTCGGAGGGCCGTCCTACCTCCGGCTTTGCGTGGGAATGTCGTACACGTAGCGGATGACCACCGGGGTGTTGTTGCGGCCGCTGGTCATGTGCAGCGTTTCGTAAAGTTGCCGGCCATCGGATGAGAGCTCAAACGTGCGGCTCATCTTGTTGCCGCGGGGATCTTTTTCGTCGGTGACCAGCCGGTTGCCGTCAAACTTCGCGGCAATCTCCTGATAATTTTCGTCCTTCGATTTTTTCAGCTTGCGTCCGTCGGTCATGAACGCCCGCTTGCGGTCCCGGTCATCCACCAGGTCGACTTCTGCGCCAGTCATCGAAAGCGTGATGGACTTCGCCGGCGTGTAAAGCTCGCGCATTTTCTGCCGCTCTTCATCGCTTTCTCCGCCGCTGCGGCGCCCGCCGTAGCTGCCGTGACCGCCGCCGGGATAACCGCCACCCATGCGCCCGTGCCCGCCGCCGTAGCCGCCATTCGAATCCCGCGAGTCTTGCCGTCTCTTGCTCGGGTCGTCGCTATCGTCCGGATCGAACTTCCAGGCCCCCAGAATGGTTGTGCGCGGCGGGGCCGCCGGAATTTGCTCCTGAGGCTTGGCCGCGGACCCAGGACCAGGCTGAGGCTGCCCTGCGTGGACAGGCCCCGGAGGCGCCTGCGCGTGAATCGCATCGGGGGCGAGGCCGCCGAGTGCAGCGAAAATCGTCAGAATTGTCAGCTTGCCGAATTTGATACATTGCATGGAGAGATCCAAATTTCCTTCCAGAACTCCTATTGTATTCCCGGCTCGGAATCCAAAAGTTCCCGCGGGATTACTTCAGCCAGGCATTCAAGTCCGTGGCGCGCGCAAGTAGAGCGAGCGCGCCGAGTTCGCGGAACCGCGACGCGCGCTGTCGGTAACCCTCTTCGTCCGGAGCGATGATGGCCATGAACGGCATGTCCGCGGCGAGCGCGGCCAGCGCGTCGTCAATGTTGTCGCCCAAATACAGCGCCGTCGACGAATCACGCTGGCCCAGAATCTTGTACAAGCCCTCGGGGTGCGGCTTTTTCTTCGCGTCGTCCATGGTCACGATGGTGCGGAAATATCTCGTGGCCGGCCAGCGTTCGAACGTAAACGAAAATTCCTGCCGCGTGCGCCCCGTAAAAAGATTCAGCTCGAAACGCTGCGCCCATTTTTCAATCTGCCGCGGCGTCACCATCAGCTTTTCGTTTCGAACGTTTCCCGGCTTGCCGCTGCTGCCCCAGTAAAATTTTTCGAACGTCGCCCGCGCCTCTTCGTAGGAAGTCGGGTGCCCCAGCGCGCTCACCCACGCCGACACCATGTTCCAATCGTCGTTGAAACCCGGCTTGCTCTTCCAGCGATGCAGCTCCGCGTAAGTGACGCGCTTGCCGGTTATATAACGCACCGTCTCCAGCGCCGAGCGCCAGTACGTCCCGCGCACATCCACAAGTACGCCGTCCACATCGAAGATCAGGATTCGCGGCCGAAGCAACTTTTTCATTTTCTTCCGAGGCTCATCTGGAATTGCGGGTTTTCCCCTCAGCGCGGAAGGAAGGCACGCGGGAGCCGGCGAAAAATGCAAAAAGCAGGATATCACGCTGGCCGCGAGGAAAAAGTTCCAACAAAGACGCGCTACAAGAAGTCAAAGGGTTTGCGGGAAAAGAAAAAAGCCGCACCCGGCGTTCGAACGAGCATCTTTCTCGTCCGGCATGCGGGGTGCGGCGGTTATTAGGGCTTCCGCATCTGGTTTCGGCGGAAACCGTGCGTTTCGAGATATCGTCGAACTCTGCTGTCGCTGGGCCAAGGCGGCGGTGCCACTCGATTGCGCCGCCGCGATTCAGACTCCTTCACGCTAGTCTGGACCGTTGGGGGTTCCGGCTAATAGGTTACTTCCCGGAAACTGATCAGGTTGTAGCCGCCGTTGGACTGTGGTCCCAGAGCGCTATTCTTGTCGAAATGGAACTTTCCATTTCCGCCATAGTCGATGGTTTTGCCAATGATCCGGCCGAAGAATTCTCCGTTGCCGGCCACCTGAATGGCGGCATTCGGAGCGTCCAAAATGGCGTAACTCTTCCCATTACCCCCGATACTTACCGTGCCTGTACCGCCGTAGTTCATTTGAAAGTTGTTCGGTATATTCGTGGGGTTCGCGATGCCGTTGCCGGCGATACTTATGGGACTCGGGCTGGCCGACGGAAAATTCAATACCACTGCCCCCGGGGGGTTTATGGTGATGGAGCCATTGTTCCCCGTGAGGGAAATGCTGTAGATGTTGTACACGCCCGGCGCCAAACTGAGCACTTGCTTGCCACTCAGACTAATGGCGCCGTATGTTCCCGGCACTGCGCAGGTTGTGTTAGCAACCGGTGGCACGCACGGGTTACTCGGGACGGGACTGCCCGGGAGTGGAGCAGGGACGGGGTCCGGCGGAGTCGGAAATACTTGGGGCTGAATCTGTGTGAGGCCGTTCCCCGGGAGGGGCACCCAACCGGCGCCGGGAGTGTTGGTGTAGTCACCCTGTGCGTAGGCGCAAGGATTGGGTGCGGCAGGCGGCGACGGCAACATGCTGATCACGCCAATGGCGCCACCAACTGAAGCGTTACCGGTGAGGCTCACACCACCGTTGGCGCCTACGTCTCCCAAAGTATTGGACGCCGTTCCGGCGTATGTTCCGCCATTCTTGCTGTTGAAGCTGTCGGTGCTCGGATTACCGTGCATATTCAAGGCAGGGCAGGCAGTTCCTGTAGCGTAGAGTCCGTACGGGAAAGGCTGCGCTGGAGAAAGGGCCACCTCGGCCTGAACCATTCTTCGCGTGGTTCCCGTGGCAGTCGACGCCAAGCTGGTGATCATGTACACGGGATTGGTGGATGGCACCATGGCCTGGCAGGTCAGAGCGCCGTTCAGAAGCACTTCTGTGGCTCCATCCCAGCACACCTGGGTTGTCGGCGAGGCTCCGTTGACGGGATAATTTTGCACCGAATTGCTCAACTTCAAAGTCACGCGAACCCATTTGTACGGCAAAGCAGCAGTGGTGCCGGACCAAGGGTAGTTACTGGTCACTGGTGCTGCCAGCGTTCCCGGTACCAGCATCGCCGCCGTCGGCGGTACCGTACACCGAACGTCTGACGCTGGCTGTTGCGGTTGCACTCCCACGAAATCATGACAGAGCTCGTCGTCCATGTAGGTGTTCCCGGCGGTCCAGGGTTGCACCGTACCTGGCGCTCCACCTTCGTTTAGCACATACAGCACGCTTCCCGCTAACGGGGGAACCGTAACCGGGAGCTGCGCATTCGTACTCAAGATCGGCATCCGGTCCCGCACTTCCTCCATGCCGGCTTTGGCGGCGAACGAGGATACCCGCTCCAAACGATAGTTGCTGTTGACCGAAGTTTCGGTGTTGGTCATGAACACCAGCGAAACGGCAATCGCGGAAATCAAGAGCAGCGTAAACAGGACAAAGAGCAAGGCGACTCCGCGTTCCTGGTTGTTCTTCCAATTTTCAGTTTTCTTTCGCATTTGGTTCCTCCGCAAAAATCATCGCCGGTTCTCCGGTTCTAATTAATGTTATGGATTTTCACTCCGGTAGACATCGTGATGGTTTGAAATATTCCGTTGGATTCCGCGAACGGCGAGCGCACATTCAAGGTGATCTCAATGGCCGCGATGTTGTTGCAAGGATAAGGGCAAGCGCCAGGGAGCGCTACATTGTTTCCCCCATTGTCGTAGCCCAGAAATATGTTCGTATTGTTGACGTTATTGACTTCGGTATAGTAGAAGGGTGGAGTTCCATTGTTTACCCACGCTGCTTTAGTGACTGTCCCCCGCTGGATAATGCAAGGGCAGGGCCCATTGAGCGGGTTCAATTGGATGAACACCTCGCTGACCGTGCCGCTTCCGTCGACATCGGCCTCGAACTGCAGGGAGCTTGCTGTCACGTTGACCAGTCCGCACGAAACGTTGATATCAACGGTGCAATTCACGGCCGAAACGAGCGTCGCTGGATCAAACATTTTTAAGCTGGGATAACCGGATTGATGGATGTCGCTCACAATCTGGTCCATGAATTCGCGCGATTCCTGCGTGAGATCGACCTTGGTTGTTTCCATCGTGTTTCTGCGCTGTAACTTCATCAGGCCGTCGACAACCACGCCGGCTACCACGCTAAGGATGGTTAGACTCACCATCAGCTCGATCAAGCTGAATCCCTGTTGCCAGACCCTTTTCTTATTGCAGTCCATGCGCTTCATTGTTCGCATCCTCTCTCAACTCCCGCCAATCGTCCGCAAAGTCACAGGAACGGCAAAGTACAGCCCGCTCCCGGCGGACCCCAGCCTCCGCGCCGAGGCCGTGATCAACCGCGTGCTGTTCGCCGTGACCGTTATGACATTCCACCGGACGTCATACGTGGTTTGCTGCCCGCCGTTCGGATCGCAGTCTACGTATTGCATGCCGAAACCCGCGGGAACGGCGCCGATCGCTTGAGTGAAGTCGATGCCCCCGTAAGCCAGGCTGTTGGCATTGTTCACCAGTGCCGCCCCCTGACCGGGGAAGGCCGCGCCCTGGGTCGAGGGAATCAGCCAGTTGTTGCCCGCGCAATCGGTCAGGGTTACCGCTACCGTGGCATTCGTGTTCTGCGCCGACAGTTCTTCGATCACCTTCTGGGTCAGCAGGGTGGCCGTCGTGTCTTTGCTGTTTCGCGTATCCGTCAGCATGCTGCCCACGAACAAGGTCGTGAGCGCTCCCAGTCCCGTCGCCAGCACCAGCATCGCAATCATCAGCTCGATCAGGGCCGCCCCATGCTCAAGCTTTCTCTTGCGAACCGCCGCGCGTTTAGTTGTGCTTTTCATGGCATCCTTCGCTCTATGTCGTTAGTACCTGGCCCATACCCCGGCAGGCCCGCCTGTAAAAATCCACCTCTGGATTCGGCCAGCCGGTGTCACGGTCACTGCGCCCCAACCTTGTGTCACATTGTTTTGAAAAAAAGTCCAATAGGCCCGGGAACCCACGCTGTTGCAAACTCCGGCGACTACCTGGCACGGAAGACCTCGCGGGCCAAACGTAATCGGCGTCGCGGCGCTGCTTCCGTCTTGGAGCGGGACGGGGGAATTGGCCGGCAAAAACAGCAATTTAAGGGTTGCGGTACTTGGCGCCGCTGCCTGAGGCTGCTGGATAACTTCGGCGCTTATTTGTACTACCGGATCTCTCGGGTCTATGACCGTCCCGTTGCTGCCTGAGGTTCCGTTTTGATTTTGCGGATAAATGTCTACAAAGGCTTGCGGAGGATTATTACCGAAGACGTAAACTGAGTAGTAGCGGTCATCGTCCACCGCCCTGATTCGTCCGCTTTGCATGAGACCGCCAAAATCAGTAATCGCTCCCTTTAAGCGGGCAGCGTGCATGGCGCTCATGAAGGTAGGAATGGCGATGGCTGCGACGATCAACATAACGAGCATCGCTATCACCAGCTCGATCATGCTAAACCCTTGCATTCTCTTCGCTGAAACTGTCAAATTCCGTGTGTTTTCGCTCACGATGCCCTCTGTTCCGTTTTGCAAGCGCAATGACTGAACGGCAGACCCTATTGTGCACGTCCCGCTCCAACCCGGCACCTTCTGCATGTAGCTGATAATAAGCATCTTATCCAGCACGAAGCACTTGGGGACCCATGGGACAAGAATGCGAGGGGTGAAAAGGTTACAGAAGGCGTACCACCAGTTGGGTTCCCTGAGCGCCAGCCCACTCGAGAACGAATAGCGTTGAGGCACAGATAAGACTGCCGCCACGTTCCTTTGCCAAGGCTGGCTCTGCCTTGTGGTTACACTGCGAACCGGCTCGGTGAAGTAGGTGCTCGGCGGGTCAAAGACGATAGCACATTTGTATGGTCAAGGGCCTTCACGCTTTGGACACCTCTCGGCCAGTCACCAACGCCCTCGCGCCGCCTCCCGCGTATTCTTACGTAAGGGATCTTCCTTGGACCGCATCCAGGAAAGAACCAGGCGGCGAGGTTAAGCGATGTCGCTGAAAATCATGGTTGTCGACGACGAACCTCTGAGCCTGAAACTCATCCGGTCTCTGGCTGCCCCTTCAGGTCATACGGTCTTGACGTTTGAGGACAGCCAGGAAGCGGGGCAACGAGCGGAGAATCAGCGCTTCGATGTGACTTTCGTGGCTATGCGCACGCCTCAACTGGACGGACTTGAACTGGCCCGCCGCATCCGGAAGGCACCGCTCAACCGCGAGGCCACCATCGTGATGCTCAGCGCCACGGACGACATCGCGAGCTTGCGCAAGGCTTTCGGGGAAGGCGCGGACTTCGTCCTCACCAAGCCCGTGACTGCGGGCCGCATCCGTCCGATGCTGGCCGCCATGGACTCCCCCGGGTGGAAAGGCAGAAGGCACGCGGCCCGCTTACCGCTCTTTACGGAAGTCGTGTGCA
>Ga0307479_10006287_pt1 | contig 10901 bp, 5 predicted proteins | sample atmos_gasesECM4C_FD_203743 | JGI IMG/M metagenome (GOLD analysis project Ga0307479, IMG submission 203743) | Hardwood forest soil microbial communities from Morgan-Monroe State Forest, Indiana, United States - atmos_gasesECM4C_515 | ecosystem: Environmental > Terrestrial > Soil > Temperate...
GACGCCGTTGATCGGAGTGCTCTTCACCGCGACGGAGATGGCCACACCGGCGCCCACGCCAAACGCGATCAGCAGCGCGGGTCCAACGATGCCCCGGACGAACCGGAACCGACGATCGTCGGACATTGCCTGCCCAACCACAACTACATCGGTCGGCTGGGTCTCCGCGCCGTCCCCGACCCGGAGTCGTCTCGTCACCACCTGTTCATCACCTCACTGAGGAACTGGCGCCGACGGGCAACGTAGGCCGGCGCGTATACCAACGCCCAGAGAGCGAGCAGCAACAGGGCCGCTTTGATGCTTCGCTCGACGCCGTGCGCGATCTGCTGGACGACACCGCCTGTAGTGCCGGCGCTCGCTTGTGGAGCCGTCGCTGCGATGGGCGTGACATCGTTGGCAACGACGACCTGGTGAGGCGGCGTTCCGGCGACAGCGGGTCGTGTTGTTCCGGGGACCGACCGTGCCGGGACAGCTGGGTGGCCACTCTGCCAGCTGCCCCCGCTTCCGTTACCGAATCCTTGGGTCGAGTTTTGTTGGTTGGCAAGCGCTGTGACCACCCCGAACTCCGACTGAGCGAACACCCCTCCGAGCTGAACCTCCCAGCGTCCGCGCCCCCGGGCCGTCCCATCGCGGTAGAGGACGATCTCGAGGCCAGGCCATTCCGTGCTGAAGTCGTCGTTGGTTATGCCGTCGGAATCCTGGAGGAGCTGGTCTTTCTGGACGACGGCAAGAGTGCCCTTGACGGTGCCCTGGGTGACGTCGGCCTCGGGGTCGGCCGCGCGAGCGTAGCCGGTCCCGCCGAGGGCGAGGTTGATCGCGTCCACAACCTGCTTGGGATCGCACGATGAAACACACTGTTGCTGACCGGCGACGGTGAGACCGAGGAACTGCCGGGTCACGTCGCCATGGGCCGTCGTCCCTTGAGCATTTGCGTAACCCTTCGCGGTCGCAGATGCCGTCACGATCATCTCATCGAGGTGGACGACGCCGTTGATGTCGATCCCCTTCACTACAGAAGTGGCCTTCGTCTCGATGCCTTGCCCCGGATGCCGGACGATCTGTGTCGAGGTGCTCGTGCTCTGTACGGAGACCGGGAACCCCGTCGGGCTGAGCTGTGCATACGTTTGGGCCTGCGAGGTGGGCTGGTCTGCAGTCGCCCCGCACTGCACCTGAGCAGTCGCCGGGGCAAGGCCTTGGAACGACCCGCCGACCGCGTCTGGGGTGTCGTTGCCCGCACAGCTTGTCGTGGGATACGGCCAGCCTTGACCGGCCTTCGCTAATGGCGGGCCGAGTCCCGACCAAACCTGACCAGGGACGGGGATGGGATTCGACATGGTTTGCAGCAGCCCAATGGTGCATTGGTCGGGACTTTGGACGTCGTTTCGGGTCTGTTTATCGGTCGGCGCGCTTGGACGAATGACGTCGGGGTCCACGGGGACGGCCACAGCGCTTGCATCTTGGTTGAAAAGGTCGCCGTGCAGCTGCACCTGCCGAACTCGTCCAAAGGTCACCTCGCGATCGTTCGAGCCGCAGGCGCCTCCGTAGTAGTAGAAGGGGTCGGTGCCGTAGTCGAATGGTGACTGCGGTGGGTTGTGCGCCGGCGCCTGTTCCAGTGAAAGGGAACCGGGCGGGCTTCCGGGGACCCCGGCGGGCCACGCGGTGGAAAGCCCGCGCATGACCCGGAGTCGAACGCCATAGGCGCTCGTGACGCCGTCGTAGACGCCTGCCAGCCCCGGCCCCTCCGGCTTGTTGAGCGTTGCCTCGGTCGGAGGTGGCGGCAGACCGGGCAAGGGTGAGGTGTCCTCGAAGACCTCGTAGCACGGCTGTCCCGCAACCGGGCAGCCGTGCTCGCTGCCGTCCCGGTACACGTACAAGCGGGCCGGGCGTACGACATTGCCACCTGCGTCAAGCAACGCAGGATCGACGACGACCGGCTTGGGGTTCGGACTGGTGTACCCGCTGACGGTCACGTTGTTGCCCTTTACGTCGAGGGCGTTGTCGAAATTGTTGGCCTGTGCAACCCGTCGAAGGCGGCCGTCCTGGTACGAGAGGCCTTCTGGGCTCTGGAAGTACCAACGGCCCGTGCCGGGGTCGAGGCCGGCGATCGTGTGACTGGCCGATTGAGTGAGCGCGATCTCGCCGGTGTACGCCCCCAGGCCCTTGCTCGCCTGTCCGTCGAAGACAAGGATGGCGCGCCCGGACACGGTGGTGTTGGCCACGTACACGCGACCGGCAACGGGGTCGCCGGTGGCCTTGACGTCTGTCCCCGTCACGCCGGGGAAGAATTGCTCCGTCGTGGGGTCGGGCTGGGGGTTGCCGGGGCTGCCCAGGCCGCTCGTAGTGAGCTTGACGCGGAGAACGCCTTTGGTGGTCGCATCGCCGTAGGCGTCGCAGAAGGTGTAGAGCCAGTCACCAGATCGGAACACCATGGCTTGGCTGTTGATGCCGTCTCCGATCGTGGAGCACGAGCGCGCCACGTAGACCCACTTGAAGCGATCTTGCGGACTGGCGTAATCACCGGCCGGCTCCTGGGGGTCATGGTGGGCATCGAGCCCCACGAATTCGACGCCCTTCGCCTCTTGTCCACCCTGCCCCACTCCGGACTCGCCGACCATGTAGAGCATCTGCGAGTGCAGCGTTACTCCGTTCGCATCGACTTCACCGGGGTCATACCACATCCCGGCCGGATGGAAAGCGTCGTTGAAAACGTTGGCGCCGCGGCTTCCGAGGGCATTGGCCGCGTCTATGTTCTTAGCGTCCCAGGCGTGGACGACGGGATTGTTCGGGTTGAAGTGGGCCGGGTCGCTCGTGTCGGTTTCAACCTCGTACACTTCGCCTTCGGCCGAGTAGAAGAGGCGGCTGGCTGTGGGGTCGATCGACATAACGCCTTCGAAACCATAGGAATAGGCGTTCGATCCGCCTGCGTTGACTTGGTTGAAATCCTGGATAGTGATTGGTGGCCCCGCCTGCTGCACCAACCCACCAGTGATCGCGTCGATGTCGTAGCGGAAGAAGAGAAGTTCATCTCCGTTATAGAGCTGGTACGTATACGCCCGGCGGTGAATGGGGTCGAGGAGCATCGACCGTTGGTTCCCGCCGATCGCTCCCGGGGTCCCGAGGGTGCCGATCGGCAGCTGGGCGGCCAAGCGGAAGCCAGGCGCCGGGGCGGTGGAATCGGCACGGGCACTCGTGGCGAGGAGCGGCGCGATCGAGACGACCACGACGGCGAGAGCCGCCAACGTTACGGACATCTGCCTGCGTCGCTGGCTTCTCTTTAGGACCTTGCTGACTCTCACCGTCGCTTCTCCCTCACTCGTCAACTCCCTCGCCGAGTGCCCGCCGGGCAAACATCTCGGGTCAAAGCAATCTGTCGAGAAGCATCCGGCCCCGGCCCGAGCTCAAGCTCGGGCCGGGGCAGGACGTCACATCACATGTACTGCACGCGTCTCCCGGGTTAGACGATCGTTTCGGGAGTCACGGTGTCCCACGTCGAGGTGCCAACGATCAGGATGTCGTTGATCCCGATGGCATTGGCGTTCGCGTTGCCGGTACCGGGCACGCCGAGCTTCGCGAGCGTCTTCTGCAGACAGCCCGCGTCCGTCGTGTCGAACGCGTCGTACGTCGTGAACTGGGACTTTGGATCGAGGCCGCCAGCAAGGGCCGCAGGATCCGCGTGAGCCTCGATCTTCGCGTCGAACGAGTGGCTCCCGAGGTTGTTGCCGTGTGAGTCGGTCCCCGAGATGGTTCCACGCAGGTTGTCGAGGCTGTTGTTCCAGTTGTAGTTCGACGTCCATGTTTCGGTGGTCCCCGGCGGGGTCAATGCCCTGTCGAGCCCCTTCGCCGTGAAGGTAGCCGTGCCGGTGCCGCTCGAGTTGAAGCAGCTCGCCTGGAGCTGGGGGTCGAACGCTAGGGCCGGGTTCACACCGCCGAGTGCGGTGCCGACGGGGTTGATGACCGGATTCGCCTGCGACGGGTTCGAGTACGTCCCGTTGACCGTGTTGAAGAAGCAGTCGGTCGGCGTCAGATTGCGCGACGCCACCGCTGAGGCCGCCGGAGAGTCCCAGTTCACCATCACACAGTCGCCCGTGTAGTTGTAGCTACCGCCGCCAGCGGTCCCGAACGGTGGTTCGGTGCCGTTGGTGTCGGCGCCGTTGCCGGCGAAGTTGACTCCGTTGCTGATGTCGGCCGTGCCGATGAACACAAGTGTGCGATGCAGATCCGCGCACGGGTTCTGGTTGCCAACGAGAACGGCGCCGCCAAGGACGGGCACCGCCGATGGAACCGTGACGCCCGGGTTGCTGACCGGAACCGGCACCACGCCGCCGATACTTCCAGGCCCTCCTGATGGGTTACACGTGATAGCGGGCACGTTGGCGGACGCGGATGAAGCGATGCCGAAGATGCCCGACATCGCGAGCATCAGCGCGACACTAAGTCCTACGAACTTACGCATCTACCTTGCTCCTTTTCGTATCCCCTCCCAACCCAACGCTCAGATCCGTTCCGGAGTTCGTTCATGTCGGACGATCTATCGCTTGAGTTGGACCCGCCGGCCGACCACCGGTCGACGGGATAATTCATTAGCGATCCTTGCCCTCACCCCCTCCCCGCCTGGACCCCGTGCACGCCCTCTCGCAGAGGACGGACCCTCTCGAGCAGATGTCGGTGGGTACCGCAAGCGACCCACGCGCGCCGAACCGTAGTTGGCGCGCGCGGGTGGCAACTAGACCCAAACGGGCGACATCTGTTGTCACCCGCCCCGCCTCTTTGTCACCCGCCCTCCGCAGTCCCATGCCTAGATACACGCACGAAGGACAAAAACGTCTCGTTTCCTTTTCAGCGGCCACGGCCCGGGCCGATCTCGGAGCCTCGCCGGCGCTTCACGGGAATGCGCGCCTCGATCAGGACGCCGCTCGGATGAGCGTTCGCCACGAGGAGCTCGCCGCCCGCCTCCTCGATGCGCAGACGCAGCCCGTGAAGTCCGAAGTGTCCGGGACGTGATCGAAGCGGGTCGTGTCGTCCGAAACCTTTGCCCTGATCACGGACGGCCAGAAACACGACGTCGGACGCGTAGGTGAGCGTCATCGAGGCGGAGGGGGTTCCGGCATGCCGCCGGATGTTGGTGAACGCCTCGTGGGCGACACGGAACAGCGCATCTTCCTTCTCGAGCTGGACGGTGGCCTCCTCGCCGCGAACCTCGAAGCTCGTCGCGATGCCGCTCGTCGCCTCGAAGGTCTGGGCGAGCTCACGGAGCGAGCGCACGAGCCCGCTGCGCCTGACCTGGAAGAACAGCAGCGAGTGGATCGCTTCTTTGATCTGGCGGCTGCCTTCCATCGTCTGCTCGGCGAGCTCTTCGAGCCGCCTCCTCCACTCTTCGTCCGGCGCCGACGCCGCATGCTCGACGAGCTGCATGCCGAGAGACGTGATGAGCTGACCGACGTTGTCGTGGAGGTCGCGCGCGATGCGCTCTCGCTCGCCGGCGATGGCCAGCCGGTGCTCGCTCTCGGCGAGGTCCTGATGCAGCGTCGCCTTGTGGATGACTTCGGCGCAGGCCACCCCCAGGGACATAACGAGCTCCTCGCCCGGTCCCTCGAGAACGCGTCCGTTCGGACGAACACGCAGGACGCCTTGCACCCGGCCGCGGTGCGCGATCGGGACGAGAACCGCGTCACCCGACACTTGCGGACGAAGAGGTGTCTGCGAAGTCGCGAGCGCCGCCCGCCACGACCGGATGGCCTGCATCTCGCGAGCCACGTCCGGGTCGCTGATGACGCCCCGCCTCCGGTCGCTCGCGACCGAGATCGACTCGAGCTCGATGCCGAGTTCGGGAGCGAGGAGATGGTTCAGCTGCCGGAGCGCGCTCGTGAGATCGGACGTTCCGGCGACTGCGTCGGAGAGTCCGTGCAGCACTTCCATCAGCCGGAGTTGCGTCCGCAAGCTCTCGTAGAGCTCGGCCCGCTCGATGGCTGTCGCGGTGAGTCCGCACAGCGCACGGCCGAGCTCGAGCCGGTCGGGGTCGAGCGAACCGTACTCGGACAACGACAACACCACGAGCCCACGGATCTCCTGCGCATCCATGACGGGGAACAACACGATCGACTTCGCTGAAGAAGGACGAAGCGATGACAACGCGCCGAGCTCGTCCGCCCAGAGCCCAAGGTCGAGGGGTTCGGTTGAGTTGCGCCAGAGCGTCGCAAGCTGAGCGGTTTGCTCGGCGGTGAGTGCGTCGGGACCTTCGCCCGACAAGTGGATCGAGCAATCCTTTGCATCGAGCAGATCGATGAAGCTCGAACAAGCGAGTTCCAACACATCACGCAGCGTGACCGACGAGTTGAGCGACGATGCGACGTCGACGAGGCTTTCGAGCGACCGCGCTTTGTCGTCGAGCCTTTCGAAGAGTCCCGCATTGCGTATCGCGAGCGATGCATAGGAGCCGATCGCCTCGACGAGAACGAGCTCGTTGTCGGCGAACTCGTTGCGGAGGGTCATCCAATCGAGGACGAGGATCCCGAGGGGTTCGTCCGGCGCGATGAGCGGGACGATGATGGCAGAGCGCGCTCTGAACTGCCTCACAACCTCCTGCGGGACGAGCGGTGACTCGGCCAGGTCGGCGATCGGAAACGCTTTCCCCTGTTCGAATGCGATCGAGCGAGACGGGATCGCCGCGAGGTCGATCGGCTCCATGTCGTGGAAATGCGGACGGGTCGCATAGTCGACGCGAGCGATCTGCTCAGAGATGTCGGGGTGAGCGGTGTATGTCCTCGGAACGAGGTGGGACTTCGCTTCGTTGAGCAGGAAGATGCTGCAACGATGAGCCGGACACGCCTCGAGAGCCAGCGCGGCGAGGCGTTCGAGGACCTCGCTCAGATCGAGCGACGAATTGATCAATGGAGCGACGCGATCGAGCACGCTCACGTTGCCGCCGTCGTTCTCGGTGCGCGCACTTTCTCCGTTTTCGCTCATCCACCCCGCCGATCGCACGATCCCGGTCATCCGGCTTGAACCGTAGAGCGCAAGAACGAACGAAGGTGACCCCTTTTCGGGTGATATGAGTTGTCACCCGGACGACAAAACGGGCAACCGCTCAGAGCAAACCGCGCTTCGCTGCAACGGCCGCGGCTTGCGTCCGGCTGTGGCAACCGAGCTTTCGGAGCGCACGGTGCAGGCACGTTTTAACCGTGTTGATGGTCACGCCGAGCTCTCCGGCGATCTCGCGATTCGTCAGCCCCCGGACAACCTGGCGGAGGACGTCCACTTCCCGGGGTGACAACGGAACCGGACCGCGTGACGACCCGCCGCGGGCCCATCGCATCACTCGCGACGCTGCTTTGTTGTCGATCACGGCCTCTCCGCTCGCAACCGTCCGGATCGCACGCTTCAGATCGCGTCCCTCCACGTCCTTGTAGACGTACGCCTTCGCGCCGGCATCGAGTGAATTCCTGATCACGGCGTCGTCGAGGAACGTCGTCAGCATCACGACATGGATGTCCGGCCATCGGCGCACGACCTCGGCACACAGCTCGACACCGCTCATGCCCGGCAGGTTGTAGTCGAGGACGGCGACGTCGGGCTGGAGTGTTCCGATGAGCTCCAATCCCTTCTCGCCTGTGGGCGCCGTCCCGATCACGTTGATTTCCTCTTCGCGATCCAGGAGTGACCGGACGCCTACGCGGACGATCTCGTGATCGTCCACGACGACGATCCGCACCGCACGCTTCATCGGTGAACCGTTTTCGGTCGGTTCCTGAACGGCACGCGGCCCTCGATCCGGACGCCGTGCGGCAACAGGTCGCTGATCTCGAGATCGCCCGCAACTTCCTCCATCAGCGTTCGCAAACCGTGAAGACCGAAGTGACTATCGGGAGAGCCGAGCGTCGTTCGATCGCCGATACCCACTCCGTCGTCGGTCACCGCGACGGCGACGTCGTCATCGCCGTAGGAGAGCGAAAGCTCGACGGACGAAGCACCGGAGTGCCGTTCAGCGTTCCGCAGCGCTTCGTGCGCGACACGGAACAGTGCGTCCTCGGCGGGAGTCGCCAGCGGCGTGACGTTACCTGCGACGTGGAGCCGGACTTCGATGCCCGTCGTCACCTCGAACTTGCGAGCGAGGTCTCTGAGCGATCTGGCCAAACCCTCGCGACGCACCTGCAAGAAGAGCATCGATTGGATCGCGTCTCTGATCTCGCGGCTTCCCCGTGTCGCCAGGTCGCGCAACTCCGCCAACCGAGCGCGCCACATCGGATCGGATGCATCGTCGGTGTACTCGACGAGTCGCATACCAAGACCCGTCAGCACCTGTCCGACGGAATCGTGGAGGTCGCGCGCGATGCGCTCGCGTTCCGCGACCACGGCGAGACGGCGCTCGCTCTCGGAGAGCTCACGTTGCAGACCCGCTTTGTGCACAACCTCTCCACATCCCGAGGCGATGGTGACGAGCAGGTCGTCGTCCGCAGGTGAAGGGTTCGCCGGATCGATCGCAACCTTGAGCGCGCCGAGCACTCGACGGCGATGCGCGATCGGCACGAGGAGTCCGCCATCGATGGGGCGGGAACTCGGCGCCGTCGACCCTTTGGCCAAGATCGCGCGCCACGAACGGATGGCTTCGAGCTCTTCACCGGCGGGAGCCGGCGCGCCGATCGCTTGACGAAGCTGTGGGTTCGCGATGCTGATCGACTCGAGTCGCAATCCCAGCTCAGCCGGGAGGGCTTCGTTGAGCTTGCGCAATGCGGGGTCGAGCTCGGCCGATCCGGCGACGACATCGGACAAGCGATGAAGGATCTCGACACGCTGAAGTCGCCACTGAAGCTCCTGGTGCAGATGCGCTCTCGCGGTCGCTGCCGCGGCGAGCTCGGCGAGGGCTTGCCCCGACGCAAGACTTTCGTCGTCCGGACGTCCCTCACTCGGGAAGGCCGCAGCAACGTACCCGAGGATCCCCTCGGAACGTTTCAGCGGGAAGAGCGCAACGGAACCGTCCGCGGGCCGTGGGCCGAGCAGCTTCACCATCTCGGGCTGTTCGCGTCCGTAGTACACGAGCGGATGCGTGGACCGTTCCCAGGTCGTGGAGACGCATTCGATCGCCGCGGCGACCTTCACCATCGAAGAGCCGTTCTTTTTCGTTGCGATCGCTTCGTCCGGAAAGCTCGCGACGGTACGGATCGATCCCGGTGCGCGAGCGTCGATGAGTCTCACAGCGCACGCGCTCGTCCCGAGCAGATCGGCGAACGCCGCGCAGACGAGATCGAGAACCGACGTGAGCGACGCGGCCGAATTCAGGGCGGCGGCGAGATCGACGAGTCGCTCGAGCGTGCGGGCCTTCGTCGCGAGACGCTCGTAGAGGCGCGAGTTGCGGATCGCGAGCGCGACGTACGCGCCGATCGCTTCGACCAAGCTGACTTCGGTCTCCGTGCATTCGTGACCGCGATCGGTCCAGTCGACGGCCAGCAACCCCAACGGCTCGCCCGAAGGCGCGAGCGGCATGACAAGAGCGCTCTGCGCGCCGAAGGCTTCGACGAACACATCGGGGACGAGAGGCGAGGAGGCGAGGTCCGGGAACGAGAGGGCACGGCCCGCGACGAAGGCTTCCCATCTGGCGGACTCGCCCGTGAGATCGATGGGAGGGGTTTTCAGGAAGCGCTGATACTCAGCGTCGTTCGGGATCCGACCAACGGCCATCCGCGGGACGAGACGCCCGAGCGGGTCGAGCAGGAAGATCGAACACCGGTCTCCCGGGATCGCCTCGAGCGTCAGGGTGACGAGCCGTTCGAGGACCTCCTCGACGTCGAGGGACGAATTCGCCGCGAGGGCCACGCGCTGAAGGATCGGGCTCAGTGAGGGCGCGCGCCTCAACGGGATCATCTCCCGTGGGCTCTCCTCCGACTGCGCCGCTGCGAGCATGCCACCTCCCTCGAACCAATCTCGGGTTCACGTCGTTGTCACCCCTATACACGCGCGAAGCGCCAAAACGTCTCGCGGGAGGGCGTTAACGCAAGAAAACGTTTTGTCACCCGGGTGACAAGTGATGTCACCTGGTGAAGCGGAAGTGGGTGTCACCCGACCTGTCACCCGTCACCCGTTTGGGATTGACGAACGGTCGAAGACACGTCAAAGTAAGGCCGGCACGGGGCCGCGAGTCTGTAACACGGGGATTGAGGGGTCCTTTGGTTCTCGCTGAGGCTACTTACACTCGTTCGTCGCAAGCGGAAGCGCCCGCGCGCTTCGAAGAAGATGATGCCGACGGCGACTTCGATCTCGTCTACCGTGCCTACGCGTCCGACGTCGAGCGCTTCATCCGTCGTTACGTCACGAATCACTCTCACGCCGAAGACCTCGTTCAGGAAACGTTCCTCCGCGCGTTCAATGTGTGGCGCAGGGTCGACCGGACCAAACCGCTCGGTCCGTGGCTTCGGACGATCGCGATGCGTCTGTGCATCGATTCATCGCGACGCAAGTCTTCGGGACCAAACGAATGCATCGACTCCGCGCCCGCAGAATCGATGGTCTCGAAAGAGGGCAACCCGCCGGAAGCCCTCATCGCGAACGAACGGAAGGAATGCGTCACCCTCACCCTCGATGACCTGACGTCGCGGCAGAAGCGGATCTTGCTCCTCAAGGACCTTCACGGACTCCGCTACGACGAGATCGCGAGACTCGAAGGGACGTCGCTTGCCGCGTTGCGGTGCTCGCTCGCGGTCGCTCGGAAACGGTTCCGCGAACGGTACGCAGCGATGGCCGAAGAGCGCGGACTGAACTCCGTCCTTTTGCCTGTCTTGCTGCGCGTACTGGCTGGTTTTCGCGCCGTGAAGCGTCGCAGTCTGCAGCTGGCCGAAGCGGTGCAGCATCCCAGCCTGCTGTTCAACACCGAGAGCCTCGTGGCCGCGCCGGGCATCCAGATCTCGAGCAGC
>Ga0307479_10006288_pt1 | contig 10899 bp, 10 predicted proteins | sample atmos_gasesECM4C_FD_203743 | JGI IMG/M metagenome (GOLD analysis project Ga0307479, IMG submission 203743) | Hardwood forest soil microbial communities from Morgan-Monroe State Forest, Indiana, United States - atmos_gasesECM4C_515 | ecosystem: Environmental > Terrestrial > Soil > Temperate...
TGGCAACGGCTTGCCGTAATTTCGCCGACGGGTTGGTCGCATGCAGATGGCCAAACGTTGACCCAGTAAGCAGAACAACTTACGGGCATCTGTGGAGAAATGGAGACGCAGCTGGATCGCTCGGGTTGGAAGAAATGTTCCAACGGTCCGGCCTTTGATCACCGTAGCGTCGAACAGCGGGGGAATCCTCGGGAACGCCGGTTGAAGGTTTTCCGCGTGCTAGACTCGGCTCAAGTAGGTATCGATCAGCCCCCATGCGGATATTGACCCGCTATATCCTGCGCGAAGTGGTGTCGCACGCGGTCATCGGCGTGGCGATCTTCACCTTTGTTCTGTTCACCAAAGACCTGGGACGGATTTTGGAACTGGTGGTACGCAACAGCGCGCCAGTTTCCAGTGTGCTCGAAGTGGTATTCCTCATCCTTCCGATGACGCTGACCATCACCATCCCAGCAGGTGTGCTGGTGGGTATCCTCATTGGATTGAGCCGGCTGGCGGCCGACAGCGAAATCACCGCCATGCGGGCGAGCGGACTTGGAGTGTGGAATTTTCTGCGCATCCTTTCCATCTTCGTGTTGGCGACCTGGCTGATCGCGCTGGTCAACGGCATGTACATCGCTCCACAATCGCAGGCGGCGCTGGGACGTCTGCAGGACCGGTTGAAAACAGCGCAGGCCTCATTCGAAGTACAGCCACGCGTGTTTTATGAAGGCTTCCCGAAGATTGTGCTGTACGTGCAGGACGTGCGCAGCGGGCAGCGGGCGGCGGTGTGGAAAGGGGTGTTTCTGGCGGACATCAGCACGCCCGGCTCCCCGCGTATCTGGCAGGCGCAGCAGGGAGTGCTGGTAAGCGAAGGACCAACCACGCTGCACCTCCACCTCGTGAACGGGTCGACCCACGAAATCGATGCGAAGGCGCCGGAGCATTACCAGATTGAGAGCTTCGAGCAGACCGATATTCCGATCGAGGTTCCCGCCGCCGATAAGGGGCAGGATACGGAGCCTGTGCCGGTGGGAGAAATGGACTCAGCGACCCTGCTGCAGCAGGCGAGCAAAGCGGCTCCGGACTCGGCGCGCTGGTATCTGATTGAATTCCACCGGCGGCTGGCGCTGCCAACGGCGTGCGTCGTCCTGGCGTTGGTAGGAATTCCCCTGGGATTGTCGTCGAAGAAGGGCGGGAAGTCATCGGGATTTGTGCTCACCATCGGGCTGGTGTTTGCCTACTACTCTGCTTCCTTGATTGGCGTGTCCTTGGCTCGGCAAGGCCGGCTGGGGCCGGGGGTCGGGGTGTGGCTCGCCAACCTGTTTTTCTTGACGGCCGGGCTGTTTTTGCTGTGGCGGGCTGAGCGGCGACCACTGGAAATCGGGCAGTGGCTTTCGCTGCGCAATCCGTTCCGAAGGACCGAAGAAGAAAACACCAAAACAACGGGCCCTTCCAGCAAGACCGCGATGGCGTTCGAGCGGGCCTCATCGCGGCGTAGAGTTTCGGGGCTGGATTTTCCGACGATCCTCGACGACTACGTGCTGCGGGACTTCTTTGTGTACCTGGGAATGGTCCTGGCGACATTCCTGATTCTGCTGCTGGTGTTCACGCTATTCGAGTTGCTGAGCGACATCCTGCGCAACGGAATCCCGTGGTGGGTGGTCGGGGAATACCTGGTCAACGTGTCTCCCTATTTCCTGTACAACATATTGCAATACGGCGTGCTGCTGGCGGTACTGATCACCTTCGGACTGATGGAGCGATCCAATGAAGTCACGGCGATCAAGGCGACTGGGATCAGCATTTACAGGGTGGTTGTTCCGGTGCTGATGATTTCGTCGGTGCTGGCGGCGAGCCTTTTCTTCTTCGACCAGTTCTATCTTCCCCATGCCAACAAGCGGCAGGACGCGCTGCGCAACCAGATCAAAGGGAAACCGGCCCAAACGTTCTTACGGCCGGACCGCAAATGGATTTTCGGGCAGCACTCGGACATTTACTACTACCAATTCTTTGACGTGGACCGCGACCAGTTCGCCGATATTTCACTGTTCCAGTTTGATCCAAGGAGCTTTGCGATCACTCGCCGAGTGAACGCGGAGCGGGCACATTGGTCGGAAGCTACGCAGCGGTGGATCTTCGAACAAGGCTGGGAACGCAACCTGCGCGGCGAGGCGATCGAGAGCTACCGGCCATTTGACGTCACCACGTTCCCCCAGTTCAGCGAGCCGCCGACGTATTTCAAAAAGGAAGTTTGGCAATCGTCAGAGATGAGTTACGAAGAACTGCGCCGTTATATCCACGACCTGCAACAGAGTGGATTCGACGTGGTGCGGCTGAAGGTGCAACTGCAGAAGAAATTCGCGTTTCCGTTAGTAACCCTGGTGATGGCGGTGCTGGCGATTCCCTTCTCCCTGACCGCAGGAAAACGGGGAGCGATTACGGGAGTGGCGGTGGCGGTGGGAATCGCAGTGGTGTACGAGACGATGTCGCGGCTGTTTGAAGCCATGGGAAACCTCAGCCAGTTGCCCCCCGCGCTGGCGGCGTGGTCACCAGATCTGATCTTTGCCCTGGTGGGGGGATACCTGATCCTGCGCGTTCCGACGTAAGCCGTGCCGACAACGGCGCTCTCGCCGACCACGAAGAGAATTCCCGCGGCACTGAGTAGCGCCGAGCTAGCGGGCGGCGACGCCGTAGGGGGCGAGCGGAGCCGCGAGCTGCGGCAGTGGGTTCAACGTACCGGTGGTATAGACGAGGGAGAACGTGGAAACCGTGCTGGCGCCGTTGTTGGAGGTAAACAACCAGTAGTCGCCGTTGGTGCTGCCGTTGGACCGGATCGCCAAGGCGACCGGACCGGCGCCCGTCGAAGCGGTTCCAATGTTGAGTGCGATCAGGGTTAAGAGACCGGTGACTTGGTTGATGGTGTATCCCACGACTTCGTTACCCTGATTGGCAGCCACGAAGAGGTATTTTGCGGCCTGGTCGGAGATCATGGCGGCAGGACCGTTTCCAGTGGTGGCGACGGCGGGAGTGGTCGTGCCGACCGTGGTGATCGCCGTCAGGCTGCCGTCACTGTTGATGATGAATTCGTAGATGTCGTTGGAACCGGCATTGGCCACGTACAGGAAATTTCCGGCGGGCGGGGAATAGACCGCATTGGGCGCACTCCCGACGATGAAGATCTGACCCGGTACCGGTGAAAGCGCACCCGACGTGCCATCAAAGGAGAATCCCAGCACGCACCCATTGTTCCTATCTGTAACGTAGATGAAGTTTCCCTGATTACTGACGGCCACGGCGGTCGGGAGGGGTTGAGCCGGTGTCACGGGAAGTGGAGGTGAGGTTTCCCGGAGAGGGAAAGGAGAGTTGGACACCTCAGCAAGAGCACCCCCGGAGCCTATGGAGAAAACTGAGACGTTTCCGCCAACGTTCTGGGCCGGATTGCCTTCGTTAACCACGAAGAGGAAGTGAGCAGATGAGTCCATCGCGACCGCAACCGGGCGCATGCCGGCTGCTGTGACGCCTTGAGCCGCAGCAAGCGAACCGTCCTTGTTCACCGTAAATGTAGAAATGTCGTCCGAGCCGGTGTTCGCCGTGTAGGCAAAGGTATGCGTGGGGTTAAAGAGCAGGGCGCTGGGCTGCGTTCCAGTGTGGGCAGCCTTGCCAACCGGTGTGAGTTGCCCTGTATTGGAACTCAACGTACCCTTGCTGAGATCGATCGAATAGGCGGTAACGGTGCCCGGAGTGGTGCCTTGGCTGGCCAGGTAAAGGAATGCGGAACTACTGGAAGAACCCCCGCAGCTCAGGAAGAAGACGAGAAACCACAACACCGCGACACACCGAAGCCAGCCAGACCTGATCGACATTCCATCTCCTGTTGGGTATCTCAGGATCGCAAAAGCCCACGCGGGCTGCGCGCAATCCAATTTTGAGGGCTTTCTTACCTCCATTGGTGTATCAGGAAATTCCCGGAAGAGCAAACTGGCGCAAAGACTTATTGGAATCGGAAGCAGGGTAGAGAGTTGCCTGAAGGGGCAAATGAATGACGTTCGCTGGCAGGGTCGTGCCGGCGCGACTGGCGGGTCAAATGAAGTCCCGCGAGTTTCGATCCGAACTTCGCTTTCAGCGCGTTTTGGTTAGACGGCTGTTCCCTCGGGCAATTTTGCCGAAACATCGGATGGAAGTTCGGAGTCCAGGGGAAGGCGAATCTCAACCATCAATCCGCCTTCGGGTCGATTGGCGGCCCGGACGGTACCGCCATGCAGGCGCACGGCGCGTTCGGTGATGGCCAACCCAAGACCTACTCCGCCCGTCTGACGTCCGCGCGCATCGTCCAGGCGGTAGAAGGGGCGGAAGAGCTTGTCGAGAGCTTCCTGCGGAACGCCGGGGCCGCGATCCGTAACGCGAACCACGGCTTCATCTTTGCCATTACGTGACTCCCGGGCCAGGCGAATCTCAACCTCCGTGTGCTCGGGGGTATGCCGCATGGCATTGCGGACAACGTTTTCCACCGCGCTGTGCAGCAGTGAGGGACTGCCTAAGACGGTGGCGTCATCCTGGATCACGCACCGAACCCGGCATTGGCGACTTTGAGCTTCGAAGTCGGCGTCCTTGCCGATATCGAGCACCATTTCTTCGAGTGCGATGGGGGTGCGGCCGATGGCGTCTTCACCCCCTTCAAGACGCGCCAAGGTCAGGAGGCGTCCGATGAGTTCGTTGAGGCGGTTGGCTTCGAGTTCGATGCGTTCGAGCACGCTGTGCGCATCGGGCCCGGTACGCTGCCACGCCAGTCCCAGGGCAACGCTGAGACGAGCCAGGGGGGAGCGAAGTTCATGGGAGATGTCGTTCAGCAAGCGGGATTGCGCGTTGACCAAATCCTGGAGGCGTTGGGCCATGGTGTTGAAGTCGCGCACGAGCTGTGCGATTTCGTCGCGGCGGCGACCGGGGGGTGCCTCTGCGCGGGCGCTGAGATCTCCCGCGGCCAGTTGCTGAGTTGCGGCCCGCAGGCGGGCCACATCTGAGGTCAAATATCGCGCCAGCAAGTAGCAGACGATGCCGGAAACCAAAACCGCCAGGGCAAGGACGAACGGGCCGGTCCCGGGAGGCTTCTGGCGAAGAAGAGGAAGCCAGGGACGAGGAGGAATCTCGGCGACCATGACGTACCGATGTCCGTCCACAGCGGATATTTCATGGGTCACAAACCGGCGGCTTGAGAAACGCTGCGTCCAGCCAACGGTCTGAGACTCAAGACCACTACTAAGTCGGTGTGCCCACGCTGGCGCGGCGCGGCCGGCCAGTTCCCTACCCTGGTCGTCGAACAGGTAGGCCTGAAACTTGAAGGTGGTGCTCAGTTGATCGATCTGTTTATCGAGTCCCGGCGCCCCTCCCGTTTCATAAGCATCCACCAACTGCTGCGCTGTGTGTTCCTTGATGTACTCCCAGAACGGAGACTCGGTCTGGGGACGAAACACCACGGTAGCGAGGACGACCAAGGCAACGATGAGGGCCTGCGCCAGCCAGAAGGACAGGAAGATTTTGAGAAACAGGCTTTTCATCGAGAACTCTTGGCCGCCTCACGAGGCCTGGCAAGAATATACCCCACACCACGTACTGTTTTGATGTGCTCTTCGTCGCCGTTCAAATCACCCAGCTTCTTGCGAACTTTGGACACGTGCATGTCGATGCTGCGGTCGAAAGGGGAGAACTTGCGGCTGAGGACAGCGCTGACCAACTGTTCGCGCGTGACGACCCGGCCCGCCTCGCGCAGCAGGACCTCGAGAAGATTGAACTCGACCGAGGTCAGCTCAACCGGTTCTCCGGCATGGCACACGGTGCGGGTGGCAGGATCGAGCTCGATATCCCCGACGCGAATAATTTCGGGTGGCCGCGGCGAGCCAAGCGATTTGGGGTCGGCGGCGCTGCGCCGGAGAATCGCGCGGATACGGGCCACGAGTTCGCGGGGATTGAAAGGCTTGGGGAGATAGTCGTCGGCGCCGATTTCGAGGCCTACGATACGGTCCACATCCTCACCACGTGCGGTGAGGAGCAACACGGGGATGCGGGAGGTGGCCCGCAAACGTCGCAAGACATCGAAACCGCTCATGCCGGGCAGCATCACGTCGAGGATGACCAGCAGGTACTGACCTGCGGAGGCGCGCTGCAGGCCGGTTTCTCCATCGTGAACAGACTCCACGCGAAAGCCCTCGGCCGCGAGATATTCAGTCACCAGGCTGCAGAGTTCGAAGTCGTCGTCGATGATGAGAATACGGTCCATTGCCCCTTCCTTTTTTACAACAGTTGCCGCGGAAATCGGCGTAAAGAATTGTCAAATCGAGGTCTATCTCGTTGACAAAACTTTACTTGGGTTGACCGACTCTTTACCGCCATGGAGGTGGGAACTGTGTTTCCATCAGTGCACGAGATTTCAAACCCGGGTCGAGAGCCGGGAGGGGTGGCGGAGGAAAAATGAAAGCGAATCGATGGAAGATTCTGGTGGCGATATCAGTTGTCACATTACTGGTGGCGATGGGGTTCTCACAAACGGCGGTGACAACGCCGGACCCGGGGCACCGGGGACGGCACTTCGGCAGGATGCTGGGCATCAGTGCCCGCTATCTCGACCTTTCGGATGCGCAGAAGACGCAGATGAAAGACATCATGACGAAAGAAAAACCGACAATCCAGCCATTGATGCAGCAGTTGGCGCAAAACCGCCAGCAGATGTGGCAATTGGAATCGGCAGGCACTTTCGACGAGACGAAGGTTCGCTCCCTGGCGACTCAGCACTCGCAAACGATGGCAGAGCTGATGGTGCAAAGGGCGCGCATCAAGTCCGAGCTGATGCAGGTTCTGACGCCCGATCAGAAGACCAAGATGGCGGCGTTCGAGGCTCGCAAGGAGGCCCGTCTACAGAGGCGCTTACAAGGTGGACAGAATGCGCCGGGCGAAGCCACACCGAATCCATAGGTTTGCTGTTAGCACAGGCGGGGCGGGGCAAGCTCCCAGCCCGCCCCCTTTTTTCAACGTGAGCCGAGTGTAAGGGTTTTCATAAAAGGGAGCCTCTCCGGTCAGAAATGCTACCTACTGGCGAGGCTCCTGCAGGACCAGAAAGGCGGGTATGGGTTTGGCGACACTAGCCACAGATCAAGCGTTGATTGAAGCCATCGCGGCGGAAATGTCACAGGGGATTAATTGTGCGGTGAACTTCTGGATGGCAAGGATCGAGGACGCCCTGCGCGACCCAAGCCTGACCACCTTAGGCCGCCTGAACGCGGTACAGGAGGTCTTGCAGCAGTACCGTCGCGGCAGCGGCGAGGCGAGCGGGGCGTGCGATGGATGCGTTGCGTAACGGTGTTCGTTTCTTGGGAGCCGCCTTCATGAACAGTGAGCTGATGTACTCGTTTCTAATGGGAATGGGGTGGTTTTTCCTGGCGGGATGGGCTCTGGCGCTGCTCGTGGCTTGCGCTTCCGTGTTTCGCAACGATCGCTCGGTGCAGTTTGCAGGGTTTGGGGGAAAAGTCCTCGGGAACAAACTGGGAATCAAGCCGGGCGCCAGATGATCGGGAACCACCCTACCGCTTGGGGTCGAAGGTAAATTCCACTTGCGTCTTGGTTTCTACGTCGGCCGGGGCGTACTTCCATTTTCGGACCGCGGTGCTTGCTGCTTCAACCAGGACTGGATTCCCGCCCAGAGGCGAAATTGATTCTACGGTGCCTTTCGCCGCAATCACGATCTCCAGTCGCACTACTCCACCGATGTGAGCCTCGCGAAGAGTAAGCGGGTATCCGGGGTTCTCCTTGTAGACGAGTTTTCTGGTGGGCCGGTCTGCTGCCCGGGCCGATGGGGGCAAGGACATGGGAACCGCCAGGCAGGCCACGCCGGTCAGAATAGGCAAACGGCGGACGAGGCGGGTAATGAATGGCAGGTACTTGCGTGAGTTAGGCAAAAGGGCTCCCAGCGAAAGAATCCCAAGGTTCGGCCTGACAAGAAGTTATGTCAGCCGCTCGTAACCCGGCAAGATTACCAACGTACTCGGAGGCTGGGGTTTGAAGGTTCCAGGGGGCAGCAGGGCTCGAGAACGGTGGGCCCCTCGACAAATTCCTTTGTTGACAATCACCTGCACCGGCCGCTGGTAGAATCGCATCTACTGAAAGCGATGCTGCCGAAAAGTCTCCGTCCCCTTTATCCGTACCTTAAGAAGCATCGCCGCGGGCTTGGGTGGGGTTCGCTCTGTGTTCTCCTGCTGAACGGAATCTGGGTGCAGTTTCCGCAGGTCTTGCAGCGGGCCCTCGACTACCTGAAAGATGGCGGCAGGGCGCCCCGGCAACTCGCCGTCTACGCACTTCTGCTGGTGGCCATCGCGTCAAGCAAAGGAGTGTTCCAGTTTCTAACCCGCTGGATCGTGATCGGCATCTCGCGCGATATCGAATTCGATCTGCGGAACGACATGTTCCAGCACCTGGAAAAGCTCTCTTACCCCTACTACCAGCGCACTCGAACCGGAGACGTAATGGCGCGTGCCACCAACGATCTGAACGCGGTGCGCATGCTGTTGGGCCCGGCGATCATGTACTCGGCAAACACACTGGTGTTCACGGCGGGGGCGCTCGCCTACATGGTGAAGATCAGTCCGAAGCTAACGGTTTATACATTCCTGCCTCTGCCGGTGGCCAGCATCGTGATCCAGTATTTCGGCAAGCAGATTCATGAACGCTTCGAGAAGATCCAGGCGATGTTTTCCGACATTTCGGCACGGGCGCAGGAGAATTTTTCCGGGGCGCGGGTGATTCGGGCGTATGCGCAGGAGGACGCCGAAGTTCGGTTGTTCGAAGGGGCGAACCAGGAGTACATCGCGCGCAGTCTGCCGCTTGCGCGGTTAATGGGATTGCTGTGGCCCACGCTGGAATTGACCCTGGGACTCGCGGTAGTGCTGGTGCTGTGGCTAGGGGGACGCGAGGTTTTGGGGCACCGGATGAGCGTCGGCGAGTTCGCGGCGTTCCTGACCTACATGGTCCAATTGACATGGCCGGTGATTGCGCTGGGCTGGGTGATCAACATCTTCCAGCGCGGGACAGCTTCGTTGGGACGGATCAACGAAATCCTGCTGGAGAAGCCGGAGATCGCGGACGACCCTGTCGCTGTCACCTCAGGATCAGAGGCCAACGAAATACGCGGCGAGATCGAATTCCGCGGGTTGAGTTTTGCCTACAACGGCACGCTGGTGCTGCACGATGTCAACCTGCACGTTCCGGAGGGAAGCAGCCTGGCAGTCGTGGGGCCGACGGGCTCGGGCAAGACGACGCTGGTTAACCTGATACCTCGGGTGTATGACGCCGCTCTGGGCGCGGTGCTGATCGACGGACGGCCGATCCGGGAGTTCCCGATCGAGTTCCTGCGGCGCAACATAGGGTTCGTCCCGCAGGAGACGTTTCTGTTCAGTGACACGGTCCGGGAGAACATCGCGTTTGGGAAGGAAGACGCGAGCGACGCCGCGGTGCGGGAGGCTGCGGAGGCCGCCAACATTGCAGCGGATATTGAGGGTTTCCCTGAGGGCTATCGGACGGTGGTTGGAGAGCGCGGGCTGACATTGTCGGGCGGGCAGAAGCAAAGGACAGCGATTGCCCGGGCGATCATTCGCAATCCTCGGATTCTGATCCTGGATGACGCCCTGTCCAGTGTGGATACGCATACGGAAGACAAGATTCTGAACCACCTGCGGGAAATCATGCGGGGCCGGACTACGATCTTTATTTCGCACCGCGTATCGACCGTACGCAATGCAGATCGCATCGCCGTGCTGCATACCGGCCGCATCGTGGAACTAGGCACGCACGATGAACTGATCGCGCGCAACGGGTACTACACCGATCTCTACAACAAGCAGCTGTTGGAGGAAGAATTGGCGGAAGTCTAGGTGAACGCTCATAGGCGACTTGCCATTGGCGACTTTGGGCAGGGGTTTGATGCTTCGACTGTCGGTTCTGCTTCCACTTTCCCGATCCCAGACTTGATCCTTCCTCGTTGGCTATGAAGCGCGTTCCTACTGCCGAACTCCTGGACAATGACGCCGGTACGGCGACAGAGGTTTCCGATTCCCTTCTGGACCTGCGGTGGTTCAACAAGTGGTTTGGAGGAATCACGACCACCAGGAAGATGATTCAGCAGGTAGCCATGCGGGCCGGGCGCAAGAACTTCTCCTTCCTCGAGGTAGCGGCAGGTTCGGGCTATGTGCCGCATTCGGTCCGGAAGACCTTGAGCAAGGCTGGCGTTCAGCTGGAAGTGACGCTTCTCGATCGCGCCTTATCGCATCTTAGTGACGGAGGCCGATCGATCGTGGGAGACGCTCTGTCGCTTCCCTTCCGAGATGGGAGTTTTGATCTGGTCGGATGTGGGCTCTTTGCGCACCACTTATCCCCCGAGCGGTTGGTCGAATTCGTGAACGAAGGACTGCGGGTGAGCCGGTGCGCGGTGCTCATCAATGACCTAATTCGGCATCCGGCCCATCTGGCGCTGGTCTGCGCCGGGTTGCCCCTGTACCGCAGCCGGATTACCCGTCATGACGCACCGGCCTCGGTACTCCAGGCTTATACCCCGGATGAGATGCGCGAGATTCTGGGAAAGACGGCGGCGGCACGAGTGGAGATTGACCGCTCCTATCTGTTTCGGATGGGCGTGATCGCGTGGAAGGCGGGGGCTTTGTGAGTCCACGGGATCAGCAACGGTCCCGCTACGATCTCATAGTGGTTGGCGGCGGGCCGGGAGGCGCCGCCGCGGCGATCACCGCCGCGCGCATGGGGGCGCGGGTTTTGCTGCTCGAGCGGGGACGACTTCCTCGGCAGAAGGTTTGCGGCGAGTTTGTTTCTGGGGAATCGCTGGCACTACTGGGGGGGCAGTTGGGGGATCGCCGCGACACCTTGCTT
>Ga0307479_10006289_pt1 | contig 10899 bp, 9 predicted proteins | sample atmos_gasesECM4C_FD_203743 | JGI IMG/M metagenome (GOLD analysis project Ga0307479, IMG submission 203743) | Hardwood forest soil microbial communities from Morgan-Monroe State Forest, Indiana, United States - atmos_gasesECM4C_515 | ecosystem: Environmental > Terrestrial > Soil > Temperate...
CATGACCTCGACCATCAGCGGCGCCGGCTCCCGCGCTTGGCCTCGTCCATGGCCTTGAGAACGCGGGGCGCCGACATCGGCAGCTGCGTCATGCGCACGCCCGCCGCCGCGGAGACCGCGTTGGCGACGGCCGCGAGCGGCGGCACGATCGAGGTCTCTCCGACGCCGCGCACCCCATAGGGATGGCCGGGATTCGGCACCTCGACGATCACGGTGTCGATCATCGGCAGGTCGGAGGCCACGGGAATGCGGTAGTCGAGGAAGCCGGGGTTCTGCAGCCGGCCGTCCTTGCCGTAGATATATTCCTCGTTGATCGACCAGCCGATGCCCTGCGCGGCGCCGCCCTGGAACTGGCCTTCGACGTAGCTCGGATGCACCGCCTTGCCGGCGTCCTGCACCACCGTATAGCGCGTGATATGCGTGCGCCCGGTCTCGGGATCGATCTCGGCGTCGGCGATGTGCACGGCGAAGCTGACGCCGGCGCCATCCGCGTTCACCTCATAGTGGCCGGCGATCGGGCCGCCGGTCTTGGCGGCTTTCTTGGCGAGATCCTCCAGCGACAGCGGCTCGAAGCTGCCGGCATTGGGGCCGGAGGGCCTGGCTTGGCCGTTCTCCCAGGTGACCGCGTCCGCCGGGATGCCCCAGATCTTCGCGGCGCGCGCGCAGAGCTTGGTGACGGCGTCGCGGGCGGCGCTGATGGTGGCGAGGCCGGTCGAGAAGGTGACGCGGCTCCCTTCGGAGATGTCGTTGTAGCCGAGCGAGCTGGTGTCGGCGACGATCGCGCGCACCTTGTCGTAGGGGATGCCGAGCTCCTCCGCTGCCATCAGGCACATCGAGGCGCGCGAGCCGCCGATGTCGGGCGTGCCGACCACCAGCGCCACGGTGCCGTCGATGTTGACGTTGAGCGAGACGCAGGTCTGGCCGCCGAAGTTGAACCAGAAGCCGGCGGCGACGCCGCGGCCCTGATTGGCGCCGAGCGGCGCCTTATAGTGCGGATGCTTGCGCGCGGCTTCCAGGCAATCGATGAGGCCGATGCGGTTGTACTTCGGCCCATAGGACGAGCGCGTGCCTTCCTTGGCGGCGTTCTTGAGACGCAGCTCGATCGGATCCATGTGGATCTTCTTCGCGAGCTCGTCGAGCACGCTCTCGACCGCGAAGGCCGCCATCGGCGCGCCTGGTGCGCGATAGGCCGCCTGCTTCGGCCGGTTGGTGACCACGTCATAGCCCACCACCTTGACGTGCTCGAGGTCGTAGCAGGCGAAGGCCGACATGGCGCCCAGCACGACCGGTGAGCCCGTGAACGCGCCGCCCTGGAAGCGAAGCTCGGCATAGCCGCCGGTGATGCGGCCCGCCTTGGTCACGCCGATCTTGACGGTCATGCTGGTGCTCGAGGTCGGGCCCGAGGCGCGGAACACCTCCTCGCGGCTCATGACGACCTTCACCGGCTTGCCGGCCTTGCGCGAGAGCGCCAATGCCACCGGCTCCACGAACACCGTGGTCTTGCCGCCGAAGCCGCCGCCGATTTCCGAGGCGGTGACGCGCAGCCTGGATACATCCATGCCCAGGAGTGCCGCGCAGGTATCGCGAACCATGAAATGGCCCTGGGTGCAGACCCAGAGCTCGCCCGAGCCGTCGGTGCCGACGCTCGCGAGGCAGGCGTGCGGCTCGATGTAGCCTTGGTGTGTCGCCTCGGTCTTGAAGACGCGCTCGACGACGTGGTCGGCCTGCTTGAACCCCTCCTCGGGGTCGCCATGGCCGAACTCGTGCCGACCCGCGATGTTGGAGGGCTTGGTCGGCGCAGGCTCGACGTTTTCCGTGATCATGTCGGCGTGCAGGATCGGCGCGCCCGGCTTCATCGCTTCGTCGACGTCGGTGACGTGCGGCAGGATCTCGTAGTCGACCTTGATCAGCTTCAGCGCCTTGCGCGCGATCGCCGTGCTGGTGGCGGCGACGGCCGCGACCGCGTGCCCGTCGTAGAGCGCCTTCTCTCGCGCCATGACGTTGTAGAGCACGTCCCGCAGACTGGGATCGACGTCCGCCGGGAAATCATCGCGGGTGACGATCGCCTTGACGCCCGGAAGCTTCGCGGCCTTCGTGGCGTCGATGGCGCGGATCCGCGCGTGCGGATGCGGGCTGCGCAGGATCTTGCCGACCAGCATGCCCGGCGCGTTGGCGTCGGCGCCGAACTTCGCGCGTCCGGTGACCTTGTCGACGCCATCCGGCCGCAGCGGCCGGGTGCCGACGATCTTGAACGAATACGTGCGGGGATCGAGGTTTGCATCGAGCGGCATGGGATCAGGCCTTTCTCATCTCGGCGGCGGCGGCTTGCACCGCGCGCACGATCTTGTCATAGCCGGTGCACCGGCAGAGGTTGCCGGCGAGCCCGAAGCGGATCTCGCTCTCGGTCGGGTTAGGATTTTGGTCGAGCAGCGCCTTCGCGGAAACCAGGAAGCCCGGCGTGCAGATGCCGCATTGCAGGGCCGCGAACTCCAGGAACTTCTCCTGCAGCGGATGCAGCTTGTCGCCGGCGGCGATGCCTTCAACCGTGCGGATCTCGCGCCCCTCGGCCTCGGCCCCCAGCACCAGGCACGAGCAGACCACGCGGCCATCGAGTGTCACGCTGCAGGCGCCGCAGTCGCCGGTGCCGCAGCCTTCCTTGCTGCCGGTCAGGCCCAGCCGGTCGCGCAGCACGTCGAGCAGCGTCTCGTCGACCTCACAGAGATAAGAGACGGCGTCGCCGTTGATCGTGGTGGAAACCCGGACTTGCGGCATCAATTCCCCCTCGCGTGCTTCAGCGCCGCCTCGGCCGCGCGGCGCGCCAGCACGCCAGCGACCCGGATGCGGAACTCCTTGGTGCCGCGCTTGTCGTCGATCGGCCGGCAGGCCGCGGATGCGGCGGCGGCGAGCCGCTCGAGCGCCTTCGCATCGATCGTGCTGCCGATCAGCGCCTTGGCGGCATCGGGCACCAGGATCACGCGCTCCGCGACCGCCCCCAGGGCGACCCGCGCCGCCGTGCAGACGCCCTTGGCGTCGAGCGTCAGGCTGACGCCGGCGCCGACCACCGCGATGTCCATCTCCGAGCGCGGAATGAAGCGCAGATAGGCGTCGCCCGAGCGCGGCGGCCGCTTCGGCAACAGGATCGCCTCGACCATCTCGCCACGCTTGAGCGAGGTCTTGCCCGGGCCCGTGGCGACCGCCTCGACCGGCACGGTGCGCTTGCCGCGCGGACCCGCGATCACCGCGGAGGCGCCCGCCGCGAGCAGCGCCGGCACGCTGTCGGCCGCCGGCGAAGCATTGCAGAGATTGCCGGCGAGCGTGGCGCGGGACTGGATCTGGTGCGAGCCGATCAGATTCGCGGCCTCGACCACGCCGGGCCACGCCTTGCGGAGTGCCTTGTGCTCGCCGAGCTCGGCGCCGGCAACCGCGGCGCCGATCCGGAAGGCGCCGTTCTTGGCCGTGATCGTGCGCAGGGCCGGGATGCGCTTCACGTCGACGATCAGGTCCGGCGTCACGCGGTCGGTGCGCATCTGGACCAGGAGATCGGTGCCGCCTGCCAGCACGCGGGCGACGCCCGCCTTGCCGGCGAGCAGTTTCACCGCGGCGTTGACGGTGGTGGGTGCTTCGAATCGCATGGTGCTCTTTTTCAGGTTGTGGATTCCCCGTCGAGACTGCCGCTGGCAACCTCGACGTGCCCGACCCTACCGCCCGCCTGATGCTTGTCAACTCGGAGCTTGCCGATCCACTCTCCGCGCATGCCGGGCGAGACTAGAGGAAAACCCTGGGAGGACTACTACGCGGCGACCGCCGATCGTGCGCCCCGCCGCACGTTGCTGGAGGCGCTTGCGCGGTTTGCACCCTCGGCCTCGCTGCGCTTGGCTGTCGATCTCGGCTGCGGGGATGGGCGCGACACCATCGAGCTGCTGCGGCGCGGCTGGTCGGTCCTGGCGGTCGACGCCGAGCCCGCGGCCATCGCCCGGCTCCAGAGCCGAGCGGATCTGCCGGAGGGCGCGCGGCTCTCCTGCCTCCGCCGGCGCTTCGAGGATGCGGGTTGGCCCGCGGCCGATCTCGTCAATGCGAGCTTCTCCCTGCCGCTGTGCCCGCCGGAGCGGTTCCCGGCGCTCTGGCAGCGCATCCTCGCATCGCTGAAGCCGGGCGGACGCTTCTCCGGCCAGCTCTATGGCGACCGGGACGGGTGGGCCGGACGGCCCGGCATGACCCATCTGAACCGTGCCGCGGCCGAGCGCCTGCTGGGGGACCTCCGCGTCGAGCTCTTCGAGGAAGAGGAAGCGGATTCGGTCACGCCGCGCGGCAAGCCCAAGCACTGGCACATTTTTCATATTGTCGCCCAGCGGCCGTGACGGGCCTCGGCGCGCGTCTAGGCCAGGTAGGCCGCGATGATCCCCGAGAGCACGATGCCGTCGAAGGTGCCGGCGCCACCGATGCTGGCGACGCCGATGGCGCTTTCCTCGATCTCGCGGAGATGCAGGAGGTCCGCGCCGATGAGCGGGCCCAGGGTGCCCGCGACGAAGGCGACCGGCGCCGCCTGGTCGGCACCCAACACCAGGCCCAGCAGGGCCGCCACCAACGCCGGGACGAAACCCGGTATCAGGATCCCGACGCCCGGCACCGGCCGCGCCACCAGATAGCAGACGACCACGTTGACGGTGCAGGCGGCGATCCCGGCGACGAGAAAGCGGGAGCCGAGCCCTGCAAGATTGAGGAACTCATAAGCCGCCAGCCCAGCCGGGATCAGGCAGCCCCCGACATTGACGGCGATGATGGTCTGCTGCTGCATCCGGGTCATGTCCGGCAGCATCCCGCTGACCCCGAGGATCGCGAGCGGATGCGCCGGCACCTTCTGTGGCCGCTCTATGCGCTTGACCGGGATGTTGATCCCGCTGCCCACGATGATGCCCAGCATCAACAGCAGCGCGGTGCCCGGCTCCAGGTTCAGCTTCGCCAGGCTCGCCGCCATCAACTGCGCGAACAGCAGCGGCAGCAGGATCAGCAGGACCAGAAACGCGATCAGCGAGAGGGGGGTGAAGGCTCTCATGCGCCGCTCACTTTGCGGCCGTCAGGGCCAGGCCGGCCCAAAGGTGAGAGCGGCATCGCGTCTCAGGCCGCGTTGGCGCTGGACGCCGGTTGGAGCGCGGTGCTCAAGGCCTGGTCGACGTTTTCGAGCCAGACGAACTCGAGAGCTTGGCGCGCCTCCTCGGGGATATCGTCCCAGTCCTTGCGGTTGCGCGCCGGCAGCATGACGGTCTTGACGCCCGCCAGCATCGCCGCCAGCACCTTCTCCTTGATGCCGCCAACCGGCAGCACCAGGCCGCGCAGGCTGATCTCGCCGGTCATGGCGAGATCGCCCCGCACGGGGCGGCCGGTCAAGAGCGAGGCGAGCGCCGTGAACATGGCGACGCCGGCGCTGGGCCCGTCCTTCGGCACGGCGCCCGCGGGCACGTGCACGTGGATGTCGCTGGTCTCGAACAGCTTCGCATCGACGCCGAGTTCCCGGTGCTTCGACTTCGCAAGGCTCAAGGCCGCCTGCGCGCTCTCCTTCATGACGTCGCCGAGCTGGCCCGTGAGGATGAGCTTGCCGTTCCCGGGCGTGCGCGTCGCCTCGATGAAGAGGATGTCGCCGCCGACCGGCGTCCAGGCGAGGCCGGTCGCGACGCCGGGCACGCTGGTGCGCAACGCCTGCTCCGCCTCGAACCGGCGCGGACCCAGAATGCGCGCGATGTCGACGCTGTCGATGATGGCTCGCTCGACCGAGCCCTCGGCGATGCGCACGGCCACGTTGCGCAGCACCGAGCCGATCTCGCGCTCGAGATTGCGCACGCCCGCTTCGCGCGTGTAGTCCTTGATGATGGTCCGAAGCGCCTCCTCGGTGATGGCGCACTGCTCGGCCGTCAGGCCGTTCGCCTCGCGCTGGCGCGGCACCAGGTAGCGCTCGGCGATCTGCAGCTTTTCCGAGATGGTGTAGCCCGAGAGCTGCATCACTTCCATGCGGTCGAGCAGCGGTCCCGGCACGGTGTCGAGCATGTTGGCGGTGGCGATGAACACCACCTTGCTCAGATCGAAGGCGACGCCGAGGTAATTGTCGCGGAAGGTCGAGTTCTGCGCTGGGTCCAGCACCTCTAGCAGCGCCGAGGACGGATCGCCCTGGATGCCGCGGCCGAGCTTGTCGATCTCGTCCAGCATCATCACGCAATCGCGCGTGCCCGCCTTGCGGATCGCCTGGATGATGTTGCCGGGGAGCGCGCCGATATAGGTCCGGCGGTGGCCGCGGATCTCGGCCTCATCGTGGATGCCGCCGAGGCTCACGCGCACGAACTCGCGGCCCATTGCGCGCGCGATGCTCTGGCCCAGCGAGGTCTTGCCGACGCCCGGCGGCCCCACGAAGCAGAGGATCGGCGCCTTGCCGGTCGGGTTGAGCTTGCGCACGGCGAGGTATTCGAGGATGCGGCGCTTGATCTTCTCGAGGCCATAGTGATCGGCCTCCAGGATCTTGCGCGCCTCGGCGATGTCGATCGGCTTGCCGCTCTCGACGCTCCAGGGCAGCTCCGTCAGCCATTCGAGATAGGTGCGCAGCATGGAGGATTCGCCGGACGCGTCCGACATCCGCTTGAGCCGCGCGAGCTCCTTCCTCGCGTGCTTCTCCACGTCCTCGGGCATCTTCGCCTTGGCGATCGCCTCGGCGAGACGGGTCGCCTCGGTGCTTTCGTCCTCCTCGTCGCCGAGCTCCTTCTGGATGGTCCGCAGCTGCTCGCGCAACAGATGCTCGCGCTGCCGGCCCTCGATCGATTCGCGCGTGCGCTGGCCGATGTCATGGGAGAGCCGCAGCACCTCGAGCCGATAGGCCAGGAACCAGAGCACCCGGTCGAGGCGCGCCTTCGGGTCGATGGTCTCGAGGACCTGTTGCTTCTCCTCGATCTTGAGGTCGAGGAAGCTGGCGACCATATCCGCGAGCACAGAGGGCGACTCCATCGACCGAACCGTGTCCTTGAGCTCGTCGGGCGCGTTCGGGATGAGCTGCAGCGCCTCGAGCGCGCGTTCTTTGAGCTGCATGAAGCGCGCCTCGACCTCGGCGCCGGTGGTCTCCGGCTCCGCGATGCGCTCGATGCGCGCGGCGAGGAAGGGCTGCTCGCCCAAGAATTCGACGATGCGGAAGCGCTGCTCGCCGCGGCAGATCAGATGGTGGCTGCCGTCCTGAGCGGTCACGTACCTCAGGATCATCCCGATGGTGCCGATCTCGTAGAGGTCGGCGGGGCCGGGGTCGGCCTTCTCGGGATCGCGCTGGAGCAGAACCCCGATCGGCGCCTGGGCGCGCACGGCGTATTGGACGGCGGCGACCGAGCGTGGCCGGCCCACCGACAGCGGCATGACCACGGAGGGGAACAGGAGAGTGTTGCGCACCGGTACGATCACGACGGCATCGGCGGGCAGCTTCGGCGCCTCGCCGGCGGCGCCCGCCGGCGCTGTCGACCGGGCGGATTGGGGCGGCGCGGGCCCTTGTTGCTCAAGGAAATTAGGACCGATGTCTGTCATTGCGGCGTCTGCTCTCGTCAGTCGACCCTGCGCAAGGAGAGCGCAAGGCAGCCATGCGTCAGTTGATAGCGCACCAGCTCGTACCGGCCCCCGGTTAGCGCCAGCCGGCGTTCGAAGCGGCCATAGGGGATCTCCAGGCGGTGGATCACCGCCGGCTCCGCGGCGCAAGGCAGCGGCCGCTCCCCTGCCACGGAAAGGATGCTGCCTTCGTAGGAGATCTCGAGCCGCTCCGGGTCCACGCCCGGCAACGCGATCTCGATCAGCAAACCGCCGGACGTCTCGAAGATATCGACGGGCGGCTCCCACGAGGGTTGGCGGCCGGCGCGGGCCGGCTCGAAAAACCGCTGATGCAGGCGCTCGGCGCGCTCCAGCATCCGCTGCGCTTCCGCCCACATCCAGACGGAGGGATCAGGTGGCGGCATACGTTCGGGGTCCCTATTGTCGGCGGCTCTCTCAATATGGCGACGGCACCGCGATCCTTCCAGGGTCGGGCGCAATCGGGAGTTAGGGACAATGGGACAGGCGCCCTCTATCGTCGACACCGAGGCCAAGCGGGCGGCGCTTCGCCGGAACAAGCGGTCGGCGACAGGCCTCCTGCTGGCAGCGGTGGCGCTCGCCGTCGGGACGGCGCTGTGGCCCGATCGGCCCTTCGCGGTCCAGCTGATCAATGCCGCCGCCGAGGCCGCCATCGTCGGTGGGCTCGCGGACTGGTTCGCGGTGACCGCGCTCTTCCGCCGGCCGCTGGGCCTGCCGATCCCCCATACCGCGCTCATCCCCTCGCGCAAGGACGACATCGGCCGGTCGCTGGCGGGTTTCGTACGGGACCAGTTCCTCGACCCGCCCGTGCTGATCGAGCGCCTCCGGGCCGAAAACCGGGCACGGCAGCTGGGGCAGCTGCTGGCGAGCGACGCGGCCGCGGCCTTCATCGCCGAGCGTGTCTCTGCGGTGGTGCCGATCGTCTTGAGCTCGGTCGACGATGCCAGCATCCGGGCTTTCTTGCGCGATGTGGCACTGGACGGGCTGCGGCGGCTCGACCTCGCCGCCACCATGGACGCGGTCATCGAGGCGATGATCCGGGACGGCAAGCACATGGAACTGGTGGATGCGCTGATCGACGTCCTCGAGCCGTCGCTCGATGCGCTGGGCGACGTCATCGCCGAGAAAGTCGGCGAGCGTACCGGCCGGTTCTTCCCGAGCTATTTCGATCGCAAGATCGGCGACGGCATCATTTCGGGCGTCGAGAAATGGTTCCGGGCGGTCCGCACGCCCGAGAGCCTGGAGCGGGTGGGGCTCGACGCCTGGATCCGCGCGCGGATGGCGGAGCTCCGGGCGTCCCCCGATTATGCGGCTCTGATCGAGCGCGCACAGGCGGCGATCGTCACGCATCCAGCGCTGTTGCATGCGCTTGCGACCATCTGGGATGAGATCAAGCGCGAGCTCGCCCAGGACGTGCGCTCGGCCCATCCGCGCGCCGGCAAGATCATGGGCGAGATCGCCCAGACCGTCGGCCGGCTGATAGAGGAAACCCCCGAGCTTCAGCGGCTCCTCAACGCCGCGATCGAAGGCGTGGTTGTGGGCTACATCACGCCCTGGCGCGCACAGATCGCGGATTACATCGCCGGCGTCGTAGCGTCCTGGGACGGCCGGAAGGTCGCCGAGGTGATCGAGCTCCAGGTGGGCAAAGACCTGCAATATGTGCGGATCAATGGCACCCTGGTCGGCGCCCTGATCGGCAGCGGCCTTTTCCTGATGCGGGCGGTATTGCCGAGGCTGCTGGCCGCGATCCCCGCTCTCGGAACCTGACCAGGCGGGCGTCTCACTCCGCGGCTTGCCGGCTCTCCGCATACGCGGTGAGCTTCGGCATCACCTGCTCCGCGAGGAGGCGCATCGATTTCTTGTGCAGCGCCTTGTCGTCCCAGTCCTTCTGCGTCACCAGCAGAGTGCCGAAATATCCAAGCCGGTCGATCAGTGCCACGAGCTGATCGAGCACGCTTTTCGGACTGCCCGAGACCACCATGAGCTCCAGGCACGTCTGCCAGGTGAGCTCGGCGTCGGGCATATCGGGATCGGGCTTGAAGATGCTGAGCAGCTTGTAGGTCGCGAGGTTGTCGCGCAGGTATTTGTAGTACCAGGCCGGGCTGCAGGTCTCGTTGGCGAGATAGTCGCGCGCCTCGGCATCGGTGTCGGTCACCACGATCGAGCGCGCGACGCGCCAATTGCCGCGGTCGGGCTTGCGGCCGGCGGAGGCGGCGCCCTCGCGATAGACCTCCCAGTGGGTCTTCACATTGGCGGCCGGCGTGAAGTTCGCGGAGATCATTCCCCAGCCGCGCTCGCCGGCATAGCGCGCCGTGCCCGAGCGCGGGCTCATCACTGACATCGCAAGCGGCGGATAGGGCTTCTGGTAGGGCTTCAGCATCGGGCCGATGCCGAGGTGCTTCTGCATCTGCTGGTCGACCACGATGTCCCAGTATTTCCCGTGCAGCCGATAGGGCGGATCGGAGGCCCAGATGCGATGGATCATGTCGATCGATTCCGCCATCATCTCCGCGCGGTTCTTGTCGAAGGTCTGGAACAGCTCGAAATCGGAGCCGAGCCCGCCGGGCCCCACGCCCATGATGAAGCGGCCCTCGCTCAGGTGATCGAACTGAGCGGCGTTGCCCGCGACCACCGCGGGGTGGTGCTGGGGCAGGTTCAAGACGGCGGTGCCGAATTTGATCCGCTTGGTGACGGGGATCAGCGTCGCCATGAATTGCAGGGGGTCGGGAATCGGCTCGGTTTTGCAGGCGTAATGCTCGCCGACCCAGGCCTCGTCGTAGCCGAGCGCCTCCGCATGCAGGATCGACTCCCGATCCTCCTTGAATACCTCGAGATAGCCCCGCGCGGGATCGTGGATGGGCATCATGAAGAGGCCGAGGCGCATGAAGGTCTCCTTCTCAGCGTGCCCGCGCCAGAGGAGGGCGCGGCTAAAGTCGAGCGATGGGTCCGCCGTACTTGCGCTCGAAGCGTGCCCAGGCGGCATCCGCCGCTCGTGCCGCGCCGTCGATTACCGCCAGCGGGTCGACGGTCTTGACCTCGCCATCCTCGACCAGGATGCGGCCATCCACCATGACCAGCTCCACGTCGTGCGCATGAGCGTGATAGGCGAGGTTCTGTACGGGATCGAGCACCGGCTGCAGGCCGAGCGCCCGGAAATCCAGCATGATGAGGTCGGCGCGCTTGCCGGGCTCGAGCGAGCCGATCTCGCGCTCCAGGCCCATGGCGCGCGCGCCGCCCATGGTCGCCATCTCCAGCACGTCGGTCGAGAGCAGCGCCACGGGGTCCTCGGTCTTGATCCGAGCGCCGGTGATCGCCGCG
>Ga0307479_10006290_pt1 | contig 10899 bp, 12 predicted proteins | sample atmos_gasesECM4C_FD_203743 | JGI IMG/M metagenome (GOLD analysis project Ga0307479, IMG submission 203743) | Hardwood forest soil microbial communities from Morgan-Monroe State Forest, Indiana, United States - atmos_gasesECM4C_515 | ecosystem: Environmental > Terrestrial > Soil > Temperate...
GGCCCAGAGAGTGGCGGAGGTGGTCGTACGATTCGGCGGAGGGGATTTACGATGAGGGCGCGCAGGCGTCACCTGCGTCTGCGCCGGCTGCGCGCGCGGCTCTTCTAGCGGTATAGGGAGCGCGTGACTGCCCTCGCGGCGGTGGCGGCGGCCCTCGGGGCCGCGTGGCTGTGGTTCCTCGCTCTCGGGCGCGCGAGCGGCCGGGTCAAGCGGCTGCTGTTGCGGGCGACGCTGCTCGGGGTCGTGGCCGCGCTCCTTCTGGCCGGCGTGCAGCGCGGAGTGCTGCTGCGCTCGAGCGTCGGATTTCGCGCCGCCATCGCCATGGCCATGGCCATCGTCGCGGTCGGGTATTTGTATTTGATCCGCTTCTGCGCTTCTTGTGGGCGGATGGTGCGCAACCTGAGAGTGCGCGATTGCCCGCGCTGCGGCGCGCCTCTGCCCAACCACGGCATGGAATGAAAGGCCATTTCGACGTGGCGGGGGCTGCGGAGTTCGCGCGCGGGCCTTTCGAGCCGCCGCTCTTCGTCTGCGTGCGCGGACAGGAAGCGTGGGTCGCGTCGCGGCTGCAGGAGCTGCGTGAGCTTCGGGCTCCGCTGGGGCAGATCGACCGTGGCGCACTGTCAGACTACCTCGAGCTGGGCTACGTGCCTGCGCCCTCGACCATCTGGAGCAACGTCCGCAAGCTGCCCGCCGGCCACGTCGTACGCCTTGGCGATGCGGCGCCCCGCCGCTCGTTCGAGCTGCTGCTGCCCGGCTCGTCGGCCAAGCGGCCTTCGCGCATTGCCGTGCGGGCGCGGCTCGAAGAGGCGGTGCGGCGGGCGCTGGCGGACTGCTCGCCGCCGGCGGCGCTGCTCTGGCCCGATGTCGGCTCCGCGGCGCTGGTGGCGCTCATGACCCGGCAGGCCGGCCGGGTGCGCACGTTCGCTTTCGCGTTCGGCGCGGACGACGAGCTCGAGCTGCCGCGGCGCATCGCCCATCGGTTCCGCTCAGATCACCGCGAGGTCCGCCTCACGCCCGGGCCGGCGCGGGACGTGCCGCGGGCGCTGTCGGCGTGCGGCGAGCCGTGCGGCGATGGGCAGCTGGTCCTGCTCCTCGCGGCGCTGGCCGCCGCCGACTGCGAGGAGCTGCTCACCGCCGACGGCGCCGACGAGCTCTTCGCCGGCCACCAGCGCTACCTGCGCGCCGCCCGCCTGCCGCAGATGGAGCGCACGGCGCGCGCCGCCGACCTGCTCCGGCAGGTGGCGCCGCACCGGCACCGCGGACGGCTGCAGAAGGCCGCGCTGGCGCTGCGCTCGCGCGGCGCTCCGCGGGCGCGCGCGCTGATCGAGATCTTCTCCTACGACGAGCGCAGGGCGCTGCTCGGCGAGTCGGCCCGGGTCGCGGCCCACAGCGCGGCCGAACACCTGCTGGGCGCGGACGCCGCGCTGGCCTTCGACCTCGAGTTCGCGCTGCCGGACTCGGTGCTCTGCCAGCTCGATGCCGCCTCCACGGCGGCGGGCGTGCGGGTGCGGCCGGCATTCCTCGACGAGGGGCTGGCGCGCGCGGTGGTGCCGCCTCTGGCGCGCCACAAGCTCGGCCGCGCTCGCGGCAACCGGATGCTGCGCGAGGCGGTGGCCGACCTGCTCCCCAGGGACGTGCTGGCGTCCGAGGCCCGCCGCCCCACGCCGCCACTCCTGACCTGGCTGCAGGGGCCGCTGCGGCCCATGCTCCACGACCTGGTCCGCTCGCCTTCGGCGCGCATCCGGACGCTCTTCGATCCGCGCGCCATCGACCGGACGCTGGCCCATTCGCTGGCGCCGGGGGGCGATGCGCGGCAGGCCTTCTGCCTCTTCGCCCTGGAGCTGTGGGCCCGGGAGCAGAGGGGCTGAGGCCCCCCGAAAAAAAATAATTATTTTTTTTTCGCCCCCAGCCGGACCACCTGGGGGGCGCCCAGCAGGCGCGCCTCGTCGCTGTCCACCGGCCATTGGCTGGCCGCGCGCTGGAGCAGCTCCGGGTCGCTCAGCAGCTTGGAGGCGCGAACTACCTCTCCTACCGGCCACGGTGGCTCGAGCAGCAGCAGCCGGCGCCGTGCCTCCGCGCCGGCGCGCGGCGCATCCCCCAGCTCCTCAAGAGCCAGCGAGAGCAGCCGGGCCGCCTCTTCGGGCGGAATCTGGCCCCCGCGCTCCGCCTCGCGCACCGCCGCCAGCGCTTCCTCGGACCGCCCGGTGCGCAGCCGCAGCTCGGTCCACAGCGAATGGAAGCGCACCCAGTCGTCGGCGTCCCCCTCGGCGTCGAAGAGGCGCTGCTCGGCCGCCCAGGAGAGGATCTCCTCGTCGAGTGGAACCGGCCCCTTGCGCAGCTCGACCAGCTCGACCGCTACCTCCAAGAGCGTCAGCGCCACCTCTTCCGCGCCCGGCGGCAGCTCTTTGCTCTCGCGAAAGCCGACCAGATCGCGCGCAAGCCCCTCGATGGCGCGGGCGAAGCCCGCCTCGGCCTCGGCCAGGTTGCCCGCCTCGCGCCGCGTCCGCGCCAGGCCGATCTCGGCCGCTACCAGCCCCGGCGCCGCCAGCAGCACCTTGCGAAACTCGGACGCGGCGGCGTCGAGGTCGCCGAACTCCTCCAGGTAGATCTCGCCCAGCGCCCCGCGCGCCAGCACTTCGGTCTCGCCTCCCTCGGCCGCCGCCCGGCGGAGCACGCGCACGGCCTCCTGCGGGTCGCTCTGCCGCAGCTCGAACGCCGCCCGCCGGATGTCGTCGATTGCGCCCATGAGTTGCACAATACCCTGCTCAGAAGTTACAACGCGTCGTGCGCCTCGCAGCTCTCATCCCCGCGCGCTTTGCCGCCCAGCGATTGCCCGGAAAGCCCCTCGCCGACATCGGCGGAGCGCCGATGGTGGTCCGCGTGGCAGAGCGCGCCTCGCGCGCGCGCGGCGTCGACGAAGTGGCGGTGGCTACCGACGACGAGCGCATCGCCCGGGCGGTGACCGCGGCCGGATTTCGCGCCGTCATGACCGACCCTGCCTGCCGCAATGGGACCGAGCGCATTGCGCAGGCCGCGCGCGATCTGCCCGCCGACGGCTACCTGAACGTGCAGGGCGACGAGCCGCTCGTCGATCCGCGCGCCATCGACGAAGTGGCGCGGCTCTTGCGGGCCGGCGCGGAGATGGCCACCGTCGCGCGGCCGCTCGAGCCGGGCGAGGAGCAGTTGCCGCAGGTGGTGAAGGTGGTGCTCGATGCGCGCGGCTGCGCGCTCTATTTTTCCCGCTCGCTGATTCCCTTTCCGCGCGTTAAAGGCGAGCTGGCGCCGCTGGCGCACCTCGGCCTCTACGGATTTTCGGCGGCGGCGCTGCAGCGCATCGCGCGGCTTCCGGAGACCGCTCTCGAGCGCGCCGAAGGCCTGGAGCAGCTGCGCGCTCTCTGGCACGGCATCGCCATCCAGGTCGGCGTGGGCGATTTCCGCTCGGTGGCGGTGGACACGCCCGAAGATCTGGACCGGGTCCGGCAGTTGTGGAGGGCTGAATGAGCGCGTTGCGAGCACGGGGCGATCAAGGACGAAAGCGTACCAAGTATATCTTCGTCACCGGTGGAGTGGTCTCCTCGCTGGGAAAGGGGCTCTCGTCCGCCTCGCTCGGCGCGCTGCTCGAGAACCGCGGCCTCAAGATCACCCACCTCAAGCTCGACCCGTACATCAACGTCGACCCCGGCACGATGAGCCCCTTCCAGCACGGCGAGGTCTACGTCACCGACGACGGCGGCGAGACCGACCTCGACCTGGGCCACTACGAGCGCTTCAGTAGCGCCAAGATGTCGCGCGCCAACAACGCCACCACCGGGCGCATCTACTTGAACGTCATCAACAAGGAGCGGCAGGGCGAGTACCTGGGCAAGACCGTGCAGGTGATTCCGCACATCACCGACGAGATCAAGCGCTTCATCCTCAACTCCGCCGAGGGCAACGACATCGTCATCGTGGAGGTGGGCGGCACGGTAGGCGACATCGAGAGCTTGCCGTTTCTCGAGGCCATCCGGCAGATGAAGTACGACGTCGGCAGCGAGAACGCGATCTACATCCACCTCACGCTGGTGCCGTACATCTCCACCGCGCACGAGGTGAAGACCAAGCCCACGCAGCACTCGGTGATGAAGCTGCGCGAGATTGGAATTCAACCGGATATACTCTTGTGCCGCACCGACCGGCCGCTGAGCAAAGAGATCAAAGACAAGATCGCGCTCTTCTGCTCCGTCGAGCCGGGGAGCGTCTTCACCGCCGCCGACGTGCAGACCATCTACGAGCTGCCGCTGGCGCTCAATCAAGAAGGCCTCGACGATCGCGTGGCCGAGCTGCTCAACATCTGGTCGCGCGCGCCGCGGCTGGAGAAATGGGAGAAGATCGTCAAGGCCGTCAAGGAGCCGTCGCGCGAAGTGCGCATCGCGGTGGTGGGCAAGTACGTCGACCTGACCGAGAGCTACAAGTCGTTGAACGAGGCGCTGGTCCACGGCGGCATCGCCAACGACTGCCGCGTCTCGCTCGACTACATCGATTCGACGCAGATCGAGCAGCTGGGCGCGGATACGCTCTTGCAGCACGCCGACGCCATCCTGGTCCCCGGCGGCTTCGGCGTGCGCGGGACCGAGGGAAAGATCGCCGCGGTCAAGTACGCGCGCGAGCGCAAGGTCCCCTTCTTCGGCATCTGCCTCGGCCTGCAGATGGCGGCCATCGAGTTCGCCCGCAACGTCTGCGGCCTCGAGAAAGCGAACAGCAACGAATTCGACGAGGGCACGCCGCACCCGGTGGTCTCGCTGATGGCCGACCAGAAGCAGGTGAGCGCCAAGGGCGGCACCATGCGGCTGGGCGCGTATCCCTGCACCTTGAAGCCGGGGTCGCTCGCCTCGCGGCTCTACGGCCGCCAGGAGATCAGCGAGCGCCACCGCCACCGCTACGAGATCAACAACGCCTACCGCGCGCAGTTGGAGGAGAAGGGGATGATCGCCTCGGGCATCAACGAGCAGCTGGGGCTGGTGGAGGTGATCGAGCTTCAGGGGCATCCCTACTTCATCGGCTGCCAGTACCATCCCGAGTTCCAGAGCAAGCCCTTCTCGCCGCATCCGCTCTTCGCGGGATTCGTCCGCGCCGCGCTGGAGCAGCGCACGCGCAAGGCCGTCTCGGCGCCGCCGCCCGCGCAGCAGCAGCCCGAGATCGTGGTGCCGAGCGGCACGCCGGTGGCCAAGGCATGAATTTCGGGGAGGGACTGACGCTCATCGCCGGGCCCTGCGTCATCGAGGGCGAGGAGTTCACGCTGCGTCATGCGCGGCGGGTGGCCGAGATTGCCGCACGCCACGGGGTGCCGGCAGTCTTCAAGAGCAGCTTCGACAAGGCCAACCGCACCAGCGGAAAGAGCTTCCGCGGTCCGGGCCTGCGCGAAGGGCTGCGCGTGCTCGCCAGGGTCAAGGCGGAGACGGGGCTACCGGTCTTGACCGACGTGCACTCAGAAGAGCAATGCGCGCCGGCCGCCGAGGTGGTGGACGTGCTGCAGATTCCGGCATTCCTTTCCCGGCAGACGGATCTCCTGCTCGCGGCGGGACGCACCGGCCGCGCCGTCAACGTGAAGAAGGGCCAGTTCCTCGCGCCCGAAGACATGAAGAACGTGGTCGAGAAGCTGCGCGAGGCGGGCTGCGCGCAGGTGCTGCTCACCGAGCGCGGCGCCTCGTTCGGCTACCACAACCTGGTGGTCGACATGCGCGGGCTCTTGACCATGCGGCAGTTCGCGCCCGTCTGCTTCGACGCCACCCATTCGGTGCAGCGTCCGGGCTCGCAGGGGAACGCGACCGGCGGCGACCGCACGCTGGCCGCCCCTCTGGCGCGGGCGGCGGCGGCGGTGGGAATCGACGCGCTCTTCTGCGAAGTGCACGAAGACCCCGACCGCGCCCTGAGCGACGGCCCCAACTCCTTGACGTTCGCGATGTGGGACGCGCTCGTCGGCGACGTCCTCAAGATCCGCGCAGCGCTCACTTCTCGCTGAAGACCTGGCGCAGCGTCTTGCCGTAGGGCCAGAACTTCGACTTGTCGCCCGCCTTCCAGGCCGCGCGCACCGCCGGGTCCGAGAGGTCCCAGTCCGGGCGGACGCGCTGGGTGATGGCGCGCAGGTCTTGCCGCAGCTCCTCGACGCTGGGCCGGCCGAAGAACCAGTAGCCGTTATATATTTTGTATATCTTAAGCCCTGGTTCGAGCACCACCGTGTGCGGGACCATGGGGTCGTGCTGCGGATCGGTGTACTCTTGGATGTCGAGGTCCTTCTGCACCACCCGGCCGGGGTCGGAGAGGAACGGCCAGTGCGCGCCGAGCCCGTCGCGGTTCTCGTTGGTGGCGAGCTGGTCGTCGGTGGAGATGGTCACCAGCCGCGCGTAGCCGACCTTCAGCTCGGGATGGAAGCGGGCCAGCTCCATCGCCTGCTGGCGGTCCTTGGGGCAGTAGCCGCCGCGGGAGAGGAAGACGACCATGGAAAAGTCGCCCTGCAGCTCGGAGAGCTTGCGCTTCTGCCCGGTCTGGTCGGGCAGCTCGTAGTCGGGAAAGGTCGCGCCGGGCTTCAGGTCGGAACGCATGCGGCACCTCCGCGACGTGATACAAGCCGCGCGTGCCTGCCCGGAGCAAGCCGCCGCGTGCGCTCTTGCAGCGAATCCGACTGGTGGTGCTCGACGTCGACGGCACCATGACCGACGGTCGCCTCTACTACGGCGCCGACGGCGAGGCGATGAAGGCCTTCGACGTCCGCGACGGCCACGGCCTGCGGCTGTTGCAGATGCACGGCGGCGTGAAGCTGGCGGTGCTCACCGGCCGGCGCGCCGAGCTGGTGCTGCAGCGCTGCCGCGAGCTCTCCATCGAGATCGTGGTCGGCCAGAGCCGCGACAAGGGGCGCGCCATCGAGGAGATCTCGCAGCAGGCGCAGATCCCGCTCACCGAGGCCGCGTTCATGGGCGACGACGTCAACGACCTGCCGGCGCTGCGCAAGGCCGCCTTCTCCTGCGCGCCTGCCGACGCGGCGCCGGAGGTGCTCCGCGAGGTGCGCTGGGTGGCGAGTCATGCGGCCGGACGGGGGGCGGTGCGCGACCTGTGCGAGCTCCTTCTCGCGGCGCGCTCGATGTGGCCCCCGCCGGAGGACGAACCCAAAACCGTCCCCCAGGCATGACCCCCCTGCAAAAAAAAAATAATTATTTTTTTTCTGGGGGGGTCCCCTTGGGCAAGCGCGTCCGGCGGGAGTTGCGGACCCGGGCGCTGCTCTGGAGCCTTCCGCTCTTGAAAGTCTTGCCGCTTTCGGTTGGCGCGGTCCTGGGAAGGCTGGCTTGGGTCCTGGTCCCGCGGCAGCGGCGGCTCGCGCAAGAGCACCTGGCCATCGCCTTTCCCGAGAAGACCGCCGCCGAACGGGACCGCATCGGCCGCGACAGCTTCGCCGACCTGGGCCGCAGCGCGCTTCTGACGGCGCGCGGCGACGCCAGCCGCGTCGAGCTGTCCGCCGAGGACGAGGCGCTGCTGCGCGCCGCCCACGCCGCAGGCAAGGGCGTGATCGTGGTGACCGGCCACCTGGGCGCGTGGGAGCTGTTCGCCCGGCGCATCGCCGCGCTCGGCCTGCCCTGCGCGACGGTGGCCAAGGAAGCCCACGACCCGCGCCTCACCCGGCTCTTGCAAGAGCAGCGCGAGAGCGCCGGGGTGAAAGTCTTCTGGCGCGGGGCTCCGCTGTCGGCGCGAGAGATCCTCCGCTTCCTGAAGGCGGGCGGCCTGCTCGGCATCCTCATCGATCAGGACACCAGCGTCGCCGGCCACTTCGTGCCTTTCTTCGGGCGGCCGGCGTTCACCCCCCGAGCCGCCGGCGACCTGGCCGCGCACCTGGGAGCGCCGATGATCTTCGGGTACGCGCGAAAGGCGGCGGGCGGCGGGCACCGGATCGTGCTGCGGCCCATCGACGTGCCGCGCACCGGCGACCGCGATCGCGACTCGCTCGCGCTCACCGCCGCGGCCACCCTGGCCATCGAGGAGGAGTTGCGCAAAGACCCCGTCCAGTGGGTCTGGATGCACCCGCGCTGGCGCACACAGTCGCCGGAAATTGCAAGGGAAAAGTAGTTCGGCACCCAACAGAAAAAGGTGCGGGAACGCCTCGACAGGCGCGGGGGGCGGTGATAGCCTTCCCTGCAAATGCGGAGCCAGAGCATCATCGCAGTGCTGGCTTTGGCGGTCCTCGTCGCTTGCGGCAACCAACTATCCACAACAATGTCAGTAGTTTCCACACCTGCTGACGCGGCGGATCTCAGTTTGAGCAGGGTGGCGTTCGCCCGCATTTCCGAGGGGCGGCTGGTGGCGCGCGGCACCGCCGACCGCCTCGATTACAAGCGGGCGGGCGGCCGCATGCACGCCGATCGCATGGCGGCGCAGGTGCTGCCGCAGTCCGGCACGGGGCTTGCGGCGCTGGGCGTGCTTCGGCTCGCCGCGCCCAAGGTCGACGGCGAGATCGCCAGCCACCGTGGGCGCGCCTGGAGCGGCGTGAGCCTCGATGCCGAGCGCGGCGACACCGCCCGCACCGACGTCGCCGAGTACGAGGGCGACACGGTGCGCTCACACACGCCGGTCGCGGTGCGCGGTCCGGGCTATCGCATCGACAGCGCCACCTTCGCCGCCCGCACCGATGGAAGCGTGATCGAGTTCTCCAAGGCCGTCACCGGCGAGATGGAAATGGAGGCGCGGCGATGATCGCGCTCCTGCTCGCCGCGGCCACGCTCCCGCCGGGCCCGCTGCATTTCAAGGCCGACGACATGCGCTACCAGCCCAAGGAGCGGCGCATCTTCCTCGACGGCGAGGTGCATCTGACCCGCGCCGACCTGAACGTGACCGGCGACCACGCCGTGGCCGACTATGCCGAGGTCCCCAAGGCGCCCAAGCGCGCGTCCTCGTCGGAGACCAGACTGGAAGTAGAGCGCTTCACCGTCGACGGCAAGGTCCACGCCGTCCGCGGCACGCGCATCGCCGACGGCGAGCACGGGGTCATGGACGTGCCCGGACAGACGCTGGTCCTCACCGGCACCGATCGCGTGCCGCCGGTCCTGCGCGAGGGCGCCGAGACGCTCTCGGGCGAGCGCATCCTCTGGCGGCTCGACAGCGAGGACGTCGACGTGGTGCGGCCCAGGCTCTTCCTCAAGCGGTCGCTGCCCTCCGAGACGCAGAAGTCCCCCACGCCGGTGAGGGTGGAAGCGCAGCACATGGTGCTGCACAAAGAAGCGCGCCTGGCCAAGTTCACCGACGACGTGGTCGTGCGGCGCGGCGACACGGTGGTCAAGAGCCCGAAGATGGACGCTCACTACGACCAGGACGGCCAGCTCACCATCCTGGAAATGCGCGGCGGCGTGGACATGCGGCAGGGCGACCGCCGCGCCACGGGCCAGAGCGCCGACTACGACGCCAAGTCGCGCACGCTGGTGTTGCTCGGCGATCCCAAGCTCTACGACCGCGGCGACGTGCTGGCGGGCGACCGCATCGACATGGCCCTCGACTCCAAGGAAGTGCACGTCGAGAAAGCCAAGGGCAAGCTGCGCCCCGACACGCACAAGGACGAGGAGGCCAAGCTCCAATGACGGCGCTCCTCGCCAACGGCCTCTCCAAGAGCTTCCGCGGCCGCCGCGTGGTGGACGACGTCTCCTTCTCGGTGAAGCCCGGCGAGGTGGTGGGCCTGCTCGGACCGAACGGAGCGGGCAAGACCACCAGCTTCCACTGCGTGGTGGGGCTCCTGGTGCCGGACGCGGGCGAGGTGCGGCTCGGCGACCGCGATCTCTCGGGGCTGCCCCTGCACGAGCGGGCGCGGCTCGGCATCGGCTACCTGCCGCAGGAGCCGTCCATCTTCCGCAAGCTCACGGTGCGCGAGAATTTCCTCCTGGTGTTGGAGCGCACGGCGCTGCAGCCCAAAAAGCGCGAGGAGCGGGCCGACGAGCTGCTCACCGAGTTCGATCTCCTGCGCGTCGCGCACTCTCGTGGCGAGACGCTCTCGGGCGGCGAGCGGCGGCGCGCCGAGATCGCCCGCAGCCTGCTCTCGGGGCCGGGCTTCATGCTCTTCGACGAGCCGTTCGCGGGGCTCGACCCCATCGCCGTGCACGAGCTGCAGAAGCTGATCGGCAGCCTGCGCGCCAAGGGCCTGGGGGTGTTGATCAGCGACCATGCGGTGCGCGAGACGCTGGGCATCTGCGACCGCGCGGTGCTCCTGGCCGAGGGGCGGCTTCTGGAATCGGGCACTCCGGCGGAAATCGCCGCCTCGGAGCGGGCCCGCGCCGTGTACCTGGGCGAGCGGTTCAAGCTAGAGTGAGGAGGGGTCCGGGATGGCGTTGGAGCTGAAGCAAAGCCTGAGGTTGTCGCAGCAGCTGGTGATGACTCCCCAGCTGCAGCAGGCGATCAAGCTCCTGCAGCTTTCGCGGCTCGAGCTGGTCGATCTCATCCGCACCGAGATGGAGCAGAACCCGCTCCTGGAAGAGCCGGCCGAAGGCGCGGAAGCCGAGCTGAACGAGGCGCCGCCCGAGCTGGTCTCCACCTTGAACCAGAGCATCGAGGCGAGCGAGCTGGCCGCGCCCGCCCCCGAGCCGGCGCAGCCCGACCTCAAGAAGACCAACGAGGGCGACGTCAAGCGCGAGGACATCGACTGGGAGCAGTACCTCGACAACTACCAGACGCAGCACACCGCGCCGTCCGGCAGCAGCGGCTCCTCGTTCGAGGACATGCCTTCGCTCGAGTCGCAGATGACGCGCGCGAGGGACCTGACCGAGCACCTGATGGAGCAGCTGCGCATGGCGCGGCTCACTCAGGAAGAGGAGCAGGTGGGCGCGCTGATCATCGGCAACCTCACCCGCGACGGCTACCTGGAGATCGACAAGGACGAATCAGTCGAGGGCGACG
>Ga0307479_10006291_pt1 | contig 10899 bp, 2 predicted proteins | sample atmos_gasesECM4C_FD_203743 | JGI IMG/M metagenome (GOLD analysis project Ga0307479, IMG submission 203743) | Hardwood forest soil microbial communities from Morgan-Monroe State Forest, Indiana, United States - atmos_gasesECM4C_515 | ecosystem: Environmental > Terrestrial > Soil > Temperate...
AGCGGTGTCTCTTCCGCTACCTTCAACACGACTGTGCAACCGGTTGTCAGTGCCGGGCCTAACTTCCACGCCGCCATCAGCAGCGGAAAATTCCACGGGATAATCTGGGCGACCACGCCGATCGGCTCGCGCCGAGTGTAGGCATGGTATTCCGCTCCCGGGGTGTAGGGCACCGAGAGCCCGATGGTGTTGCCTTCGATTTTGGTGGCCCACCCGGCCATATAGTGAAAGAGGTCCGCCGCAAGGGGCACGTCCGCGGCGCGCGCGATGGCGATGGGCTTGCCATTGTCGAGCGATTCGAGCTGCGCGAGCTCTTCGAGGTTCTCCAGAATCAGGTCACCGATCTTCCAGATGATGCGGCCGCGCTCCGAGGGCGACATTCGTGGCCACGGGCCTTGATCGAACGCCTTGCGCGCCGCCGCGACGGCTGCATCGACATCCGGCTTTTCACAAGCGGCAACCGTAGCTATCTCCCGGCCCGAGCTGGGATCGTACACCTCGAAACTCTTGCCGCTCTTCGCGCCGACCCAGCGGCCATCGATCAAGACCTGGCGCGGCTGGCCGATGAAGGATTCAACTTCGGAGCTAAGCGGGGTAACTTGGACCTGTGCGTTCATGGCATGCCCTCCGGCTTCAGTGCGGACTTGGCGATGCGCTCCCGCGGGTTGGCGGGTGAGGCGCTCGCCGGGGCAGAGGAGAGTGCGCCACTTTATCTTGCCGCGCTAGTCAATTGGAAAAACTGGCCTGCGGCCGTTTTTCGGACATTACTCCATAGTACGCCGGCAAAAAGCGGCGGTCGTGAGAGCGGCTCCCGTGTCCGCTCACCACCGCACGCGCTCCGTTGAAGGGCCCCCTAGCGGATTTTGCGGGGACGCCTAGTCCGGCTGCGCCGGTGGAGGGAGGGGCGCATGCACAAGTCCGACAAGCTGCTAGCCGGGGTCGAAGCATGGCCAGCCGTGACTGCGAATCACTTACACGATCCAGCGTTTCGAGGGTGAGCGGCTGAAACTGTGCCGGGAGCCGCGCTACAGAGCGGGAGCGTCAGCCACGGTTCACTCCGCTCCGAGCGAGCACTTCGAATGCGCGGGACAAGCGGTTACCGGAGTCGTCCACGATCGTCACAATGTGAGGTCCGGGCGGCAGATCGAGTGACATCTGATGGAAAGTACCGGTAGTACCCAGATAACTCCCATCCAGGTGCCAATAGATCCGCGCATGCGGGTCTCGGTGCACGGCTTCGAAGATCGTGCGCCCTTTGCTGCCGTTCAACTCGACGGGGATATAGATCTTTCCCGCGGCGTTCGGGTAGAGGAACTCCATCGGGGATCGCTCTTCGCGTGTACTGCGCGTGTGTTCGCAGTCCGCCCGGTAAGCGGGCAGCTCACGATACCCTGCGTGAGCCTTACGGAAGTAGAACTCCTGCGCTGGAGGGAGAACGAACCACGATACGTGCTGCATACTCGAAACGCGCTCGCACGTGGAGTCGACCTGGTAGTGGCCGCCAATGTCGAGATGGACGAGCGGGTGGTAGGGGCTTTGCCGGTCGAAATGGCTGCCTGCGGGAACCCATTGCTTCTCGCGCTCGCAGTTGTCGTTGGCGAGATACCCATCGTCGCGGCAGACCTCGATCTGCTTCATGGCGAGTGTCGGCTGAACAAACCACGGCGTAGGATTGAGGCGACCGTGCAACTCAAACATGAGTGGAGCCGCCGCAGTAGCTCCGGTCAAGCCGGGCCGCCCCTCACCACTCGCGTTACCAACCCATACGCCCACGGTGTAACGACTCGTGCTACCGATGGCCCACGCATCGCGTAAGCCCCAGCTGGTGCCGGTCTTCCAGGCAATGTTCCGGCTGTTGGCGAAGCTTTTCCAGTGCGCTTCCTCGGCGGGCCGCTGCGCTTCGAGCAGCGCATCCAGTGTGAGCCACGCAGCCGCGGGAGTGATTTCGGATGCATGGCGTGCAGCGGGGGATTGTGGCTCCGGAGGGAGCACGTGCAGGTCGCGATAAGGTGCGGCGGGGGCCGGTGTGACCTGCCGAGCGGTAGCCGCGAGATTGGCGTACATCCCGGTGATATCCCACAGAGTCCCCTCGGCTCCGCCGAGAATGAGCGTGAGTCCGTAGTCATCCGGGGGGCGAGTCAGTGTGGACATCCCCATGCCACGCAGGAGGTCGTAGAACCGACCGACTCCGTATTCCTTTAACAGCCGCACGGCGGGTACATTGAGGGACTGTGCGAGCGCCATGTCGGCAGGCACGGCGCCTCGAAAGGCGTGATCGAAGTTCTCTGGTGCGTAACCCCAGTATTGCGTGGGGATGTCGGCCACGAGCATGTGCGGCAGCAACTGCCCATTGTCGAACATCGCAGCGTAGAGGAAGGGCTTGAGGATGCTTCCGGTGCTGCGCGGCCTCTGTACGATATCAACCGCGAGTCCGAGATCGTTCCGCGTAGACCAGTCCGCGTTGCCGACGTAGGCAAGCACCTCGAACGACTTATTGTCGACGACCAGCGCGGCGATGTTATGAATCGACTCGCGCGCGAGTATCGCTGCCCGATCGCGGACCATCTGCGTGGCGGCAATCTGCAGATCCGCGTCGAGAGTGGTTGCAAACCGCGCGGTGTCGGGATGTTGAGTCCGCAACGTTTCGAGCAGATGTGGCGCATGGTTGGGCAGGGGGACCGGTGCATCGACCAGCGGCTCGGCGAGCGCCAGCTCGAGATCGAGAGCGGTCAGCTCTCCGGCAACCTGCAATCTGCGAAGCAGCCGATCGCGCTTTTCCTGCAGACGGACGCGGTTGCGTCCCGGCGTGACGAGCGCGGGGGCGTTCGGTAACACCGCAAGCGTAGCGGATTCGGCCCACGACAGGGCATCCGGGCTGCGCCCGAAATATCGCCAGGAGGCGGCCTCGAGCCCCACGACGTTGCCCCCGAAGGGCGCGTGGCTGGCATAGAGAGCCAAAATCTGGTCCTTCGAGTATGCCACTTCGAGACGCAGAGCCAGCAACGCCTCGCCTAACTTTGCTCCGTAACCTCTCGGATACCCCTTGTCCTCGGCTGCGTCACTGGTTTCACTTGTGCGCGCCAGTCGTGCCACCTGCATTGTGATCGTGCTCGCGCCACTCACCGTTTTACCGGAGCGCAGGTTCAGGCGGACGGCACGCGCAACCGCGAGTGGATCCACGCCTATGTGATGTTCGAAGCGTTTGTCCTCGTAAAGGAATAGCGCCCGCCGGTACTTCTCCGGTACGTGCGTCAACGGCGGGAATCGCCACTGGCCGTCGGAGGCGATGCTGGCGCTCAACAGGGTTCCATCACGCGCAAGGAGGATCGCCGCGACGGGCTCATCGAAGAGCGGCTCCGGCAACATGCGCCAGAATGCGATCCAGAACGTAAGGAGTGCGCAGCCCGTCCAAAGAGCCGCCCGCTTCAGGCGCACGGCTCTTTGATTTAGTGGCTCGCTCGATAGTCCTTTCATCGGCGCATACCTCAGTGGGACGCAGCAGCGACTTCGGTCCACTGGCCTCGGGTGCGCGCGTTCTGGGTCGCATCGTACATGGCTTCCACCGAGACGCTCGGCAGATAGTAGCGGCCGAGGTACGCGGCATTCAGGCGCAGGGTAAACCGAATCGACTCGCCCGGCCGCAATCCAAAGTATTGCAACACGCGGTCGTCCCGGATGTCCGTGTAATCGACATGCGCCTGGGTCGCGTCCCGGGAACCGTCGGGAATTCCAAACAGCCCTCGAGGCCGCTGGACCGGCTCTCGCTCGCCCGCGGGATTGGCGTTGTCCAGGCGGTCATTGTGGATCTCCCACCCGGCCGGAAAAATCTGTGTCAGGGCGATGTTGTCGATGCGCAGCTGCGAGGCATTCCTCACTTCCACGTGTGCCACGAGATCCGTCCCTTGCGTAATCCGCTCGACGTTGATCGGATTTCCGCTTTCATCCGTGTACGAGACCTCGAGCGCAAGACCAGACGAGCTCGCATCCTCGCCGCCCGCCTCTGGGATTCCCCGTATCGCTAGCGTCACAAAAAGAATGCGTTGCGAGGTGTTGTGTAGGGACACCGCCTGACCGGCAAGCGGCACGTCCAGAGTTTCCGACTGATATACCGGTGAGTGCGAAACGACGTTCGCTGCCTTGCCGCCGAAATTGCGCTCGAACGTGAAGGCGCCCGGATCTCCGGCGCCCGCGATTTTTGCAATCGCCATCAGCGAATAAGCGACCGACTGAGTGCTGTACCACTGCTGAGAATCCAACTCGGCGGAAATCGCCTTCGCGAGCCCCGCGGAGCGATCGAGCCGGCCGAGGGTGACGAGACTCTGCAGCACCATAGCGCGATCGCGCAGCGGTGAGCCGAACGTATAGTCCACGCCGCCGCGCTCGTGTAACTCGAGCGGGTCGCCTTCCGCGAGGGAGCCGGCCAAGTCAACGAGACCCGCGAGCTTGTAGGTCGCGGCGAGTATCCAGCGCTCCGTCGCCCCCGCTGGGGGTTCCCTCGCTGGCCGCTCGGTCGCCGGCAGTTGCGGCGACTCGCGCAACCGGTTCATTGCGCCGACTTCAGCCTGGCCCGCAAGCGCGAGCACGTACAATCGATAGGCCTGATCGAGCGTCGTGCCGTTCTGGGCGGTCCACTGTTGAGCGACGCCCTTCAGGTGCCTGAGCACATTGCTCTTCATCGACGGCGGCAGCGCGTAGCCCGCCTTCTCGGCCTCAATCAGAAAGTGGCTCGCGTAGGTCGTCGCCCAGAGGTCATAACCTTCGAGGGAGCCTCCCCCAAATCCGCCACCCCCGCCGGGCCAGTAGCTGAAACCGCCGTTCGAGGTCTGGAACCAGCGCAGTCTCTCGATACCGCTGCGGATGTTGTCCTCGATCTGCTGCTTGCGACCTGGCTCGAGCTTCAAGAGCAACGGCAGGTACAGCTGAGGGAATACGGACGAGGTCGTCTGCTCGAGACAGCCGTGAGGGTATTGAATCAGGTAACCGAGCCGGCTCTCGAGGTTCAAAGCGGGAATACTCGACACCTCGAGTGTCATTGTGTTGGTACCGGCGAGGCCGTGCGGCACGATGTGGGTACTCCAGGTCTCGCCCGGTTGCACGGCCCGCGTCTCGAACTGTGTGGTTGGCGGATTCGAGCTGCGCACCTCGATGAGAATGTCACTCTGGGCGTGGTGCTGGCCAGAGGAGGCCGTCACCCGCACGTGGCTCTTGCCAAGCCGGCTCGCCGCCTTGAGGCGCAGCATACCCACCTTCTCATCCGGTCGCGAAAACGCAATCTGGGTGGTCTTGTCCCCGACCGCCGCGAAGTACGAGTCTGGCTCGATGGTGAGCGACACATTCCTGACAGCCGCGTCCGCTACGAAAACCGAAACGGGGACTGACACCTCTTCGCCTGGACCTACGACGCGCGGCATGGTCGGCAGGATCATCAGCGGTTGTCGAACGAAAACCGACTTCTCCGCTGAGCCGTAGGCTCCTCTCTCGCCTGCGACGAGCATCACGCGCACCGCACCGATGTAGCGTGGAAGATCGATCTGATGGGTCTCTTTCGCGCCGGCGGCGAGGTGAAAGGGGCCGAGGAATTGCACCACCGGCGGGAAGCGCGACCGTGCCTCGTCCGGGTTGGTTTGGGCGGCCGCGTCGGATCCCCCGAGCGCTAGGAGTCGCTCGAGCTCGGCACCGTAGGCTCCCACGACATCATCATAGAGATCCCAGGTCGTTACGCTCAACGCTTCGCGCTTGTAGAAATGCTCGTAAAGGTCGGGTGTTTTAAAGTTCGTCAGCGACAGCAGTCCTTCGTCGACCACCGCAAGCGTGTAGGTCATCTCTCGACCGTGGGCCTCCGAGACCTCCACCGTGCCGCGGCTTTCCGGCTTCCATTCGTCGTCGGCGCGAAGGGCCGGGGTTAGATGAGTCTGCGGATCGGTGACCTCCAGAGGGATCACGCCGTACAGCCGAATGGGCCGGTCGTTGTTCTTATTCTCGTGCGGCTGAATGAGCGTGACCGCCACATACACGTTCGGCGCCATCGCCGCCGTGATAGGTACCGTAAAGCGCGTGTTACCCGGCTTCGGCTCGATCCAACGGGAGTCGATGATGCCCGTGCCGCTCTCGACGGTGACGAGCGCACGTCCCTGCGCGCTTTCGGGCAACTGGACGGTCGCTGTGTCGCCTACCGCGTATTTCGCCTTATCGGTCGTCACCGCCAGAACGCTCGCGGAGGGGCCTGACTGTTCGCGCTCCTTGCCGGCCCATGACGGCCAATCGATGTAAAACGTCCGCCCGGAGCAATGGCCCCCGCTGGGGGTTCCCTCGCTCGCCGCTCGGTCGCCACTCTCGGTGTCGCAGGCTCGCACGAGATAGCGTCCCCATTCCGGATACTTGATCTCGAACTTCCATTGTCCCTTGCCGCCAACCGTTGAGACGGTGTCCTCCCGGACGACGGTATTGCTACGACCCTGCGCGTATTGCGCGAGCGAGTCGCCGGTCTTGTCCCACCACCACTTCCATTCCACTTTGTAGAGCGTTACCTGAACTTTCCGCGCCGCGACGACGGGGGCGCCGTTCGCTGAAAGGGTGGCGATCTCTACGGTGTGCTGTTGGTCTGTCAACAGCATGTCGCGTGCGGCGTCGCCCTTTGGAAGTCTGATGCCAACGAAGTGTGCGTAGGGGGCGTAAGTCGTCGCCTGGCGGTTGATGCTGAACGTACCGCCCTTTTCAAACACGCGCGTCGTAAAGGTCGCCGTCAACATGCCCGGCGGAGTCGCGTCGAGTTCCAGAGGCTTCTCGAATCGAGCCTCCCCCTTGGAATCCAACACACCTTCGAACACCGCTTCGGGCTTCGTGGAGAACTCCCGGGCTGGATCATCGAACGTGTAGTCTGCAAACCGGCTGAAATGGGTTGCGGTCGGCGTGAGTCCCATCTTCACGTCCGCTTTGAGGCCCGCCGCCGTGGCTCCCGACAGCCATTGCGCTGCCAGGGAGGCCTGCAGCGGCTTGTGGGCCACGAGCGTATCCGTGCCGAGATCAAGGGAGACCTTCAGGCGATTGGGCATAACGGTCTCGACCTTCACCTGCCGGGTGAAAGTCAGCTCACCGAGCACGGCCTTCGCTGTCCATTCTCCCGTGGGCGCGTCTGCGTCGGTTTTGAGATCGAACCGGTAGAAGCCATGGACGGGTGTGATGCACGTGTACGTCTGCACGAGTCGGCCGCGAGGATCGAGAAATTCGAGCGTGGCGGGGTGATTTGCGGGAATCGTGCCGTCCTTGTCCTGCAGTACGAAAGTCATGTGGATGGTGTCGCCCGGACGCCAGACGCCACGGTCGCCGTACAAGAAGCCCTTCACCCCCTTCGTAGCGCTTTCACCACCGACATCGAAATGGCTGACCGGCAAGGCGTTGCCGGTGTTCAGCTTCAGGTAGCTGCGCTGGCCACCAGCCTCTCCGACGAGCAAAAACGGTGTTCCGCTCGGGCTCAGCGTGGCGAAACCGTTTGCGTTCGTAGTAGCGCTCGCGAGCTGCTGGTTCTGAAAGTTGCGCACTGTGAGCGTGACCCCGGAGCTCGGGAGCGCCGTACGAAGATCTGTCGCTGTGACCAGGAAGCTTCCGCGCGGGTCGCGCTTGGCTAGCAGCCCGATGTTCGACGCGATCAGATTCTTTTCGGCGCGGACGCTCGCGCCGTACACAAAATACGCAGCGTCGCAGGGATCGGCACGCTGGCTCCAGCTTGCACCGGCAGCACCTTCGTATTCCTGAACGTCGTCCCAGTTGGACGCTTGAACCTGGTCGCCGTCCTCCTGGCTGCGCAGCTCGGGCTCCGCTGCGGGCGCTTCATCATGCGCTGAGTCAACAGCGGTGCAGTGGTATGCCGAGTCGCCACGAGTCAGCTGCAACACGAGTTGAAACATGCCGCCTGGATATTTGCGCATCAGTTCCGTGACATCTAGGGAATAGCGCGTCCAGCGGCCCGTGACCGGACCCGAGAGCGGAATCGTCTTACGCCACAGGAAACGGCCAACGCGGCCGAGCTCGGCGTTGCCATCGAGCTTGTTCACCTGCAGGAACTGACCCATGTTGTCGTCATAGACCCGCAGTGCCGTCACGTGCACTGACCGTGCGCTGACGGCTTCAAAGGGAATCGTGAGCGCCTTCCCGTCGGGCAGGATCACGCCCTTGCCGACGAAACGCACCTGGGGTTTCGTGCTTGTGAAGACGAGCGCCTCCGTCACTGGGTCTTCCAGCCGCTCACCGCGCTCATTGCGAATTCCCGCCTCGAGTGTCAGGGTGACCTCGCCCTGAAGATCACCGTCGGGGTAGAGCACGAGCGTGTTGTTCTCGACTTTGGAAGTGAATTCCCCCTGCGACAGGCGCAAGAGACCCTTCAGGTCCTGATGCGCATCGAGATTGTCCGAAAAGTAAACCAGGATCTGCCGCCGGCCCTGATCTTCGACGGCCTGCGCCTGGGTAACGATAAACTTGCCGCGCGCTGGCACTTCGAGCGTGCGCTCGCCGACATTCGTTGATCCTATGGGTTTGCCATTCCACTTCACGACAATCGGTTGCGGCTTCGATTGACGTAACAGACCCGACACGCTGAACGCGTGCGTGAGCCCATCACTCGCGTGTGTCCACTTGACCGGTGCGTCGGTGCCCAGGAAGCCGACCTTGATAAGTTGCTCGACCTTCGTCGTGTCCTCCGTGTCGGCGGACGTGAGCGTGCCGCTCAAAGACATGCGCTGGTCATTTACAGCGTCGGATTCCAGTCCGCTGACGGCGACTTCGAACTGCGGAGTCTGCACATGAAACACGAACTCGAAGGGTGGCAGGTCCTGAGGTATTCCCTGCAGGCCGCGGGGGGAGAGACGGACGTGATAGGTCTGGCCCGGTTCCAATTCCTTCTTCGGCTCGAACGAGATTTCTCTCGGACCGGCGAATGCGACGGTGCCTTCGAGAGCCGGTTCTATGGAGAGCAGTCCACGTGTATCAACGTGGGTCGTGTCGGCCGGCGCGACGTCCGTGAGGAAGCGAACATGGACGTCCCTTTTGCGGGAGACGACGCCGGACGTGTGCGCCAATATGAGCGTGCTCCACGCGACTTGCTGCGCCTTGCTCTTCTCCGCAGACGGTTGATGGTTCCCACAGGCGGAGGTCACCAACAGGACCGCTACCATTACAACCCCGAGCACGCGGGCGCGGGTCCAAATGTATACCGACATCGACGTTCCTTTTTCCAACGACTTCCAACGGCGGCGGCCAGTCTATGCGTTGGTTTGGCGGGTGGAACCTCGAGCCGAACACAAATCACAAGAAATCACGGTCTTGCCACTATCTGCCACGATTGGAGGTGCGCGGCGGCCATGCGTTGTTCAGTGGTTGGTCACGACGGATCGCTCGCGGCCGACTGCGCGATCTCCGCCCCACTTGATGCGAGGAATCGCATTCCAGAGCTTGCGTTCTTTAGGTGTATGGCGGTAGAAGCTGGGGACGCTGCGCTCGGGCGAATCCAGGAATCCGGTAAGGAGTGGCAACGGCATGAAAGGACTGATGGCGCGCTGGACGCTGTGCGGTCTGATTGCGTGGACAGTCCTACCCGCACTCGGGTGGGCAGATACGTCGAGTCTGGAGGCGGGCACGCAGACTGAGCATGTCGCAGTGACGGTGGTCGCCGAGCGCTCGGTGGTCGCCCCCGGCGAACGTCTTTCCGTCCTGTTGCAGCAGAAGATTCGCCACGGCTGGCATACCTATTGGCTGAATCCAGGGGATAGTGGGCAACCCACCCAGATCACGTGGCATCTGCCGGCCGGGGCCCACGCGGAACCCATCCAGTGGCCAGTGCCGGAGCGGATCAGCGTGGGTCCACTGGTGAACTATGGCTATGCAGATAGCGTTGCCCTGATCTCGGACATTGTCGTTCCGGCCGATTGGCCGCTCGGTCAGTCATTCCCCATTCGCGCCGATGTCACGTGGCTCGTGTGTGCGGACGTTTGTATTCCTGAAAGCGGTTCTTTCTCGCTTTCCGTTCCCACCGGGACCACGAGCGTGTCTGCCGCACCCGTGGCGCTCTTCGCCGCAGCCCGCGCCAGACAGCCGGTGTCGTCGCCGTGGCAGACGACAATCAGCGGCCACGACGGCCTGGTTACGCTGCGCGTCGGGTTGCCCGCATCCGAAGCGAGCCGCGTCACCGACGCGCAATTCTTCCCTTCCGAATGGGGGGTGATCGATCATGCAGCGAAACAACAACTCGCTCTGGCCGATGGGGCCCTCGCGATTACGGTGGCCAAGGGTGACTTGCCGACTCCGGCGGCGACCAGCGGCATCGTCACGCTGACCGAGAATGCTGGTGATTCGGCCGTTCATATGGCTGTCAGTGTCTCTACCACGGCCAGACCTTTTGCGGCTCCCGCCGCAACCACTTCGATCGAGATGCCGCTCATCGCAATACTGCTGTCGGCTCTCGCTGGCGGCGTGCTTCTCAATCTTATGCCCTGCGTCTTTCCAGTGCTGGCAATGAAAGCGCTCGCGTTAGTCGGATCCGCCGGCGAGGTGCCGCGCAAACGCGTTGTAGGAGGCGTGGCCTATACCGCTGGTATCCTCGTGTCCTTCGCTATACTGGGCGGGTTGTTGCTTGCACTCAAAGCGGGCGGCGGGGCAGTGGGCTGGGGATTTCAACTTCAGAGCCCGCTGCTGGTCGCACTGCTTGCCTACGTGCTGTTCATGGCGGCCCTCAGCTTGTCTGGCTTGTTCGAGATGAGCGGCCGTTTCATGGGAGTGGGGTCCGCAGTTGCGGCTCGTCGGTCCGGTGCACTAGGTAGTTTCTTCACAGGCAGTCTCGCTGCAATTGTGGCAACGCCCTGCACGGCTCCGTTCATGGCGACCGCACTCGGCGTGGCGCTAACACAATCC
>Ga0307479_10006292_pt1 | contig 10898 bp, 8 predicted proteins | sample atmos_gasesECM4C_FD_203743 | JGI IMG/M metagenome (GOLD analysis project Ga0307479, IMG submission 203743) | Hardwood forest soil microbial communities from Morgan-Monroe State Forest, Indiana, United States - atmos_gasesECM4C_515 | ecosystem: Environmental > Terrestrial > Soil > Temperate...
CGGAGGGTGTACCCCTTCCACCCATTCCTTTTCACTATTCCCCTGTTCCCTTTTTCCTTGCATCCTTACCTCGCATTGGATTGGAGGCACCCGTGCGCCTACTTCTAGTTCCTGCAATGATTGGTGTCTTCTTTGTGTGCTTGCCTGCCAGCACTGGCCAAAAGACCGCGTCCGAGCAGCCGGATATCAGCAGATCGGGTCGCGACTTCCTGGAAGTCTGTTCCAGCGTCGACAGTGAAGGGAACAGAGAGACTCAGCCCGCTCCTAACGCAACGCTACGTGCGTGGCGTGATGCTACTTGCCTGGGCTGGGTGGAAGGGTTCGCGGATGGCTTCCTGGTGTATGGGGAGCTGCTCAATGTCCCGAGAAGGGACAGGATGGCTTGCGTGCCTCATGGAGTGACCACGATCCAAATCGTTCACATCATTAAGAAATACCTCGCTGACAATCCTGAGAAAGCGCGCCGGCCAACACGTTACATAGCCTCGATTGCGTTGGCGGGCGCGTTTCCGTGTAAAGCGGGAAAGTAGAAGAAGAAAAAGGGAGGGTTACCAAAGAAGGGGGAGGAGGCGAGAACGGGTGCTAAGGCAGTAGTCGGAGTAGCCGGGGAGATCGCGGACGAGCATTTTTTCTTCGTTGAGGAGGCGGAGGACGATCAAAGGAATGACCAGGAGGAAACCTGGGAGCGCCCACCAAGAGCCGAGCGCCGGAGACATGAAGAGCAGCATCAGAACGGCGCCGAAGTACATGGGATGGCGGACGAGGCGATAAGGCCCGGTGGAAATGACTTGCTGCCCTTCTTCAATCTGAATGGTGCGAGAAGCGAAACTGTTCTCCTTCATGACCCAAAGGGTGATCAGATAGCCGGCGAAAACGAAGAGTTGGGAAAGAATCGTCAGCCAAAGCGGGACGCGAGACCAGCCGAAACGGTAATCCAAGCCGGGGACCAGCAAGGACCCAAAGAAAACCAACTGCGCCCACCGAATGATCGTTTGCTGCTCGGTGATTTTTTCCTGAGTGCGCAAGCGGCGCTCCACCAGCTGGGGATCGCGCTTCAGGAAATAAACTGAAGTAATCGGCATGGGCAGGAACAAGATGGCCATGAAGACCCATCCCTGCCAATAGCGGAGAGAACCGGCGGGAATGAAAAGAAGCGCAGCCACGAAAAGGAAAGCGATGAGGCTGCGGAGGATGAGCCGGGTCGTAAGACTGCGCGGAGCGGTCATAGGTTGGTTTCGCCGTCAGGGAGAGCGACAAGGAGAGAGTAGCAGAAAGCAGCTATTCAAATTTGTTGCGGGGAGCCGACGCGTCAGAGCGAAGATGCCACATGCTAGCGGATGACGAGGAGGTTGTTCATTCACTCGTCTTTATCGCGATATTCGCCGGGAACATCATCTTCGGGCACCTCGTGCGTGCGAACTTCGCCTTCGTCATCGGCGTCTTGCACGCCCTTTACGACCTCGGCTTCGAAGGCGTTTCCTTCCTCGAGCAATTCGTCGACGCTCTCCGAATCAGCGCCTTCGCGGCTTGACAATCCCTGCAAATCTCCGGATTGCCCGCCATAGCGCGCTGAGAGTCCTTCCGGCGCAAACGCCACGGTATCCACGGTTTCGCTCTTTCCGCGAATCCGTTTCGTGGCTGCGCGAGCAGTTTTCCCGGTGGCAATTTTCTTGGCACCGGCTGCGCTCTTCTTCTTCGCCAGTTTTCGATTACGCGCCTTGTGGACTGGCTTCGCTTTCTTGCGCGCAACTGTCTTCGTTTGCTTCTTTTTGGTTTTCTTCTTGGCGGCCATACGCGCAGTGTACCACCAGTCGGCGATTCTTACCCGGAGGTCCGCGTCAGGAGGACTAGGCGGAGGAGGCATCTGGAATTGCGCACGACCAAGGTAGAATGCGCGGCGGGGTTGGCGAGCAGATTGGCGAAGGCTTTCGGGAGGGCTTTGTGAAGAAGCTGCTGATTGTAATGGTGATGGTTTGGGGCGGAGTTTGCGCGGGTGAGGCGAGAGCGCAGAAGCCGCCGCTGCTGCCGGAAAAAGATGTGGCGGCGCTGGCGAATGAATTGAGCGGCGAGACGACGAAGAGAAATTTGGAGGGGATAGCGCGTTTTCACCGGCAACGTGGGTCGCGAGGATTTCACGAAGCGGCGGAATTGGTGGCAGAACGTTTGCGGGCGTATGGATTGAGCGACGTGGCGATTCTGCAGTTCCCGGCGGACGGGAAGATTTTCTATGGGACGCAGAGGTCGCGGCCAGCGTGGGACGCGGAAAAAGCGGAACTGTCGGAAATAAGAGCCGAGTTGGTAGCTTACCGGTCAAAGGTTTCGAATAATGGCGTCACTTCGATAGACGCCATGCACTTTATTAAGGAAGCCAGGAACAGGCTCTTAGCGAGTTATGAGGCGGAGCCAATTGTGCTGGCGGAGGACAGCGAGAGCGCGGATGTGACGGCGGAGTTGGTGGACGTGGGAGAAGGGGCGAAAGAGAGCGATTACGACGGAAAAGATGTGAAAGGAAAGATTGTGCTTGTGAGTGCGCAACCGGGGGCAGTGCAGGATTTGGCGGTAGGGAAATTTGGCGCAGCGGGAATCGTAAGTTATGCGCAGAACCAAAAGACGGCTTGGTGGGGCGAAGATGAGAACCTGATTCGCTGGGGGCATTTGGAGACGTTTTCGGAGCACAAGACGTTTGCGTTCATGGTGTCGCTGAAAACGGCGCGCGGATTTCGCGAGCGACTGGCAAAGGGCGAAAAAATCATGCTGCACGCATTGGTGAAGGCGGGGCAGCATGCGGGGAATTATGAGGTAGTGACCGCGACGATTCCGGGCGCCGATGCGAAGCTCAAGGAGGAAGAGATTGCGTTTAGTTGCCACCTTGATCATCAGCGGCCGGGGGCGAATGACAATGCGAGCGGATGCGTGACGATTCTGGAGGTTGCACGGACACTGCAGAAATTGATTGGCGAAGGAAAGCTGGCGCGACCGGCTCGGACGATTCGGTTTTACTGGCCTCCCGAAATTGAGGGAACGATGGCACTGCTCACCTCTCCTCCGCGAACGTACAAAATGGAACTGGATACGAGACGGAGCTTCGACGGCTCTATCCCGCTACCACAGTCTGGCGGGGGCTCTTTAACGCAAACAGGGCCAGCTTTGGCCAAGCGAGTCAAAGCAGTGATTCACATGGACATGGTGGGCGGAGGGCCGGAGACGAAGGCGGTGTTCCACGTGACACGCGGACCAATGAGCTTGCCGAGTTTTGTGCATGACGTGGCATGGGCGTTCGCGGAATTTGTGAACGAGGAGTCTTACAAATTCGTGGCGACGGGGAAGGCAGATTATCCGATGGTAGCGCCGGAGGGCGGCAAGGAGCCTCTGCGCGCGGAGTATTCGGCGTACACGATGGGGAGCGATCATGATGTGTATCAGGATTCGTCGTTTGGGATACCGGCGATTTATTTGAATGACTGGCCGGACCGGTACATTCACACGAATTTCGATACGGCGGCGAATATCGATCCGACGAAGCTGAAGAGAGCGGCGTTTATTGGGGCGGCGAGCGGATATTTTTTGGCGGGTTTTGGTCCGACCGACTTGCCTGCTGTTCTCGCCTTGCTGGAGCAAGACTCACTTCGACTCGCGGAACAAATTAAGAGCCAGCGGAGGCAACTCAACGGATGTGACGGTGGAGAGGTGCAGCGCTTTCAGCAAAGTTATATACGACCACTGGCCTGGTCTGTCTCAAGATTTGATGTCCCGATAGACAAAGCCGTCCCTACGCTGGCAAAGATGGGCCAAAACATCGACAGGAACGGGGAAGGAATGTGTGGATACATCATAACCGGCGGTGGCGTTGCGGAAATCTATCGGCGAAGCCCAAACGTAAAGGGACCTCTTGCCGTGTTCGGCTATGACTATTTTGCGGGGCATGCGAAGGCGGCGGGAGTGGTGACGCCGAAGCTCCTGAGTTATGAGGGATTGTGGGGAGCGGGGGAAGAGTACGCTTATGAGGTTTTGAATTTTGTGGATGGGAAGAGGAATGTGCAGGAGATACGGGATGCGGTGTCGGCGGAGTATGGGCCGGTGCCGTTGGAGATAGTGGAGGAATATTTGAGGGCGCTGGAAAAAATCGGCCTCCTGGAGATGGTGAAGTGAGTGGCAACTGGGGCGCAGCATCCCGACGGAGTCGGGACAGGTGCTGCGTTCCTACAAGTGCGACGCGAGACTGTTGATGGGTAACTCGGCGCACAGGGCCGACCTATCGATTGCGGCGCGGGTGGAGCGGCTGCCGCTGGGGAGATTTCACCGGCGGTTTATCGCGCTGGTATCACTGGGCAACTTCTTCGATCTCTACGATATTTTTATTGTGGCTTACATCGGGGCGACGCTGCAGCAATCTGGTTTTCTCTCCTTGAAGCAATTCAGCATTCTTGTCGCGGCGGGTTTCCTTGGGATGTTTTTCGGCACGGTGTTTTTTGGCATGGGCAGCGACCGCATGGGGCGGCGGAGCGCGTTCATCCTGCTTCTGCTGATCTATTCGGTGTTTACGTTTGCGGGAGCGTTCTCGCCTTCGGCGGGATGGCTCATTGCGTTGAGGTTCTGCGCCGGAGTCGGAATCGGTGCGGAAATTGTGGTGATCGATACCTACGTGACGGAAGTCGTGCCTAGCTACGCGCGGGGACGATACGTGGCGATTACGCAGGTGGCGGGATTCTCCGCGGTGCCCGTCGCGGCGGTATTTTCGCGCCTGCTTGTGCCAACGCATTTCTTGATGAGCGGCTGGCGATGGGTGATGGTTATCGGGGCGTCCGGAGCGCTGCTGACATGGTGGTTTCGGCGGCGGTTGCCGGAATCGCCTCGCTGGCTGGAAAGCCGCGGACGGCTTGCGGAGGCTGAAGTGGTTATGAACGCGCTTGAAAAGGAGTCATTTTCTGCCGGGCGAGAAAGTGATGAGCTGCGAGTGACGAGTGGAGAGCAGGAAAATATGGAGAGGACAAACGAAGGAAATCAGGAGCGCAGTTCGTTTGCAGAGCTTTGGCGGCGGCCGTATCTTTCGCGGACGGTGATGCTCGTTTTGTTTCAGGCGCTACAGACGATCGGTTTCTATGGTTTCGCCAATTGGGCGCCGACGTTTTTGCTGAAGCGAGGCGTGTCGCTGCTCCATTCGCTCGAGTACACACTCCTGATTGCGATGGTATCGCCGCTCGGGCCGCTGCTGGCGGTGTGGACGTCGGACCGGTTCGAACGAAAGTGGACGATCGTGGTTCTAGCCTTGCTGGTGGCGGGATTCGGGCTGGGTTTTGGCAATTCCGTCGCGCCGGCGGCAGTCGTTGCCTTCGGGGCCCTCCTGACGCTGGCGAATCACTGGTTTTCCGCGGCGTTCCATGCGTATCAATCGGAATTGTTCCCCACGCGACTGCGCGCGACGGGCGTCGGGTTCACGTATAGCTGGAGCCGGCTGAGCGCGGCGTTCACTTCGCTGTTGATCGGGGCCGTTCTGGTTTACGGCGTGCCGGCGGTGTTTGCATTGCTTGCGTCGGCGATGATCCTGGTGGCCGTGGTCGTTGGATTTCTGGGGCCGCGGACGAATGGCGTGGTTCTCGAGGAGTTATCGCAGTGAAAAAAACCGCGGCGCAGAAGCCCGAAGCTAAAGGCGAAGAATTCACGGGCGAAGAAACGGGTGTGCTAGCATCGGGGATTGTGCGTTTGACGGGAGTCCGACTAGATGGCAGCGACGATGAAGGCGTTGCGGAAGATGCGAGCCTCGAGGGGCTTGCAGATGGATACGGTCGCGGTACCGTCGATTGGGCCGACCGACGTGCTGGTGCGCGTGAAGACGGCTTCGATTTGCGGGACGGATTTGCATATTTACGGGTGGGACCACTGGTCACAGGCGCGGATCAAGCCGCCGGTGACGCTCGGGCATGAATTTTGTGGCACGGTCGAGCGGGTGGGCGACGAAGTGCGCGCTGTCATGGCTGGGGATTTTGTCAGCGCGGAAATGCACGTCAACTGCGGGCATTGCCGGCAGTGCCGGCTGGGGCAGGCGCACATTTGCCAGAATTTGCGGATCATCGGGATCGATCAGGACGGGGCGTTCGCGGAATTTGTGAAGATTCCGGCGTCGAATATCTGGAGGCTGGATCCCGCGATTCCTGAACATTACGGGGCCATTCTCGATCCGCTGGGGAATGCGGTGCACACAGTGCTCGCGGGGCCGATTGCGGGGCAGACGGTTTTGGTGACGGGATGCGGGCCGATCGGGTTGATGGCGATCGCGGTGGCGAAGGCGTGCGGGAGCTCGACGGTTTTTGCGACGGAGACGAATGAAAATCGGCGCGCGATGGCGAAGAAGATGGGCGCGGATGTGGTGCTGAATCCGGCGAAAGAAGATGCGGTCGCAAAAATTCTCGCAGAGACGAATGGCACGGGTGTCGACGCGCTACTGGAGATGAGCGGGAATCCCACGGCAATTCAGCAGGGATTCAAAGCGCTGCGAGCGGGCGGGCGCGCGTCGCTGTTGGGGATTCCGACGGAAAACGTGCCGCTGGATCTGGTGAACGACGTGATTTTTAAGGGCGCAACGGTGCAGGGAATTTATGGGCGGCGCATGTATGAAACGTGGGTGCAGATGACGGCGCTGCTGAAGGCGGGACGATTGAATCTGGAGCCGTTGTTTGGGGAGCGCACTTCGCTGGAAAAGTTTGAGAGTGCGTTCACATTGCTCCAGAGCGGCTTGGCAGGAAAGATTTTGCTATACCCGAACGGCATGCCGCGCTAGGCGTGATGGCACGCGCGATTGTTTTTTCTTGCCATCGCCCCCTCTTCCGGCGAGGATAGATAAGTATTTCAACGTAAATCCCCCGCCCGGCGTTACTCCCCAATGTCAGGAGCCAGACTATGAGTGAAACAGCAACGCAAACATTAAAGCAAAATCCGCTGCAGTACGTTACCGACGAATTGAAGGAATTGCGCGCGAAGGGCGTGGCGCCCAAATTGCGCGTGCTGGAAGGCGAGCAAAAGCCCGTGGCTATCTTCGACGGGAAAGAAGTGATCAACCTCGCTTCGAACAATTACCTTGGGCTGACGACGCACAAGGCGCTGCGCAAGGCCGCGCTGGACGCTGTGAAACGATATGGAGCTGGCGCGGGCGCGGTTCGAACCATCGCCGGCACGATGAAAATACACATGGAGCTGGAAGAGCAAATCGCGGCTTTCAAGAACACGGAAGCCTGCGTCGTGTTTCAATCGGGATTCGCGGCCAACGCGGGAACCGTTTCGGCGGTTCTCGGAAAAGACGACCTGATTGTTTCGGACGAGCTAAATCACGCTTCGATCATTGACGGGGCGCGGCTTTCGAAAGCGACGATCAAGGTTTTCAAGCACAAGGACGTGCAGGACTGCGAGCGCATCCTGCAGGAGAACGCGAATTTCCCCGGGAAGAAGCTGATCATCACGGACGGCGTTTTTTCGATGGACGGCGATATCGCGCCGCTGCCGGAACTTTGCGGCCTCGCGGAGAAATACAACTGCATCATGATGGTAGATGACGCCCACGCTTCGGGCGTGCTGGGCCGCGGCGGCCGCGGAAGCGTGGACCATCACCAGTGCCACGGGCGCGTGCACATCCAGGTCGGGACGCTGAGTAAGGCAATCGGCGCGATGGGCGGATACGTTTGCGGCTCGCGCGACCTGATCGATTTTCTGTACCTGCGGGCGCGGCCATTTCTTTTTTCGACTTCGCATCCGCCCGCGACGGCCGAGGCATGCCAGGCGGCGTTCACGCTGCTGGATTCACCGGAAGGCGAAAAGCTGGTGAAGAAACTCTGGGCCAACACGAAAATGTTCAAGCGCGAATTGAAGAAGCGCGGATTTCAATTCAAGGTTAGCGAGACACCGATCATTCCCATTCACGTGGGAGACGCGGCGAAGGCGTTTGAGTTTTCGAGCAAACTTTTTGAAGCAGGCGTTTTTGCGCCAGCTGTGGGTTACCCGACGGTGGCGGAAGGCAAAGCGCGGCTGCGGGCAATGGTCAGCGCGACGCACAAGCGCGATCAACTTCTGCGCGCGGCGGACATTCTGGCGGAAGTGGCGAAGCCCTTGGGTATCGTTCCGAGCTAACGGGAAAGGTGTGGCACGACCCTGTAAATCCTGCGCACTACTCGCCCTTTTTTCGGGCTTGTTGTGCCCAGGACATCACTCTAAATAATAGAAAACACAGGTCTTACACATCGGCATCAACATTGCCACTATCAAACGGTTGAACGGATACCCTTATATTTGAAGCCACAAATCCAGCTCATCTCCAAACGTTTGTTTGAGGAGGATTTACGACTATGAATCGCTTAGGGATAGCAATTGTTGTGGGGGCACTTTTCTGCATGAGCGCCGCGGCTCGGCCGCAGGCCGGTGCTCAAGCCGGAGCGCAAAGCAGCAGCCAGACGTCAGCACAAGCCGGGCAGACGCAGGCGCAAGCATCAGCGAATGCATCGGCGTCCACTTCGGCGTCGGCGCAGAACGGGCAGGCGAATGGTTCACTGGCAAGCGGCACGGCGTTTAACGCCGAGCTGAGTTCGCCAATCGATTCGAAAAAGTGCAAGCCGGGCGATGCGGTGAACGGGCGCACAACGGAAGCGGTGAAGTCCGAAGGTAGGACCGTGATTCCGAAGGGCGCGAAACTGGTAGGACACGTCACGCAGGCTTCGGCGCGCGCCAAAGGCGAATCAGAATCCGCACTGGGGATCGTGTTTGACAAAGCGATTCTGAAGAACGGACAGGAAATCCCATTGAGCGCCGGTATCCAAGCGCTCGCAGCGGCTCAGAGCAGTGCGTCGACCGCTGGATCGGACCTTGACGCTTACGGTGGCGCAGGCGCTTCGGCAGCGGGATCCGGTGCGGGCGGTGGACGCGGTGGGCTCGGTGGAGTGACTTCCGCCGCGGGCGGTGCGGTTGGCACAGTGACGAACACCGCCGCTAACGTAGGTGGAACTGCAGGCGGAGCGGTGAATTCCGCGGCAGGGGCAGGCGGAAGTGTAGTCGGCGCCTCGAAGGGGGCGGTCGGCGGGTTGAACGCCGCGGGTCAGCTCACTTCCAACAGCCAAGGCGTGTTTGGCCTGAACGGCCTGAACCTGAACGCGGCGGCATCAAATGCGACGCAGGGTTCAGTGATTACTTCGGCGGGGAAGAACGTGCACCTGGACAGCGGGACGCGGATGCTGCTGGTTTCGCAAGCGCAGGCTGGTTCGCAGGGTGAAGCGAAGCAACCGGCCGCGAGCAAGCCGGAACCAAGGGGCGATTCCAAGCCGGAAGCCAACAAGCCCAACAACAATAAGCAAAGTTGATTCAAGATGAGGCCGCACGGGGAGTTTTTCCTGTGCGGCTTTTTTCTTGGTGGCCGGCTACGAGGCAGCCGGAAAAGCGGGAGCATGGCTCCCGCACTCCATATGGGGCTTTGCTATACTCGCCCGCATGCCTGATGCTCCGAAAAAACTGTTCCTTGTGGATGCGATGGCGCATGTTTATCGCGCTTTCTTTGCGCCCATGCCGCAGCGGCTCACAGGTCCCGGCGGCGTCCCCACGAACATTCCTTTTCTATTTGGAAACATCCTGAAGCGGTTGATCAAGGATTATCAGCCGGATTACATCGGAATTGTGTTTGACCCTCCCGGAGCGACATTCCGCGACAAGCTGTTCGAAAAATACAAAGCGCAGCGGCAGCCCATGCCCGACGAAATGCGCGTGCAACTACCTTTTGTTCGCCGGTTGTGCGAAGCGATGCGCCTGCCGATCCTAGAGCTTCAGGGATACGAAGCCGACGACGTAATTGGCGGGATAGCCAAACAGGCGGCTGGGAAAAATGTCGAAGTGCTAATCATTTCAAACGACAAAGACATGATGCAGCTCGTCAGCAACGGTGTGCGCATCTTGCGAACAGGCTCAGGTGGCGCGAAATCGGACGTCATTGTGGATGAGGAGAAGGTGAAAGAGATTCTAGGAGTACCGCCGGAGAAGGTAATCGACGTAATGGCGTTGATGGGCGACACGGTGGACAACATTCCGGGCGCGAAAGATCCAAATGAACGGCTAGCCGAAGGGGAGCGACGGAAGCCTGGCATTGGGGAAGTTGGTGCTCGAGACTTAATCCAGCAATTCGGGTCCGTTGAAGAGACATTGCGAAGAGCGGGAGAAGTCAAGAGAGCAAACTACCGCGAGGCTCTTCAAAAATACGGGAAGTTTGTCCTTTTGAGCAAAGAACTCGCCAAAATAAGCACGGATATCCCCTTAGAGATCAATCTTTCAGCGCTTACGCGCAGCGAGCCGGATGTTGATGCTCTTGCGACGCTGTATCGCGAACTCGGCTTTAGTTCCTTGCTAAAAGAGTTAGGGACGGAAGCGGCACCGCCCCCCGCGCCGGCGGATTCCGAACCGGCTGTGAAGGCGGATTACGCGCAGCTTGCCGGCGTAGCCGAGTTTCGCGAGCACCTCGCCAAACTTCCCGCTAAGGAACCGCTGGCGATCTGGCTGAACGTTGAAACAGGGGAGCGCGAAACGGAGGGCTTCGGGACGCGCATTGCGTCGATTGAAGTTTCCCCGAAGGCCGGTGAAGGGCGGGCGGTTTGGATGGATGAGCAGGGTGAAGCGTTGAAGGCGCTTGCGCCGCTTCTCAAGGACTCGAAGCGAGAGAAAATCGTTCACGACCCAAAACTGTTTCAGCTGCTGACTGGCAGGGCGGCAAGCATCCGGCACGCGACACAGCTTTATTCGTATCTCTTGCGGCCGACGACCGCGAATCACAATTTTGTAGACGTGGTGATGCGGCAATTCAACGCGATGATGGGCGGCGGACCCGGCGAGCACGCCGATTATCTGCAGCGGCTTGCGCCCGCCCTTCACGGGCAGGTCGA
>Ga0307479_10006294_pt1 | contig 10897 bp, 9 predicted proteins | sample atmos_gasesECM4C_FD_203743 | JGI IMG/M metagenome (GOLD analysis project Ga0307479, IMG submission 203743) | Hardwood forest soil microbial communities from Morgan-Monroe State Forest, Indiana, United States - atmos_gasesECM4C_515 | ecosystem: Environmental > Terrestrial > Soil > Temperate...
CGAGTGAGCGCAAGGGATCGGCGCGCGACGTCGCCTGGCTGTGGGTCGCGGCCTTTGCCAATTTCGTCTCGCTGATCACCGGTGCGCTCCTGATCACGTTTGGGCTCGGCGTCGCCGAATCCATCCTCGCGGTCGCACTCGGCTCGGTGCTGGCCGCCAGCCTGCACGGCCTCCTGAGCGTCGCCGGTCCGCGCTTTGGCAGCACCCAGGTGGTCGCGGCCCGCCAGACCTTCGGTGTCCGCGGCGCCTACGGCGGCGCCTTCTTCACCCTCTTCCTGGCAGTGGGATGGTTCGCGGTTGACTGTGTGATCGCGGCCCAGGCGATCGTGCAGCTGGCGCGGCTGGCCGGCCTGTCGCCGGGCAACCTGCTCAGCGGCGTCGCGCTGCTGCTGGTCGTGGTGGTCTCGGTCCTGGTCGCCGTCTACGGGCACCAAACGATCGCGGTCTTCGAAAAATATGGCGCCATCGTCTTTGTGATCTTCTGCGCGATTCTGGGCCTGAGCCTGCTGCCGAAAGTCAACTGGGGGCTGGGGCCGACCATCACGGGCGCCGACCACGTGGCGGGGTTCGTGCTCGGAACGAGCGTGATCTTCGCCCTGGTCGCCTCCTGGTTCAGCTTTGCCTCGGACTACTCCCGCTACCTGCCGGAGCGCCTATCCGCGCGCTCCGTGGCCGGCTGGATCGGTGCGGGCGCGGCGCTGTCCATGTTCCTGTTCGGATCGCTCGGCGTCCTGCTGGCCAGCATCGACCCGAAAGTGGGTGGGAACCTGCTGGCCCTCATCTCGGGGAAGGCCCCGCTGCTGGTGGTCGTGCCCTTCTTGCTCTTCATCGCCGTGGGTGAGATCTGGGCGAACTACCTCGATGTCTATACCGCCGGTCTGTCGGGGCTCGCGCTGAACCTGCGCGTCCCGCGCTGGGCGGCCGCGCTCGCCTGCGGCGCGCTGGGCGGCGTCCTCGCCTACTTCGCGATGTTCGTCTCGAACTTCGCCACCCAGTACACCAACTTCCTGCTCATCACCTACCTCTGGGTGCCGTCCTGGGCGGCCGTCGTGCTGGTCGACCTGTTCGTGTTCCGCCGCCGCGCCGGCCTGCTCTTACTGTTCAGGGGCCGTGCCGTTCTCGCCTGGCTGATCGGCCTGGCGGTGGCGGTACCCTTCGCGGACTCGACGTTGTGGCAGGGACCGGTGGCAGTCCACCTCCTGCACAACGCGGATATCTCCGGATACGTGGGGGCGCTGGTCGGTGGCGCAGCCTATCTGGTGCTGGGACGCCGATGACCATGCCGGTCGCGCTCACTATCGCCGGCTCGGATTCTGGTGCGGGCGCCGGCATCCAGGCCGACTTGAAAACCTTCGCGGCCTTCGGCGTCTATGGTCTGACCGTCGTCACCGCCGTGACGGCGCAGAACACCGTCGGGGTCCGCGCCGTAGAAGAGACAGAGCCCAAGACGATTGCGGCGCAGCTGGACGCGGTCGCCGAAGACTTCGACATCGCGGCCCTCAAGACCGGGATGCTCTCCAGCGCGGCCATCATCGAGACGGTCGCCGCCGGCATCCAGCGTCACCGGCTCCAACCGCTTGTGGTCGACCCGGTCATGGTCGCCAAGAGCGGCGATCGCTTGCTGCACGAGGATGCGGTCGAAGCGCTGCGCCGAATCCTGCTGCCGCTGGCCCTTGTCGTCACGCCGAACATTCCGGAGGCCGAGGTCTTGGCCGGGCGTGTCATCCGCAGCCGCGCCGACCGGGTGGCGGCAGCCCGCGCCATCATGGAGCTCGGCGCGCGGGCGGTGGTGATCAAAGGCGGTCACTCGGAGGAGGATCCGATCGTCGACCTGCTGATCGATCAGACTGGGGTGCATGAGTATCCAGCGGGTCGGATCGCGACCACCAGCACCCATGGGACCGGCTGCACCTTCTCGGCCGCGATCACGGCGGCGCTGGCGCGCGGTCAGGACCTGCCGGCGGCGGTCGGCGAGGCTCGCGCCTACGTGAGCCGAGCCCTGTCGACGGCGCCCGGTCTCGGCCACGGCCACGGGCCGATGAATCATCTTCCGCTGGACGAAGCGCTCCATGTCCGCCGTTAGCACCGACCTCGATTACCTGGACGGGATCCACCCGCCGATGGGTCCGGTGCTCGAAGAGATGCTGAAGACCGGCCGCGCCGAGGGCGTGCCGATCGTCCAACCGGCAACCGGCCGGCTGCTCCGGGTGCTGGTGAGCGCCATGGCACCCAAGCGGGTGGTCGAGATCGGCACGGCGATCGGCTTCTCGACACTGTGGATGGCGAGCGCCCTGCCGCCCGGGGGACGCATCGATACCATCGACCCGGATCGGGCGCGCACCGACCGCGCTCGCAAGTACTGGCTGCGCGCCGGCGTCACCGACCGGGTGCGCGTTGTCAACGAGCCGGCGCTGCGGGTGCTGCCGAGGCTGGCGCCGGGTATCGAGTTCGCCTTCATCGACGCCATCAAGACGGAATACGCGGACTACCTCGACGCCCTGCTGCCGAAGATGGCACCCGCGGGCATGATCACGGTGGACAACGTGCTCTGGAGCGGACGGATCGCCGCCGGCGAGCACGACGAAAACACGGACGCGCTGCGCGCGTTCAACGAAAAATTCCTGCGACACGCGCGGCTCGAGGCCACCATCGTCCCGGTCGGTGATGGGGTTGGCATCGGCGTCGTCCGCTCGCAGGCCTAAGCGGCCGGCGCGATAAAGTACGTCGGTTGCCAGGCGATGACGCTCCGCTCACCCGGGAGCAGGTTCTCGATGCCTATCGCACGGTGCTGCGCGCCCGCGCCCTGGACGACCGGCGCTTCGTCCTGAACCGCGCCGGCAAGCTCGCGTTCATCATCTCGCCGCGCGGTCACGAGGTCGCGCAGGTGGCGGCGATCGCGGCGCTGGAACCAGGACGCGATCGCTTCTGTCTCTACTACCGGAATTTTGCGGCTGCCCTGGCCTGTGGCTTCACGCCGGAAGAACTGATGCTCTCGGCCTTCGCCCGGGCGGCCGACCCCTCGAGCGGTGGGCGGCAGACCCCGGGCAACTTCGGCAGCCGTCGCCGCGGTGTGATCATCGGATCGAGCACCGTGGGCCCGCAGATCCCCAAGGCCGCGGGCATCGGGCTGGCCCTGAAATGGAAAGGGGAGGGGGCCCTCTGCTACGTCAGCTTCGGCGAAGGGGCGACCAGCCAGGGTGACTTTCACGAAGGGCTCAATTTTGCCGCCATCCACCACTGCCCGGTGATTTTTTTCTGCGAGAACAACCACTGGGCGATCTCCGTGCCGCAGGCCCTACAGGTCGCCGGCCCCGGGGTGGCGGAACGGGCGGCCGCCTACGGCATTCCGGGGGTGCGCGTGCGCGGCGATGATTTCTTCGGTGTCCATGCCGCGGTGCGGGAGGCGGCGCAGCGGGCCCGTGCGGGCGGCGGCCCCAGCTTGATCGAGGCCGAGGTGCTGCGGCTGCAGTCGCATTCGACCGACGATGACCAGCGCGCCTACCGGGATGCGACCGAGCTGGCGGCCGAAGCCGCCCGCGACCCGATCCCCCGCATGCGCGATGCCTTGATCGACCGAGGCTGGCTCACCATTGACGCGGACGCGGAGCTTCGCGCAGAGGTCGGTCGCGAGGTGGAGCGGGCGACCGAGCTGGCCGAGGCCGCGCCAGATCCCGACCCGGCCTCGCTCAGCCGTCACGTCTACGCCGATGCCTGAGCGCAACCTGGTGCAGGCGGTGCGCGACGCGCTCGATGAGGAGATGGCGCGCGACAGTCGAGTCTGCGTCCTCGGTGAGGACGTGGGCCGCAAGGGCGGCGTCTTCAAGGCGACCGAGGGTCTGCAGTCTCGCTACGGCGCGCTGCGCGTGCTCGATACGCCGCTGGCGGAGTCGAGCATTGCGGCGGTAGCCCAGGGGCTGGCGCTGGAAGGCTTTCGGCCGGTCGCCGAAATGCAATTCGTCGACTACAGCTTCCCCGCCTTCAATCAGATCGTCAACGAAATCGCCAAGGTCCGCTACCGATCGAACGGCGACTTCTCCTGTCCGCTCGTGATCCGAGCGCCGACCGGGGGAGGGGTTCGGGGTGCGCTCTATCACTCGCAGTCCCCCGAGGCGTTTTTCTGCCACGTGCCGGGGCTGAAGGTGGTGCTGCCATCGACACCAACGGACACCAAAGGCTTGCTGAAGGCCGCCATCCGCGACCCCGATCCAGTCATCTTCCTGGAGCCGAAGAAGCTGTACCGAGCCGAACGCCAGGAGGTCGCCGAAGGTGAGGGGGCGCTCCTACCGCTGGGAAAGGCGGCCGTCGTCCGGGAGGGCGTCGACGTCACGGCGGTGACCTATGGATACATGCGGGCGGTCACCCTGCAGGCGGCCGCTCGCTTGAGCCAGGACGGCATCGAAGTGGAAATCATCGACCTGCGCACGCTCCGTCCCTGGGATGTGGAGACCTGCGTCAGCTCGATCCACAAAACCGGCCGGCTGGCGGTGATCTACGAAGCCAACCGAACCGGCGGATTCGGCGCAGAGGTCGCGGCTGAGCTCGCTGAGCGCTGCTTCGCCAGCCTTGACGCGCCCGTCAGCCGGATCGCCAGCCCGGATGTCCCCGCCATGCCGTTCAATGCGGCCCTCGAACACGCGTTCATGCTCAATCCGGACAAGGTCGCCGACGGATTGCGGCGAGTTGCCCGCTATTGAGGCGGGCGTTTTTCTATAAGAGCGGGCTGAGAGACTGATGGAAAAGCGACCGGCACTTCCCTATACTTTCCGGTGGGGTTCTTGTTCCAAGCCCCCCGGAACCAGGACCCCACTTTCTATCCCAAAGCCCAAACGGCGGCCCCCAGGCCGGCGACCGCCAAACGTTTGCCGCCAGCGGCCCCTGGCGGCCCCCAGGAGGGTCCAGCGTCGGAGCCCTGCCTAGAATTGGGGGACTTTGGCCAGCGTGGGGAGCGAGCGGTCCTCCAAGCGTGATGGCGTCTTCATTTCCGTCGATATGGAGGGCATGGCCGGCATCGTCCACCTGCAGCAGGTGATGCGGGGCAGCCCCGAATATGAGCGATCCTGCCACCTGATGACGGCCGAAACGAACGCGGCCGTCGCCGGGGCGCGGCGGGCCGGGGCTACCCGGCTTGTCGTCAACGACTCGCACGGCGACATGCGCAACCTCCTGCCGGATGAGCTCGACGATGGGGTCGAGGTGATAAGTGGCGCCGACAAGCCGTATTCGATGGGCGCCGGACTCGACCCCAGCCTCGAGGTCGCCTTTTTCATTGGCTACCACGCCTCGATCGGAACGGAGCGCGCCATCATGGACCATACCTACGGCGGTCGAACGGTCTACGCGCTGCGCATCAATGAGCGGGCCCAGAGCGAAGCCACCCTGAACGCGGCGCTGGCCGGGACCCATGGCGTGCGCACGGCGCTGATCACCGGCGACCGGGCCACCGTCGAAGAAGCGACGGCCGAACTGGCCGGGATCGAAGGGGTGGTGGTCAAAGAGGCGCTCGGGCGGCAGGCGGCTCGCTCGCTGCATCCGGTGGAGGCGTGCCGCCGGATCGAGCAGGGCGCCTACCGCGCCTACGCGGACCAGGCCAAACGCCCCCTCTACCGTCCCTCCGGCCCCTTCGTGCTGGAGATCGATTGGATGAACGCGAGCATGGCCGATTTGTGCGCCCAGCTTCCCGAGGTGGAGCGAGCCGGCGGGCGGACCACCCGTTATCGCACCCCGGATTTCCAGACCTGCTACCGGATGCTGCTGGCGCTGCTCGTGATAGCGGCGCCGGCCGCCTATCAGTACCCCCGGCCGTGACCATCTCGGAGGCGATCGAGCAGCTGCTCGGCGGCACGCCGCTGACCCGCGAGCAAGCGCGCGACGTCATGGACCAGGTGATGGCCGGCGAGGCAACGCCGGTGCAGGTCGCCGGCGTGTTGATCGCGCTGCGGGCCAAGGGCGAGACGGTCGAGGAAATGGCCGGCTTCGTCGATTCGATGCGGGCACATGCCACCCCGCTCGAGCTTCCGGCGGGCACGATCGACACCTGCGGCACCGGGGGTGACCGCGCCGGAACCTTCAACATCTCGACCGCGGCGGCCCTGGTCGCCGCCGGCGCCGGCATCCCGGTGGCGAAGCACGGGAACCGGGCGGCATCGAGCCGCTGCGGCAGCGCCGACGTGCTCGAGGCGCTCGGGGTCGACATCACGCTCGGCGCCGAGGGCGTCCGCCGCTGCATTGACGTCGCCGGGATGGGTTTCTGTTTCGCGCCCACCTTCCACCCCGCGATGCGCCACGCCGGACCGGCGCGGCGCGAGTTGGGCGTTCGAACGGTCTTCAACGTCCTCGGACCGCTGGCCAACCCGGGACGGGTGCGTCGGCAGGCACTCGGTGTGGGCGCGCCCACTCTGGCGCCCTTGATGGTCCAGGTCCTGCAGGACCTGGGGCACGAGCGAGCCCTGGTCTTCTACGGTGAGGACGGCCTGGACGAGCTCACCACCACCGCTCCCTCACGCGTGTTTCAGCTGACGGATGGCCGCGTCACCGAGTACGAGGTCGACCCGAAGGACCTGGGCCTCGGCCGCTCGCAGGCTGCCGACCTGAAGGGCGGCACTCCCGCGGAAAACGCCGCACTCCTGCGGCAGGTGCTCGAGGGCGAACGTGGGCCCCGCCGTGACGTCGTTCTGCTGAATGCCGCGGCGGCGGTGCTGGCGGCCGGGCGGTGCGAGGCATGGCCCGAGGCCATCAGCGTGGCTTCAGAATCGCTGGATTCTGGGCGCGCCAGGCAAGTGCTGGATCGCCTGGTCGAGGCCTCGCGCGCCTAACCGGAGGCGAGTCCGGCGATCCCGCCGACCAGGAGCAAGAGGCAGACCAGCCCGACCACACCCCAGGCTGCCCAGTAGGTCAGCCGCGAGAGGCGGCGAATGCGGCGCAATCGGCGCATCTTGCCAAGCGCCACGCTCAGCGCCCTCTCCTCCGTCAGCACTATGTAGTGGTATCGGTCAGGGCCTCGAAACCTTTCTCGGCCCGGCCGCCGATATGCTGTAGCCGATGCCGTTTCGGATCGCGGTCATCCCCGGCGATGGCATTGGCCCGGAGGTCATCGCCCAGGGAATTCGTGTCCTGAACGCTGTTATCACCCAGACTGGCACCGACCTGGATTTCGTCCACTACGACCTGGGTGCCGAGCGATACTTGCGCACCCACGAGATCCTGCCGGACTCGGTCTTTGCGGAGCTAGAGGGGGTCGATGCGATCTACCTGGGAGCGGTCGGCGATCCCAGGGTCGACAATCCGCAGTACGCGGCGGGCTTGTTGCTGCGGCTACGGTTTGAGCTGGATCTCTGGATCAATTTGCGTCCATCGAGGCTGCTCGCTCCCGGACTCACGCCGTTGCGCGATGCCCCGGCCATCGACCTCGTGGTGGTGCGAGAAAACACCGAAGGCGCCTATGTCGGGATCGGCGGCCAGTTCAAGCGTGGCACCGCCGATGAGATCGCGATCCAGGAAGACATCAATACGCGCAAGGGCGTCGAGCGGATCCAGCGATATGCCTTCGAGCTGGCGCGTCAGCGCCGCGCCGCGGGACAGCGCGGCCGGCTGACCATGGTCGACAAGAGCAACGCCCTGTACCATGCCCACGATCTCTGGCAACGCGTGTTTGCGTCGGAGCGTGCCCAGTTCGCCGACATCGAGGCCGAGCATCTCTTTGTCGACGCGGCCGCCATGCAGCTGGTGAAAGACCCCGGTCGATTCGACGTGCTCGTTACCACCAACATGTTCGGCGACATCCTGAGCGACCTGGCCTCCGAACTGGTGGGTGGTTTGGGCCAGGCGCCCTCGGCCAACATCAATCCACAGACGCGGCGTGGATTGTTCGAGCCGGTGCATGGCTCGGCCCCCAAACACGCCGGCAAAGGGATCGCCAACCCGGTCGGCGCGATCCTGGCGGGGGCGATGATGCTGCGCCATCTTGGGGACGACCAGGGCGCGACCCAGATCGAGCAAGCGGTGATGGTGGCCGCGCAAGACCGCCGGACAACCAGGGACCTCGGCGGCAGCCTGACCACGGCGGCCGCGGCGGATGCCGTGCTCGATGCGCTGGCAGTGAGAGAATTCAAAGCATCGAGCGGCTCGTAAACACGATCCAACCGGCACGCCTGCGAAGCGGCACCGCTTTCCAGCAGCGCCCCGTAACGGAGGCCGCGCCGGCGCAGGGCGACGCGCTGGTACGAGGCCGAGCGCTCATCTTCTGGGATCCGAAGGTCCCGGGGAAAAAGCTCGACGCGATCGACACCGACCAGATCACGCCGGCGGACGACTGCGTCTCAGAAAGCCTCGATCGGCTCGACGAGCGCTGGAAGGTGGGCGCGTTCCGCTACCTGATGCCAGATTTTCGAGAGCGGGTGCATCGGGGCGAAACCTTCGTGGTCGCCGGGGAACGCTTCGGCATCGGCTCATCGCGCGAGATGAGCCCGGCCGGATTGAAGGCGGTCGCCGAGGAAGCCGGCCTGGAGCTGGTGATCGTCTGTGGCGACGGCCTGGGCGACATCTTTCGCCGGAATGCGCTCAACCTTGGCCTCCACGTGGTGCAGAGTCGGGCGGCATCAGAGGAAGCCCAGGAGGGGGACATCTTCAGCTTTGACCCCACAACCCGGCGGCTGACGAATGAGACCCGGAAGAAGACCTACGAACCGATTCCGCTCACCCCGAAAGAAGAGGACATCCGCCGCTCCGGTGGGATCATCGCCATCGGCCGTCGAGAGTTTGCCGAGTCGATCGATCGACCGGCCCGCGTCGAGTGGCCGGATCGGGACAGTGCCAGCGGCCTGAGCAGCACGGAGCAGATCGTGTGGGCTCACCGGGTAGACAAAGATGCCGAGGTGCGCCCGGGCAGTACGCTCCGCGTCTGGTGCGATCTGCTGCCGGCTTCCGACGGGACCGCGCCCTTCTCCATCCACACGTTCAACCAGATCACCGGCGGCGACACCGTCTTCCCGCGGCAGGCCGCCATCGCCAACGACCACTTCGTCTTTTCCGGCCGCAATGCTGACGACAAGCAGACCTCGATCGGCCGCGATTTCGCGACCTTGCACGGGATCGTGAAACCGTACTACGCGACACCCGGCGACGGCATCTTTCACTTCTATTTCCCGGAGCAGGGCCTGGTGGTGCCCGGGGCGTTCATCCCCGGCGCCGACTCGCACAGCCGCGCCTACGGTGCCTACGGCGCGGTCGGCATCGGCGTGGGCAGCACCCAGCTTGGCTTCGGCTGGTCAACCGGCTACATCTATTTCACGCCGGCGCGGCGGCGGCGAGTGGTCTTCACCGGCAAGCTGCGGCCCTGGGTCAGCGGCAAGGACGTAGTGCTGGCGCTGCTGCGGCGCTGGGGGAAGGCGCAAGCGCAAGGGATGAGCGTCGAGTTCGTCGACGCGTCGCGGCAACTCCCGATTCCCTATCGGAACACCGTGGCCAACATGATGGCCGAGGCCGAGGCGCAGAACGGCACCTTCGCGCCGGATGAGGTCACGCTTGGTTGGTATCGAAAGCAGGGTATCCAGGACCTGCCCTATCCAGACTTCGCGCCCGGCGCTCAAATCGCCTGGGATATCGACGAGACGCTCGATCTCTCCGAGTTGGTGCCGTTCATTGCCAAGCCTTTCGCCCCCGGCAACGCATTTCCCGCGGACGAGGTGGCGGCCGACAGGCTCACCTTCGACAAGGCGTTCATCGGTTCCTGCACCAACGGCGGCTACGACGACTTGCTCGAGGCGGCACTGGTGATCCGGGCTGGGCGGGACCGCGGATTTGAGAAGGCACCGAAGACATTCGTCGTGTTCCCTGGTTCTGGTGGAGTCAAGAGGGACATCGAGAAGCCGGAGCCGCGCCTCGGCGGGGAATCGATCGCCTCGGTGCTGCGCTCGGTCGGGGCGCAGATCCGCGAGTCGTGGTGCGGTCCCTGCTTCGGCCAGGGCCCGGATGCGCTGAAAAAGGGCGAGGTGGCCATCACCTCGTTCAACCGCAACTGGCAGAACCGGATGGGGGTGGGTGGGCTCGGCTACCTGGCGAGTCCGGCGGTCGTCGCCTCATCGGCGCTCCTCGGCTACATGGCCGGTCCGACGTCGCTCGGGATCGAGTGGAACCCCGAACGCTTCGACGTCTCGATATAGCTCAGCTACTGGTCATACGTTGGCCGGCTACTGGTAAAGGGCGAGCCAGGCGCCACCACGTCCGTCGCGTAGTCGACGACGCGAGCGGAGTGGACCGCGACACGCAGCCGCTCAGATTGCGGCAGTGCCGACGCGAGCATGCCGCTGCTCCAGACGAGTCCGGCGGCGACGGCAATCGCCCTCAGGAATGTCAGCCGCGACCGGAAGGTGGTCATATTGCCGGCACCTCGATGACGTCGCCGGGCATGGCGCGCAGCTTGCCCATGGCGTTCAGCAGCGCCGCGATCACCTCGCCGCAGGAGCTGAGTGCGCGAATGACAGCGGGATCGAACTGGGTCCCGCTGCCGGCCTCGATGGTGCGCATGGCGGCGGACAAGCTGAGCGCACTCCGGTAGGGTCGGTCTGAGGTCAGCGCGTCGAGCGCGTCCGCGACCGTCAGGATCCGGACGGCCAGCGGAATGTCGTTGCCTTTGAGACCGTCCGGGTATCCGGCGCCATTCCAATGTTCGTGGTGATGGCGGACGCCGGTGAGGCTGGGTTGGAGGAAATGCAGCCCTTTGAGCATCTCGTACCCGATGACCGGGTGCTGGCGCATCGCCGTGCGCTCGCGCGCCGTCAGCGGCCCCCGCTTACGCAGCACGCGGTCTTCGACACCGATCTTTCCGATGTCGTGCAAGAGGGCGGCGCGGCCCAGCGCCGTGACTTCGTCGGCAGCCAGCCCCATCGCCTGGGCGATCTCG
>Ga0307479_10006296_pt1 | contig 10895 bp, 6 predicted proteins | sample atmos_gasesECM4C_FD_203743 | JGI IMG/M metagenome (GOLD analysis project Ga0307479, IMG submission 203743) | Hardwood forest soil microbial communities from Morgan-Monroe State Forest, Indiana, United States - atmos_gasesECM4C_515 | ecosystem: Environmental > Terrestrial > Soil > Temperate...
GGAGATTCGGGCGCGTTCACTATCTGGGCTTACAACGACGTGTGCCCGCCCTCCCCTGGATGCGCCTTTCCGGAGGATCCGCCGGCGCCTGCAGAAAGCGGAATTCCCTACGCCGCCGTCTGGCAGTTTGCGCAATCGCCGCGGCGCAAAGAGTTCACTGCTCATTGCCCCACCAACTATCATCGCGACGGAAATTGTTACGCTCCCGGCGACACCGCTCACGCGTGGTTTCTTGACGTGAACTCCGCAACCTCGCCCGATCCTTCTGGTGGATCAAGATAGGCTTCCTTACAGGGTAGCAGCCCCAGCGAACAAGCCCTCAAGGGGAGAAGGAGTTGCTTGCGCAACCCTCTCCGCCATTCGATCTATTGCGACAATCAAATTTGGCCCAGTCCGCCGTCGACGGGAATTTCCGCGCCAGTGATGAACGAAGCGTCGCTAGAGGCAAGGAACGCCACCGCGCTGGCAATTTCCGAAGGTTGCCCGATGCGCTTCATCGGTACCTGCGCGAGGATGCTTCCGAGCATTTCATCGAGTTGCTCCTTGGAAAGGCCGGTGCGCTCGAAACCAGCGGGTGTTTCAATGGGACCCGGGCTCACGGCGTTGACGCGAATACCGCGCGCCACCAGCTCCGCCGCCAGCGAGCGGGTAAAGGAACGCAGGGCGGACTTGGTTGCCGCGTAAACCGAACCGTTGACCAGGCCGATCTGGCCCGCGATCGAAGTATTGATGATGATGGAGGCGCCGTCGTTCAAGTGAGGCAGTGCCTTCTGAACCGTGAAATAAACGCCTTTTGCATTGATGCCGAAGAGCTCATCGTAGAGGCCTTCGGAGGTAGCATCGATTGGAGCGAATTTGTAAATGCCGGCGTTGGCGAAAAGGATGTCGATCTTACCGAGCTTTTTGGAGACGGCGGCGTACAGCTTGTCGAGGTCGGCGGCGCTGGAAACGTCGGCCTTGACGGCCAGCGTGTCCGGGCCGATCAGCTTCACGGCTTCGTCGAGAGTTTTTTGGTTGCGGCCGGAGATGGCTATGCTGGCGCCTTCCTGGTGGAGACGCTGAGCCGAAGCCAGGCCGATGCCGCTATTGCCGCCCGTGACCAGCGCTACTTTGCCTTCCAGTCGTTTCATGGATTGTTCCTTTCGTCTTGCGGGTAAAAATGTTCCCGAGGCGACGCCCAAGCACGGCCGCGTCTCCTCAGGCTTCGATATTTAGATAGCCATCTAAAAGAAAAGTTGCATCTAAAGACGAGAGGCGAAGCTGAAAGCTAGCCGCCCTAAGCGACATCCGCTAGACTCGTAAGGACTTATGGACCCTTCGCGAATCGAGAAAATCTCCAAAGCGCTGGCCGACCAGACCCGGCTGCGCATCTTCGAGGCCATTTCCGGCACCCGGCACATGACCTGTGGCGAAATTGTCTCCCTGCGTGGCGTGACGCCCGCGACGGTCTCGCATCACCTGAGAATATTGAGCGAAGCTGGACTCATTACCTGCCGCCGCAAAGGACAATTCGTTTACAGCGAGGTAATTCCGCAAACGGTTAAAGAGTACGCGCAGGCGCTCGGCAAAATGGCACGTGGAAAGAAATCAGCGCGGCGCCGTTGAGGCGATTCAGTTGGTGGGATCGCGCGGAAACTTGAAGTACGGCAGGCGCACACCTTGATCCATGACTTGGTCGGCGCGAATGTGCGCGGGAGCTTCAAAGCCCGCGGTTCCGCCGTTGGTCACGTAATCATCTTCGTCGACGCCGTCGCCGCTGACGCCTAAGCCGCCGACGAGAGCGCCATTGCGATACAGGCCCGCGCTGCCTGGAAAAAAGACGATGCCGCTCTTGTTCGCATTGGCCGCGCCGGCCTGCATTCCTTGCGTGCAGGGATTCGCCTGGTCCATCGCGTATAAATTGAAAAATGGCCCGGAGCTCGAGCCGTCGATCCCCGGGGGATAAAGCGGCTGCGCACCAAAGCCAATCGTGCGGTTGGTGACCGCCGTGCCCAGGGGCACGCCGCCCAGGTCGGCTGCGGCTCGCGACGCGCTATTGAAGTACACCATGTTGCGCGCTTTGGTCACGGCGACATCGATGCTGAAAACGGTGGAGTCCGCCATGCGCCGCAATCCGATGATCGTGCCATCCAGGTCCGCTACAGCGATGACCATGCGCGTCCGCGAGCCAAGCGGCAAACGAATGGCCGCACGGGTAGTGTTCGCCGTCGCTTCGGCATTGCTAAGGATTTGTGTGACTTCCGTCGCGCTAAGTCCGCCCATCGGCCCCGCCGCGGGCGTAAGTAAATCACCATCGGGCGGCTGGCCCTGGCTGCTCACCGGCGAAACCAGATAGCTTCCCGTTCCCGCGACCGGCCCCGCCGAAAAACCGGCAGGGAGCGAAGTCTGATTCACAAAGGGCAGCGCGACTCCACCGATGAAAACGACTCCGGGCGCGGCCGGCGTTGGCCCAAAAGTGTCGGCGGGGCCGGTGCGCGCGGTGGTCGCTCCTGTGAACGCCGCGAACTCCGCCACGTTCAAATTGCTTGAGGAGGCCACAACGCCGATTCCTCCGAGCACCACATTCTTATAAAAAATCGGTACGCCCCCGGGATTCACCGCGGAAGCATTCGAGTCGGCCATGTTCGCTTTGCCGGTGATCACTCCCGGGCCGAATCCGCCGCTGAGCGCGAGCGAAGGCGGAATCTTGCTTTGAAAAACAGGATCGTTGACGAGCGTGCAACCGCGATTCGTGGTTTCAATCCCATACAAATCCGCCGGCGGCTGATTGGAGACGCCGGGCGGAAAATGAATGCCACTGATAAACCGCACGGTTCGCGATGAAAGCGGCGCCTGATTATTGCTGAAAAACGCCCCGGTGCGCGCCAGGGCGACCGCAAGGTCATTGGCATTCTGCATCAGTCCAAAATTGCCGATGGCCATGGTTGGCGCGTTCTGCGTCCGAAAAACGCCGAGCACGAACCCGGCGCGGTCCACCACGGCTATGACCATATCGATGTTTACGGAACTCACGGCCGCCTGCACGATCTCTTGCACGTCCGAAGCTTGCAGCGACTGAACTACAGGAGCCGGCGGCACCGGAGCTAGCACGCTGCTTCCACCGCCGCATCCCATCATCAGCATGACCAGCGCACCGGCGATACCTAGCGCGAGAAAAATGCCGAGCGCCAGAGTCTTGTTGCGCTGGGCCAGCGCGTGGTGCGACGGCATCTGCTTGCGCAGTTTGTGAACGATAGGCATCGGGAATTCTCTTCTTGGTAACACGGGGACTCTCAGCAGCTCAATGAATTTGCGCGGCATCTGCGGCGTATCGGTGAATGGCGCAGACTTTTCCCTTGTTATTTGAATCGCTCCAGCCGCGCGGGAAAGATATTGCTACGCCCTTCCCGATATTGTTAGCTAGAACGCGACTCTTGTTTGTCGCTGTACAGCTTGGGCTAAAAGAATGCATTGTCCATTCTTGCGTCCACGGTGGCGCGCGGTCCGCGCGGCTTGCTGCGCCGGCCTTTTCTTTTTTCCTGTGCTTGCGGCGAACGGTTTTCAGGAGCCAGCTGCCGCGCCTCCACAAAGTTCCGCAAAAGAATCCCGGGAGCAGGGCCCCGCGCAGCGCATTCCCCGCCAGCAAGCCCAGAACACCGCCGCAGTGGATGGAGTGGTCCGCGAGGCCAGCGCGCAAGGCAACGCGATGGCTATTTCCGGGGCGAGGCTTACGCTGCGCAACCTGGAATCCGGGCAAGTACTTACGGTTACCGCTACCGCCGAAGGAATCTTTCGCCTTTTTCCCTTGGCGCCCGGCAAGTATGAACTGCGCGTGGAAGCTGAGAACTATGCGCCTTTTGTAGTCGCGGAGCCGGCGATTCAGGCCAACGAGATTGTCACCGTGGAAATTTCCTTGGTAAGCGCGGCGCTGGGCGAAACACATTCGCGCCTTCCGCGCCGTTCCGAACTTGGTCCCGCGCTCGCCGCGGAAGCGCAGCCATCCCTGGGAACCTATCGCGAGCTACGTCACCGGCTCGATTCCGATCCCAACTACGTCGAAAATCCTTCGCCCGATATGTTTCCAGCGGCTGCCGACGTTTACAGCATCGCCCCAAATCGTTGGGCAATGCCGCAGCCCGGTTACCGTCGCTATGCGCAAGGAGGCGAATACATCTACGTCAAGCCGCGCTGGTACGATCCATTCAACCGCAACCGCCTCAAAGGCGACGAACCCATCTGGCCTGAACACTTCGGCCAGCAGGTTTTCCTGAACCTCACCGCTACTGCGGATTCGGTTTTCGATGGCCGCCGCGTGCCTTCTCCCAGCAATGTGAGCAGCGCGCGCCCCGGCAGCTCCGATTTTTTTGGCAAAGGCGAGCAAGCATTCTTCGATCAAACGCTGCGCTTTGCCTTCGACCTGTTTCACGGCGACGCGTCGTTCAAGCCAGTGGATTGGCGGATTCGCATCACTCCCGAATTCAGCTTGAATGATCTCAAGGTCCGGGAACTTGGCATCGTTGGGCCCGACGTGCGCAGCGGGACGAATCGTTTTGACAGCCATCTTGGCCTTCAAGAAGCGTTCGTCGAAGTGAAGCTGCACGATCTCGGCCCGAATTACGATTTCGTGTCCGCGCGCGCGGGCATCCAGCAGTTCAACGCCGATTTTCGCGGCTTCTTGTTCGTGGACGAGCAGCCCGCGCTGCGTATCTTCGGCAATCTTCAGAGCGGCCGCATCGAGTACAACGCCGCGTACTTCCATTTCCTCGAGAAAAACACGAACAGTGGACTGAATACGTTCGATCGCCGCCATCAGCAGGTTCTTCTTGGCAATGTTTATCTCCAGGATTTCTTTTTCCCAGGCTACACGGCGGAATTCGTAGCCGCGTGGAATAAGGACGATCCCAGCCTGCATTACGACGACAACGGCTTTCTGGTCCGCCCCGCGCCCATCGGCAACGTCGTCAATCAGGCCACGGGACTGGTTCTTCACGGCATTCGCGTTGGCTATTTCGGCTGGCTCGGAAGCGGTCACATTCGCCGCATGAATCTGACGCACGCTTTCTACCAGGCGCTTGGTGAAGACACCTTCAATCCCATCGCCGGAAGGCGCGTGACGGTGAACGCGCAGATGGCTGCCGCCGAAATCTCTTACGACAAGGATTGGCTGCGCTATCGCATCTCCACCTTTTACACTTCGGGTGACGCCAACCCGCGCGATGGCCGCGCCCGTGGCTTCGACTCCATCGTCGATCTTCCAAATTTTGCCGGCGGAGTTTTCAGCTTTTGGAACCGCGAAGGAATTCGCCTGCTCGGCTCCGGTGTTTTGTTGACCGTGCCGGGCAGCCTGATCCCGTCGCTGCGTTCCAGCAAAGAAGAAGGGCAAGCGAATTTCGTGAATCCCGGGCTTTTTCTGGCAAATGGCGGGGCGGATTTGGAAATCACGCCCAAGCTGCGGGGCTTTGTGAATTTTAATTTTCTGCGATTCGAACGGACCGAGCCGCTGGAATTTGTGCTCTTTCAGTCGCCTATCCGGCACACCATCGGGGAAGATCTTGGGCTTGGCGTGGAGTACCGCCCGCCGCTCACGGAAAACATCGTGCTGACTGGCGGCGCGGCGGCCCTGCAGCCCGGCCAGGGTTTCAAGGATATGTACACTGGCCGCACACAGTTCTCGCTATTCGGCTCGGTGAAGCTTACTTTCTAAGGCGTAGGCACGATGCTCTTCTCTCACAAGACTAGTATTGCTTCTCTACGGACCTTCGGCGTCGTCTGTGCCTCTGTGTTATCTTTTTTCTTTGCAGTTGGCGTGTCCGGTTCGGGGGAACAGGGAGATCGAGAATCCTCGGGTTGCATCTCCTGCCACACCTCCACGGACGAGCCCACCATGCATCCCACGAAGACCGTGCTTCTGGGCTGCACGGATTGCCACGGAGGAAATTCTTCCGCGGCAATTTCGCCCGGAACCGCAAAAGATTCTCCGGAATACAACTCGGTTAAAGAAAAAGCGCATGTCCAGCCGCGCAACCCAGTTTTCAAAGACAGGTCGAATCTGCCGGAGCGCGCCTACACGTTGTGGCTGAAAGAATCCGCCGAATACATCAAGTTCGTGAATCCCGGGGATTTGCGCGTCGCGGCGGAGACTTGTGGCGCGCCGGCCTGTCACTCCACCGAGGTGCGCGCTGTCTCCACCAGCATGATGACCCACGCCGGCTTGCTATGGGGCGCCGCCCTGTACAACAACGGCGGTTATCCCGTGAAGAACACGCGCTTCGGGGAAAGCTACAACCGCGACGGCCTGCCCCAGTCCATCAAGACGGTTCCTCCGCCCGCGCCCGACGAGACCCGCGTCAAAGGCGTGATCCCCGAGCTCGATCCCTTGTTTCGCTGGGAAATTTCACAGCCGGGAAATATCCTGCGCGTGTTCGAGCGCGGCGGCCACAAAAAAGCGGAAATCGGAAATCCCAATCGCGGCGAGGACCCCGGCAAACCGGACGACAAGCTGAGCGATCGCGGTTTCGGCACCGAACTGCGCACCGATCCGGTTTTTCTGGGTTTGCAGAAGACGCGGCTGCTGGACCCGATTCTATCTCTGCCCGGCACCAACGATCATCCCGGCGATTACCGCGGAAGTGGCTGCACGGCGTGCCATGTAATCTACGCGAACGACGGCAACGCCGCGCATTCAGGCGCGTATGCCCCGTACGGCCACATGGGATTCACTGCTTCGTCCGATCCCACGATTCCGAAGAACGAGCCGGGTCACCCGATTCGCCATGCCTTCACCCGCTCGATCCCTTCCAGCCAATGCATGATTTGCCATATCCATCCCGGCGCCAATATGCTGACCACCTACTTCGGGCTCACCTGGTGGGACAACGAAATCGACGGTGACAAGATGTACCCGAAGGAGCAGCGCAATCCCACCGAAGCCGAGCGCTTCGAGTCGCTCCTGCGCAACCCAGAAGCCGCGGCGGCGCGCGGTCTTTGGGGTAGCGAGAAATTCCTGGAACAGACCGGGAGCACCGAGTTCAATAAGCAATTGAAAACCACACGGTTCGCGGATTTTCATGGTCACGGCTGGATCTTTCGCGCGGTCTTTAGCCACGATCGCAAGGGGAATTGGCTGGACCGTGACGGTCAGAAAATCGCGTTTGACGATCCGGAGCGCTTCGGCAAAGCGGTGCATCTCGCCGATATTCATCTGGATAAAGGGATGCAGTGCAACGATTGCCATTTTGCGCAGGACAATCACGGCAACGGCAAAATTTATGGCGAGCCGCGCGCCGCCGTGGAGATCGATTGCGTCGACTGCCACGGCACGATTCGTTCCAAGTCAACTCTGCTTACCTCCGGCCCTGCCGCGCCGGAAGCGGCTGCGCCTGGAGGCCAGCGAGGCCGGCGTCTGGATTCCCTGCGCACTCCGTGGGGCTTGCGGCGATTCGAGTGGCGCGCCGACAAGCTGTTTCAACGGTCCATGTCCGATGAGCACAAAGAGTGGGAGATTGTTCAGACCATCGACACGATCACGCCCGGGAATTCGCATTTCAGCGAAAAATCGCTTCGCGCCAAACTTCTGGACAAGAACGGCGTAGTCCCGGCGCACATGCCGGGCGACGATTCCTCTCTCGCGCACGCCAACAGCCGAACGACTTGCTACACGTGCCACACTTCCTGGACGCCCACGTGCTTCGGGTGCCATCTGCAAATGACCGCCAACGCGCGCAAGCCCATGCTGCACAACGAAGGCTTGCTCACCCGGAATTACACCAGCTACAACTTTCAGGTCCTTCGCGACGACATTTACATGCTCGGCGTGGACGGCACAGTGACCGGCCATCGCGTTGCGCCGGCGCGTTCTTCCTGCGCCATTCTCGTCAGTTCGCAAAACGCGAATCGCGAATGGTTGTACTACACGCAGCAGACCGTTTCCGCCCCCGGTCTTTCGGGGCAGGCATTCTCGACGTTCGTTCCGCACACGGTGCGCGCAAAAGAGACAAAGCAGTGCAGCGATTGTCACGTCTCAGCGCAGAACGACAACAACGCCTGGATCGCGCAGGTGTTGCTCCAAGGCACCAATCTCATGAACTTCATGGGCCGCTATATTTTTGTGGCCACCGGCAATAAGGGCTTCGAGGCCGTAGCGGTGGCGGAGCATGACGAGCCCGAGGCAATCTACGGCAGCGATCTTCAGCGCATCGCCTATCCGGACAATTTCAAGAAATTCGTGGCGCAAGGCCGCCAACTTCACGCCGCCGCGGAACATTCCGGCAATGTTCTCGACATCCAGGCCCGCGGCGAATATGCCTACGCGGCGCTCGGGCCGGGCGGCTTCCGCGTCTACGACATCGCCAATATCGACAACAAAGGCTTCTCAGAGAAAATCACTACCGCGCCGGTGTCGCCCATTGGCCAGCGTTTTTTCGTTTCCGCGAAAAATGCTGTCGCTGTCGCGTCGCCGACTACCCTGGGCGTCGACCCGCTGCGCCAGCGCCTGTCCGAGAACGAAGAGCAACCCGTTCATCCGTTGTACGGCTTTCTCTACGTCGCCGATAAGGAAGAAGGGCTGCTCATCATCGGAGATCCGAATCTCCAGGGAAAAAGTCCCGGCGTAGGCACGTTGCTGGATGGCAATCCCGCGAACAATTTCTTGAGGCGCGCGTTGGCCTTCAATCCGGATGGGGTTCTTACAGGCGCGCGCCGCATCGCCATTGCCGGAACGTATGCCTACGTCCTCACCGATAAGGCGCTGGTTGTGGTTGATCTGGACAATCCGCTATCGCCGCGAGTGACCGCAACAATTGGCGCGCCCGCGTTGCACGATCCGCGCGGCATCGCGGTGCAATTCCGCTATGCGTTCGTCGTGGACCGCGACGGGCTGAAAGTGTTGGATATTACCGACCTCGCGCAACCAAAGCCCGTGCCCAATGCGCTCGTTCCTCTCGAAGACGCGCGGAATGTTTATGTCGCGCGCACTTACGCCTACGTCTCCGCCGGCAAGCAGGGGCTTGCGATCGTTGATGTGGAAAGGCCGGAGGCGCCCAAGCTCGACCAGTTTTTCACCGCCGAGGGCCAGCTCAACGACGTGAACGACGTGAAGATCGGCATGGTGGCGGGCAGCGCTTTTGCGTTTGTCGCCGACGGAAGAAATGGCTTGCGCGTTCTGCAAATCGTTTCGCCCTGGGACGATCCCGCCCATTTCTCGGGCTTCAGCCCGCGCCCCACGCCAAAGCTCATCGCCACGGCGCGCACGCGTGGCCCCGCGCTGGCCATCTCGAAGGGTATCGACCGCGATCGCGCCGTGGATGAGTCCGGCAACCAACTCGCGGTTTTCGGCCGCCGCGGCGCCCGCCCGCTGAACCGCACCGAGGCGCAAAAGCTCTACCTTCGCAACAACCAGCTTTATACCGTCACGGACGATCCTGCAGAGCAGCGCGCGCAGCAGGGGCGCCTCGACAACCAGATTCTCCCCCATTAGCGGTTGCAGAGTTGATGCCCTGTAGTCGTGCCGCTGCTTCACCTTTTCTTCACCCCGTACATCTCTTTGCACCCATGGAAGTTCCAGCAATCCAGGATTCCTCTCTTACACCCCATCTCCTTTCTTCTTAACCGTTTACAGTCCTCACGCATCTAAACAAAGGAATAATGAATCCTTGACGATTTTTCCCATCGTACCTATCAAAATTATTCGTGCGGCATTCTCGGAGCTATCCGGTTAAGGTGTACTTGTAGAGGCTGAGCAGGTTCCCAGTGCCCGCCAGCCGGGAAGGAAGCAAGAGGTAGAACATGGTGAAGCAATACTTACTGGCCAGCGACTTCGACCAGACGCTCAGTTTCAACGATTCTGGGGTCGTTCTGAGCGAGCTTATCGGCTTTCGGGGCTTTCACGACAAGGTCAAAGGCTTGGCGGAAGTGAACCTGGTCCAACAGGGTGCAGAGCTGAGCTATCTGATTCTTCACGATCCGGATTTCCGCCGCGTTCGCCGCGAGCACCTCGTCGAGGCCGGCAAGCGCATACGCCTGAAGAACGACGTGCCGCTGTTCGCTCGTACGCTTGACAATCTCAGCGACGGCCACAAATTCCATTTCAACGTGATCTCTGCCGCGCCTCAGGAAATCATCGAATCGGCGCTTGAGGGCATCGTTCCCGCGGATCACATCTTCGGCACGCGCTTCCGCTACAAGGAGGCCACCGGCGAAGTCGATTCCATCATTCGCGCCTCGGCGGGCTGGGGCAAGATCACCGTACTTGAAGAGCTGCGCGCTAATCTCGGCATTAGCCACGACCAAGTGATTTACATGGGCGACGGCAGTTCCGATCTCCCAGTGATGATGCACGTCAATCAATACGACGGCCTGACCATCGCGGTGAGCGAAGCCAGGTTCATCACGCGTGTCGCCAAGCGCACCGTCCTCAGTGACAATGCCGTTAGCTTCCTCGTTCCCGTGTGTGAAAAGATCCTACTGTGGGATTCCGCGAAAATCCGGCGCTTCTTCTCTGCGCACGGGCTCACTCTGCTCGAATGGGAAAAAACACACACGGACATGCTTACGATTCAAGATTCCGCCGAGGCGCTCGCCCCGAGCCCGGCATCCAAGGGTGCCGCTGAATAGATTCCGTAGACTTGACGATGGGCGGCGCGCGGTCCGCCTTTTCTTTTTCGCACCGATTCGCTTCAAGAAATCGATGCTTCCAACGCTCTTCCGAAAAGTGCGGCCAAAGGGGATAATTCCTGGGCCGGATCGCGAGAAAGGGCGATTCATCGATTCATGGCCAACGTAAGAACCAAGAAAGGTGTTATCGGCATCCTGACCGGAGGCGGCGACGTTCCCGGCCTGAATCCCGCCATCCGCGCGGTCACGCTCCGCGCCCTGCGTGAAGGCTATCAGGTCATCGGCATCCGCCATGGTTGGGCCGG
>Ga0307479_10006298_pt1 | contig 10892 bp, 9 predicted proteins | sample atmos_gasesECM4C_FD_203743 | JGI IMG/M metagenome (GOLD analysis project Ga0307479, IMG submission 203743) | Hardwood forest soil microbial communities from Morgan-Monroe State Forest, Indiana, United States - atmos_gasesECM4C_515 | ecosystem: Environmental > Terrestrial > Soil > Temperate...
CAGATCACTTTTGTGTCGGCATCGACCAGGATCGACATCAGGCCGCCTCCCTCACCGCCGTCACCACCTTCTCGGCGGCGTCGGCGAGATTGTCGGCGGAGACGATGGGCAGGCCCGACTCGCCGAGGATCTTCTTGCCGAGCCGCACATTGGTGCCCTCCAGGCGCACCACCAGCGGCACGTGCAGGCTCACCTCGCGGGCCGCCGCCACGATGCCCTCCGCGATCACGTCGCAGCGCATGATGCCGCCGAAGATGTTGACCAGGATGCCCTCGACATTGGGATCGCTGAGGATGAGCTTGAAGGCGGTGGTGACGCGCTCCTTGGTGGCGCCGCCGCCGACGTCGAGGAAGTTCGCGGGCTCGCCGCCGCAAAGCTTGATGATGTCCATGGTCGCCATCGCGAGCCCGGCGCCGTTCACCATGCAGCCGATGTTGCCGTCGAGTTTGACGTAATTGAGCTCGTGCTTGGCGGCCTCGGCCTCGATCGGATCCTCCTCGGATTCATCGCGCATGTCGGCGACGTCCTTGTGGCGGAAGAGCGCGCTGTCGTCGAAGTTCATCTTGGCGTCGAGCGCGATCACCTCACCGCCGCCGGTGACCACCAGCGGATTGATCTCCACGATGGAGGCGTCGAGGCCCTGGAAGGCCTTGTACATCGCCAGCATGAATTTGGTCGCGGCCTGCACCTGCTTGCCCTCGAGGCGCAAGCCGAAGGCAAGCTCGCGGGCGTGGAAGGGCTGCATGCCCGTCGCGGGATCAATCGCGACCTTGAGGATCTTCTCGGGATGCGCTGCCGCCACCTCCTCGATCTCCATGCCGCCCTCGGTGGAGGCCATCATGGTGACGCGCGAGGTCCGGCGGTCGAGCAGCAGGCCCAGGTAGAGCTCGCGCCGGATCTCGCAACCCTCCTCGATGTAGACGCGCTTGACCTCGCGGCCCGTGGGACCCGTCTGCTTGGTCACGAGCACATGGCCCAGCATGGCGGCAGCAGCAGCGGCGACGTCCTCGACCGATTTGACCACGCGCACGCCGCCCTTGCCCTGAGGGTCGTCCTTGAAGCGGCCGGCGCCGCGGCCGCCCGCATGGATCTGCGCCTTCACCACCCAGACCGGGCCGCCGAGATCGCGCGCCACGCGCTGCGCCTCCTCGGGCGTATAGGCAATGCCGCCCCGAGGCACGGCGACCCCGTATTTCTGCAGCAGGCTCTTCGCCTGATACTCGTGGATATTCATGGGCGGTTTCGCTCTCCCTCGATGCGGCGGGATCGCCGGGGCTCTGGGCTTACTCCGGGAGCCCGGAGGTCTGCAACTTTGCTCATTTGAGCAGCCCCGCGCCCCTGGCCCATTTGTATTTGGCGCCCAGCACCGCCACCGGGATCTCCGTCGAATAGGCATAGGCGGGGACGCCGTGATCGTAGAGATGCTCCGCCGCCTGCTCGACCTCGATGTCGCCGGCGAGCGAGGCCACGATCGGCTTGACGATGCCCTTGGCCTTCATTTCCTCGACCACCTCGACCACCAAATTCGCGAACACCATGGGCGGCGTGATAATGGTGTGCCAATAGCCCAGGATGAGCGCGTGGATGCGCGAGTCCTCGAGGCCGAGGCGGATGGTGTTCTTGTAAGTGGCGGGCGGCTCGCCGCCGGTGATGTCGACGGGATTGCCGGCGGCGCCGAAGGGCGGAATGAACTTGCGGAACGCCTGGTCGAGATCGCCCGGCATCTTCATGAGCGAGAGGCCGTTGTCCACGCAAGCGTCGGAGAGCAGCACGCCCGAGCCGCCGGCGCCGGTGATGATCACGACGTTCTCGCCCTTGGGCGTGGCAAGCACGGGAATGCCGCGGGCGAAGTCCAGCATGTCGCGCAGCGACTTCGCGCGGATCACGCCGGATTGGCGCAGCACGTCGTCATAGATCTTGTCGTTGCCGGCGAGCGCGCCGGTGTGCGAGCTCGCGGCGCGGGCGCCGAGCGCGGTGCGGCCCGCCTTCAGCATCACCACCGGCTTCTTGCGCGAGACGCGCTTCGCCACCTCCGCGAAGGACCGCCCGTCCTTCAGGTCCTCGCAATGCATGGCAATGATATGGGTGTTGTCGTCCTGCTCGAAGAAGGTCAGGAGATCGTCCTCGTCGAGGTCGGACTTGTTGCCGAGGCCGACGATGGCGGAGACGCCCATCTTGGCCGAGCGCGAGAAGCCGATGATCGCCATGCCGATGCCGCCCGATTGCGAGGAGAGCGCGGCGTGGCCCTTCACGTCGTAGGCGGTGCAGAAGGTCGCGCACAGGTTCTTCCAGGTGTAATAGAAGCCGTAGATGTTCGGCCCCATGAGGCGGATGTCGTACTTCCGCCCGATCGCCTGGATCTCCTGCTGGCCCTCGACATTGCCGGTCTCGGCGAAGCCCGAGGGGATCAGCACCGCGCCCGGAATCTGCTTCTCGCCGCATTCCACGAGCGCCTGCGCCACGAATTTGGCGGGGATTGCGAACACCGCGACGTCGATCTCGCCCGGCACGTCCTTGACGCTCTTGTAGGCCTTGCGGCCCAGGATCTCCTCGGCCTTGGGATGGATCGGATAGATCCGGCCCTGGTAGCCGCCGTTGATGAGGTTCTTCATCACCGAGTTGCCGATCTTGCCGTCCTCCGAGGAGGCGCCGATCACCGCCACCGCATCGGGCTTCATGATGCGGTTCATCTGGCGGACGATCTCGTCCTGGCTCGGGCGATAGCGCGCTGGCGCGGGCTCGAAGTCGAGCACGATGCGCACGTCCGCGGCGGTGGCTCCGTCCTTGCGCGCGAAGACGGGATTGAGATCCAGCTCCGCGATCTCCGGAAAATCGCTCACCAGCCTGGAGACGTTCTGGATGAGCTGCGCCAGCGATTTGCGATCGACCGCCTCGCCGCCGCGCACGCCCTTCAGGATCTCCGCCGCCGCGACGCCGTCCAGCATGGAGAGCGCCTCCTCGCGCGAGGCGGGCGCCAGGCGGAAGGTGATGTCCTTCAGCACCTCGACCAGGATGCCGCCGAGGCCGAAGGCGACCAGCTTGCCGAAGCTCGGATCGGTGACGGCGCCGACGATGACCTCCTGGCCGCCCTGCAGCATCTGCTGCACCTGGACACCGTCGATCTTGGCCTTCTTGTCGTATTTCTTGGCGCTGGCGAGGATCTTCGAATAGGCCGCCTCAGCCTCCGCCGGCGTCTTGACGCCCACCACCACGCCGCCCGCCTCGGTCTTGTGCAGGATGTCCGGCGAGACGATCTTCATCACTAGAGGAAAGCCGATCTTGCGCGCAAGGCTCGCGGCCTCTTTGGCACTGGTGGCCACGGCTTCCTTCGGCACCGCGATGCCATAGGCGTCGCAGATCAGCTTGCCCTCGGGCGCGGTCAGCGCCGTCCGGCCTTCGGCCTTTACCTTGGCCAGCAGCGTGCGGACCGCGGCTTTGCCGTGAGCCGTCGCCTTGTCGGGAACCGTGACCTTGTCGTACGCCATTGATCGCCTCTCGAACGCCTCTTGCTGCTGACCTGCGTCCTTCGACTCGCGATGCTTCGCATCGCGGCTCAGGATGAGGGGTAGTTTTTTAGCGGCTCGCTCGCTGCTCCTCATCCTGAGCCGCGAGCGCAGCGAGCGAGTCGAAGGACGCTAGATCGCCCCCGCCTTGCGCAAATCCGCCACCGCGGCCTTGTCGAAGCCGAGCTCGGCCAGGACCTCCTCGGTGTGCTCGCCCAGAAGCGGTGAGCGCGTCACCTCGGTGGGGCTGTCCGAGAGCTTGATGGGATTGCCGACCGTGAGGTACTTGCCGCGCGTGGGATGGTCGACCTCGACCACCGTGCCGGTCTTGCGCAGCGACGGCTCCTCGGCGAGCTCCTTCATCGAGAGGATCGGCCCGCAGGGGATGTCGTACTTGTTCAGGATCTCCATCGCCTCGAACTTGGTCTTGGTCTTGGTCCACTCCTCGATGGTGCCGAAGATCTCCATGAGCCTCGGCAGCCGCGCCTCGGGCTTGGCGTAGTCGGGGTGGGTGATCCACTCCTCCTTGCCGATCACCATGCAGATCTTGTCCCAGACCGGCGCCTGGGTGATGAAGTAGATGTAGGCGTTGGGATCCGTCTCCCAGCCCTTGCACTTCAAGATCCAGCCGGGCTGCCCGCCGCCCGAGGCGTTGCCGGCGCGCGGCACGGCCTCGCCGAATTTGCCGTGCGGATATTGCGGGTACTCCTTCATCACGTGGGCGCGATCGAGCCGCTGCTGATCGCGCAGCTTGACCCGGCAGAGGTTGAGCACGCCGTCCTGCATGGCCGCGAGCACGCGCTGGCCGCGGCCCGTGGTGCTGCGCTGATAGAGCGCCGCCACGATGCCGAGCGCCAGATTGAGGCCAGTGCCGCTGTCGCCGATCTGCGCGCCGGTCACCAGCGGCGGACCGTCGTCGAAGCCGGTGGTGGAGGCAGCACCGCCCGCGCATTGCGCGACGTTCTCGTAGACCTTGCAGTCCTCGTAGGGACCGGGACCGAAGCCCTTGACCGAAGCCACGATCATCCGGGGATTGAGCTCATGAATGCGCTCCCAGGTGAAGCCCATGCGGTCGAGCACGCCCGGCGCGAAGTTCTCCACCAGCACGTCGCAGCGCTTGACCAGCTTCTCCAGCACCGCCTTGCCACTGGGGTTCTTGGTGTCGAGCGTGATCGAGCGCTTGTTGTGGTTCAGCATGGTGAAGTAGAGGCTGTCGACGTCGGGGATGTCGCGGAGCTGGCCGCGGGTGATGTCGCCCACGCCCGCGCGCTCCACCTTGATGACGTCCGCGCCGAGCCAGCCCAGGAGCTGCGTGCAAGTGGGGCCCGACTGGACGTGAGTGAAGTCGAGGATGCGAACGCCGTCTAACGCCTTGCTCATCTTCCGCTCCGAAATTCTGTCGTTGCGTTCCTGTGAGGCCACCAGCTCGTGCTGCGCCGCATGCCCGAAGACGTTCTATTTCTTGCGAAGCGCGCTTTGAGGGTTGAGGCTGCCGATCCGGCCGCTCTCGCTGCCCGCAGCCGGGTCGATCACCGCGTTGATCAGGGTGGGTTTGCCCGAGTCCATGGCCGCTTCGACGGCCCGCTTCAGCTCGTCGGGTGTTTCCGCCTGCACGCCGACGCCACCGAACGCTTCGATGAGCTTGTCATAACGCGCGCCTTTGACGAAGACGGTCGTCGCAGGATCGGATCCGCCGCCCGAGTTGACGTCGGTTCCGCGGTAGATTCCGCCATTGTTGAAGACGACGATGCAGACCGACAGATCGTACCGGCAAATCGTCTCCACCTCCATGCCGCAGAAGCCGAAAGCGCTGTCGCCTTCGACCGCGAGCACGGGCTTGCCGGTTTCGACGGCCGCGCCGATGGCCTGGCCCATGCCGACGCCCATCACGCCCCAGGTACCGACGTCCAGGCGCTTGCGCGGCTTGTACATGTCGATGACGCCGCGCGCGAGGTCGAGGGTGTTGGCGCCTTCGTTGACGAGGATCGCATCCGGCCGCTCCTTGATGACGGTACGCAAGACGCCGAGCGCGCCGTGATAGTCCATCGGCGAGTTGTTGTTCATCAAGCGCGGCGCCATCTTGGCGACGTTTTCCTCGCGCTTCGTCTTGACGGCGTTGGTCCACTCGGCCGGCGCCGTCGGCCAGTTGCCGCCCATGCCCTCGATCAGGGCGGTGACGCAGGAGCCGATATCGCCCACGACCGGGGCGGCGATTTCGACGTTGCTGTCCATTTCCTTGGGCTCGATGTCGATCTGGATGAACTTCTTCGGCGCCTCGCCCCAGGTCTTGCCCTTGCCGTGCGACAGGAGCCAGTTCAGGCGGGCGCCGATCATCATCACGACGTCGCAATCCTTCAATACGGTCGAGCGCGCGGCGCCGGCGCACTGCGGATGCGTATCGGGCAACAGGCCCTTGGCCATGCTCATCGGCAGGAAAGGAATGCCGCTCTTCTCGACCAGCGTCTTGATCGCGTCGTCGGCCTGGGCATAGGCCGCACCCTTGCCCAGGACGATCAGCGGGCGCTTGGCGGATTTGAGAACATCCAGCGCGCGCTTGATGGCGGCCGGCGCCGGGATCTGGGCCGGTGCCGCGTCGATGACCTTGACCAGCGACTTCTTGCCGGCCTCCGCATTCATGACCTGGCCGAACAGCTTGGCCGGCAGGTCGAGATAGACGCCGCCTGGCCGGCCGGAGACGGCGGCGCGGATCGCGCGCGCAAGGCCGATGCCGATGTCGGCGGCATGCAGTACGCGGAATGCCGCCTTGCACAGCGGCTTGGCGATGGCGAGCTGGTCCATCTCCTCATAGTCGCCCTGCTGCAGGTCGACGACCTCGCGCTCGGACGAGCCCGAGATCAGGATCATCGGGAAACAGTTGGTCGTGGCGTGGGCAAGGGCCGTCAGACCATTGAGGAAGCCGGGCGCGGACACCGTGAGGCAGACGCCGGGCTTCTTGGTCAGGAAGCCGGCGATGGCGGCCGCGTAGCCGGCATTCTGCTCGTGGCGGAACGAGAGCACGCGGATGCCCGCGGCCTGCGCCATGCGGCCGAAATCCGTGATCGGGATGCCGGGCACGCCATAGATCGTGGTCAGCCCGTTGAGCTTGAGCGCGTCGATGACGAGGTGGAAGCCGTCGGTCAGCTCCTGCGTCTCGTCCGCCGTGGCCCTCGCCTGCTCTTTGAGCGTCGTGGCTTGCGTCATCAGGGTTGCTCTCCCTCCGGCGTTTGATTGTTCAGCTCAAGAAGTCGCAATGCTTCTCGACGTGAGCGGCGAGATCGAGGGTGTGTTGTCGGTCGAGGCGCTCGGCGAGCTCGGTGTCGCGCCGCTCGAGGGCCTCGATGATCTTCATGTGATCGACAATCGAGCGTGCCGCGCGATCCGATTGCCGGATGGTCACCTGCCGGATCGCCCGGACGTGGATCAGCAGGTTCGCGGTCATGTCCGCGATCAGCTTCGATTTGCTGAGCCCAATGATGGCCTGGTGGAAGGCGAGGTTGGCGTCGGAGTACTCGTCCATGTGCCCACCCTCGGGCCGCTCGCCCCGGAACTCCTCGAAGAGCGTGCGCAGCCTCGCGATCTCGGCGTCGGTCGCGTTGAGGGTGATGAGGCGCGCCGCCATGCTCTCGAGCGCCGCCCAGACATGGATGATCTCCAACATCTCCTTCATGGTCTTGCGCACCACGAAGACGCCGCGCCGCGGCAGCGTGCGCACGAAGCCTTCCTGCTCCAGGAGCGTCATCGCCTCGCGGATCGGCGTGCGGCTGACGCCGAGGTCCTGGGAGAGCTGGCGCTCGTCGAGCCGGATCTCGTGCGGGTGGGCGTAGATATTGACCGAGGTGATCGCCTGCTTGAGGGCCTGATAGGCCTGGGTGCGGAAGCTCGACTGCGTATCGATCGGCTTCACGGCCAGCCTGGGGGGTGTCGCAACGGCGAAGTCTTCGGCCATCCGTCCCTCACCTCGATTGATGCTAATCAACGGGTTATGAACGCTTCCGAGGGGTGCGTTCGTTATTCCCAATCTTGTATGCCAGATGCCACAGGGTCAAGGGGCAAGAAACGGACGCTGCCGAACCCCTCCCGCGGGCGGTCGGGCGCGGCCGGTTGGACATTTCTTGACATCGCGTGGAGCAACACCCTAGAGCCTGCCGTCACGTTGGGCCGCTCGAAGGGGAAGCAACGCGCCATGCCACTCGCCAAGAAACACGTCCGCTATGGGGGCCGCGTGGTCATCGTGGGGTTCGGCAGCATCGGCCAGGGCACGCTGCCGCTCATCCTGCGGCACATCGACATGGACTCGAAGCGGATCTCGATCGTCACCGCCGAGGAGCGCGGCCGCAAGGAGGCCGAGGAGCTCGGCGTCTCCTTCCTCATCCATCCGCTGACCCGCGAGAACTACGAGCGCGTGCTGGATCCGATGCTGGGCCTCGGCGATTTCCTGCTCAACCTCTCGGTCGACGTCTCGAGCATCGCACTCATCGAATTCTGCCGCCACAAAGGCGTGCTCTATCTCGACACCTGCATCGAGCCGTGGCCCGGCGGATACACGGACACCTCCTTGTCGCCCTCCCAGCGCTCGAATTACGCGCTCCGCGAGCAGGCGCTCGAGGTCCGCCGGAAGGCCGGCGGCAAGGGTCCGACCGCCATCCTGACCCATGGCGCCAACCCCGGGCTGGTCTCGCATTTCGTGAAGCAGGCGATGCTCGACGTCGCCGAGGCGACCGGGGTCAAGGTCGCGGTGCCGAAGACGCGTGCCGATTGGAGCGCGCTCGGCGAGCGGCTCAACGTCAAGGTGATCCACATCGCCGAGCGCGATACCCAGGTCGCCAACCGGCCGAAGCTCCCGGGCGAGTTCGTCAACACCTGGTCGGTCGATGGCTTCTACAGCGAGGGCTCGCAGCCGGCGGAGCTCGGCTGGGGCAGCCACGAGCGGCATTTCCCGGCCGACGGCAAGCGCCACGGTTTCGGCTCGGATTGCGCGATTTATCTCAACCGGCCCGGTGCCAGCACGCGCATGCGCAGCTGGACGCCACTCGAGGGCCCCTATCACGGCTTCCTGATCACGCACGGCGAATCGATCTCGATCACGGATTACTTCACCGTGCGCCAGGGCGAGCGGGTCGCCTACCGCCCGACCGTGCATTACGCCTATCACCCCTGCGACGACGCCGTGCTCTCGATCCATGAGCTCGCCGGCAAGAACTGGCACCTGCAGACCCGGAAGCGCATCCTGATGGACGAGATCGTTCAGGGGATCGACGAGCTCGGCGTGCTGCTCATGGGGCACGCCAAGGGCGCCTATTGGTATGGCTCGGTGCTCTCGATCGATGAGGCGCGCGCGCTGGTGCCCTATCACAACGCGACCGGTTTGCAGGTGACCGCGCCCGTGCTGGCGGGGATGATCTGGGCGATCGAGCATCCCGACCGCGGCGTCAGCGAGCCCGACGACATGGATTACGACCGCATCCTCGAGATCTGCCGCCCCTATCTCGGCAAGCTCGTGGGCGCCTACAGCGACTGGACGCCGCTGCACGACCGCAGCCGGCTCTTCCCCGAGGACGTCGACGCCAGCGACCCCTGGCAGTTCAAGAATTTCCGCGTGGTCTGAGGCGCGGCGCGCGCCGCCTGAATCGGTGGTAAACTCGGATGGCGTAGAGACCCCCGCTGTTTCGGGAGGATCGCCCCATGCGCAAGATCGGATGCGTGCTGTTCGCGTTTCTCGTGGCGTTCGCGCTCGCGGCGTCGCCCGCCTGGAGCCGGGACGTCGATCTCGCGCTCATCCTGGCGATCGATGTCTCCGGCAGCGTCAACGCCGAGCGCTGGGAGCTGCAGCGGCGCGGCTACCAGGCCGCCTTCAACAGCCCGGAGGTGCTGCAGTCCATCACCTCGGGCCCGCGCAAGGCGATCGCGGTCACCATGGTCGAGTGGTCGGGCGCCAGCCATCAGCGACAGGTGGTCGAATGGACCGTGATCTCGGACCCGCTCTCCGCCGCCACCTTCGCGAGCCTCATGGCCGAGGCGCCGCGGGTCTATTCGGATTGGACCTCGATCAGCGCCGCGCTCGATTTCGTGACGCCGCTCTTCAAAAGGAGCGGCGTCACCGCCGGGCGCAACGTGATCGACGTCTCCGGCGACGGCGTCAACAACCAGGGCCGGTCCATCAGCGACGCGCGCGACCAGGCCGTGGCCCAAGGCATCGTCATCAACGGCCTGCCGATCCTCAGCGACTATGACGCCCTCGACGGCTACTACGAGGAGCACGTGATCGGCGGCGCCGGCGCCTTCATGGAGGTGGTGAAGGACTATTCCACCTTCAGCAAGGCCGTGCTCGCCAAACTCGTGCGCGAGATCGCCGGAAACGACGAGCGCGCCCGCGCCATCCTGGCGAGGCGCGGCGCGCCAGCGCCGGAAGCCGCCCCCTCACTCCTCACCTTGCCTCTCCTCACTCCCAAAGGGGCCAGAGGAGAGGGATTCGATTAGAAATCGCCACCGAGATAAACCTCGCCTGCCTTGATCCGGATCGGCACGGGCTTGAGGCTCTTGCCCGCGCAGGGACCGGCGAGGCAGAAGCCGTCCGCGATCCGGAACAGCGCGCCATGGGTGGCGCAGAGGATGTGGCGCTTCTCGAGATCGAGAAACCGGTCGGGGACCCAATCGAGCGGCGAGCCCAGATGCGGGCAGGAATTCTCGTAGGCAACCACCCGCCCGCCCGCGCGCACCACGAAGATCGCGCGCGTCTCGCCGCCGCTGCCAATGCGAAAACCGCGGCTACCGGGCTCGGCGATCTCGTCGAGCCGACAAAGCAGGCTCAAGCCTTGATGCCCGCCATCTTGGCGATGGTGCGCCACTCCTCCGCGCTGACCGGCGAGACCGAGAGCCGGGAGAGCCGCACCAGCGGCATGCTCTTGAGCACGGGCGTCGCCTTGATCGCGGCGAGGCTCACCGGCGTCTTCACCGGCTCGATCGGAATCAGGTCGACCATGACGAAGCGGCCGCTCTTGTCGGTCGTATCGGGATAGGCCTCCTTCACGATCTCGGCGACGCCGACGATCTCCTTGCCTTCGCCCGAATGATAGAAGAACGCGCGGTCGCCTTTCTTCATCGCCTTCAGGTTCGCCGCCGCCTGGAAATTGCGCACGCCGCTCCAGTTGGTGCGCTTGTCCTTGACCAGCTGGTCCCAGGAATAGGCAGAGGGCTCGGACTTCAGCAGCCAGTAGGCCATGGGTGCCTCCGCTCAGTTTCCTTTTGCGCGGGCGAGGATGAAGATACGGCGAAACGGCAGCAAGGTGTGGCCATCGGCGCGGCGCGGATAGGCGCGCCGGAGCCGCTCCGCGAGAGCGCGCTCGAAGGCCGCGCGCTCGGATCCCGCGAGCGCGTTCAAGAGCGGACTCA
>Ga0307479_10006299_pt1 | contig 10892 bp, 10 predicted proteins | sample atmos_gasesECM4C_FD_203743 | JGI IMG/M metagenome (GOLD analysis project Ga0307479, IMG submission 203743) | Hardwood forest soil microbial communities from Morgan-Monroe State Forest, Indiana, United States - atmos_gasesECM4C_515 | ecosystem: Environmental > Terrestrial > Soil > Temperate...
GTCGATGTCGAGGCCGACGGCTTCGGAGATCCGGGATCCGGTGGAGTACAGCAGTTCCAGCAGCGCCCGGTTGCGCAACGTCAGCGGGCCGTCGGCCGGGCTGTCGCCGCCCGCACCCTCCAGCAGGGCCAGCACGTCGTCGATCGTCAGGCTCTTGGGTAGGCGGCGGCCAGGCGTCGGCGGCCGGACGGCTCGCGCGACGTCCAGTTCGGCCAGGCCTTCGGCGGCGGCGAAGCGATGCAAGCCGCGCACCGCGATCAGCGCCCGCGCCGCCGACACCGCGGACAGCGCCACCCTCCCGGAGTCGGGATCCCCGCGCCGCAGTGCCACCAAAAACTCGCTGACGTCGTCCTGACCGACCTTGGCCAGATCGTGAATTCCACGATCCGACAGGTGCTTGGAGTAGCGGCGCAGGTCGCGACGATACGAGCTCAGCGTGTTTGCCGCCACGCCCCGCTCGATCGTCAGGTGGTCGAGGTAGCCCTGCAGCTGTGACTCCAGGGCAGCCGTCACCGCGCGGCCTTTCGCGCCGCGAACGCCGTCGGCTTGTCGATCCACGGGCTGTCCAGCGGGCGCGGCTCCGTGAATCCGGTGGTGACCGCATGTGCGGCCAAAATGCCCGCAACGGCAATGGCATTGACGATTTCACCGTTGAGCACCTCACGGGCGGCCTCCGCCAGGCGATACCACCGCACCGTCATGTCGGCTTCTTCGTCATGCGCCTCGGGTCGGCCCACCTCGCTCAATCCGGTGGCCAGATAGACCCGCACCGATTCGTCGCTGAAGCCCGGCGTGGAATCGAGATCGACGAGCACCCGCCAGGTGCCGGCTCGCAGGCCGGCCTCCTCCTTCAGCTCCCTGGCCGCGGTGAGATGCGCCGGCTCGCCATGGACGTCGAGCAGCCCAGCCGGCAGCTCCCATAGCCGACGACCGAACGGGTGGCGGTACTGATAGACCATCGGGATGTTGCCGTCGTCGTCCATCGCCACCACGGCCACGGCGCCGAAGTGCTCGACGACTTCCCTGGTGACGTCTTTGCCGCCCGGCATCCGCACCTGGTCGCGGCGTAGCGCGAAAATCTTTCCGGTGTGCAGGGTTTCGGACGACGTCGTCTCGAAGACGTGCTCAGCCACGGGCCGCGGGTTCAGGGAGCGACCGCCCGACGCTGTCTCGAAGCTGGTTGCCGTTGGGCGACTGCTCGGGGATTTCCACCGGCAGCAACTCGCCCGCTTTGTAGTCGAGCGCCGCCCCGACGAATGCGACGAACAGCGGGTGCGGCCGGGTAGGCCGGCTCTTCAGTTCGGGGTGGGCCTGGGTTCCGACGATGAACGGGTGGATGTCCGGCGGGTATTCGACGAACTCCACCAGATCGCCGTCGGGCGAGGTCCCGGAGATCCGTAGACCGCTTTCGGCGATCTTGTCGCGGTAAGCGTTGTTGACCTCATAGCGGTGCCGGTGTCTCTCCGACACCTGCGTCGTGCCATACGCCTGGGCCACAATCGAACCCGGCTCCAACACAGCGGGATAGGCCCCTAGCCGCATGGTGCCGCCGAGATCCGCTTCACCGGCCACGATCTGTTCTTGATCGGCCATCGTGGAGATCACGGGATCTGGTGTGCCCGGTGCGAATTCGGCTGAGTTGGCCTCGGTGAGGCCGACTGAGCGGGCGGCTTCGATCACGATGCACTGCAGGCCGAGGCACAGCCCCAGCACCGGCAGCCCCCGCGCCCGGGCATGCCGGATCGCGCCGATCTTGCCCTCGATGCCACGAATGCCGAACCCGCCTGGGATCAATACCCCATCGACGTCGCCCAGCGCCGCCGCGGCGCCAGCGGCGCTCTGGCAGTCGTCGGATGCCACCCAGATCATCTCGACTTTCGCGTTGTGCTTGAACCCGCCGGCGCGGAGCGCCTCGATGACCGATAGGTAGGCATCAGACAGCTCGACATACTTGCCTACCAGAGCAATTCGCACAGTCCCATGCGGTTCGTGGACCCTGCGCAGCAAGTCGTCCCATTCGGTCCAGTCGACGTCGCGGAACGGCAGGTTGAGCCGCCGCACCACATACGCATCGAGTTCCTCGCGGTGCAACACCTTGGGGATGTCATAGATCGACGACGCGTCCGGGGTGGAGATGACGCCGTCAATATCGACGTCGCAACTCAGCGCGATCTTGTCCTTCAGCGCTTCGGGAACATCCCGGTCGCAACGCAGGATCAGCGCGTCCGGGGTGATACCGATGCTGCGCAGCGCGGCCACCGAGTGCTGGGTCGGTTTGGTCTTGAGCTCGCCGGATGGGGCCAGGTAAGGCACCAGCGACACGTGCAGAAAGAAGACGTTCTCCCGGCCGAGGTCGTGCCGGACCTGCCGAGCCGCCTCCAGAAAGGGCTGCGACTCGATATCGCCCACCGTGCCGCCGATCTCGGTGATGACGACGTCTGGGCGGTTGCCGTCGGCGTCGGGTTCGGCCATCGCCCGGATGCGCCGCTTGATCTCGTCGGTGATGTGCGGGATCACCTGGACGGTGTCGCCGAGGTATTCGCCGCGTCGCTCCTTGGCGATGACGGTCGAATACACTTGCCCGGTAGTGACATTCGCCGAGCCGGACAGATCGCGATCCAGAAACCGCTCGTAGTGACCGACGTCCAGGTCGGTCTCGGCGCCGTCCTCGGTGACGAAGACCTCGCCGTGCTGGAACGGGTTCATGGTGCCCGGGTCGACGTTGAGGTAGGGGTCAAGCTTTTGCATCGTGACGTGCAACCCGCGGGCGGTCAGTAACTGTCCTAGGCTGCTGGCCGTCAGTCCCTTGCCGAGTGAGGAAGCGACGCCGCCGCTGACGAAGAGGTGCTTGGTAGCGGTTTGCGGGTGCTTACGCACTGAGCGACCTCCGTGAAGACGGGCAGGGCTAGCCTTTACCAGTTGGGCCTGCCGACCCACGGAAATCCACCTTAACATCCAGCACGCCGCGGCGTGGGGAACACGCCCTACTGGGGAACCGTGATCGACGTGGCCCCGTGTCCGGTGCCGTACTGCCCGACATGGCCGCCGTTGATCAGATCGTGCAGGCCAAGGATCGCGGTAATCCGGCCGGGGGCGGCGTCGATGTCATCGACGGTGCTGATCGTGGCTGCCATGCCGGCATCGGCGCGGGTCACCGCCACGGCGGCGCCTCCCGTTGCCGAACCGTCCCGCCCGGCGAGCAGGGTGCCAGAGCCGTGCGGGGCCAGCGCGGCGGAGAGCCGGGCCACGCTGACCCCTTGGTTGCCGGCGTCTTGGGGTAGCGAGCCGCCGGTAATGACCACAGCCGCGTTCGCCGCAGCCATATGGTCATTGGGTTGATAGGTGATGAAACCGGTGTCGCGCAGCGCCGCCAGCACGGTATCGCGCTGCGTGGCGTCGACTTCTGGGACGGCCGGGGTGGCCGGGTTGGTGTTGATCAGCAACGCGATACCGAGCAGGTCGCCGGCCTGTGAACCCTGGTCGACGAGCTTGGTGCTCAACTGGGTACCGGCGGGCAGGATGGACGAGTTCACCACGGTGCGCAGTTTTTCCGCGGAGTTGGCGTCGACGAACTCCTGCGTCAGCGACACCGTTCCGGTCACCACGCCGCCCGCCTGACCCACGATTTTCGACACCGCCGCGACATCATCATCTTTGGCATCCGGAGTGCGGAAGACGACCACCGCCTTGCCCGTTAGCACATCGTGCACGATCCGACCCACCAGCTGGTTATCGAAATTGTTTGCCGCACTGAGCTTCTCGGTCAGCACGTTCTTCTGGTCGTTGAGCCCGCTGATCTGCGCGTAGAGGTCGCGTTTCTCGTCACGCAGGCTGGACAACAGGGTGTCCGACAGAAAGCCGGAACCCAGCACGACTCCGATGGCCAGCGCCAGGAAGACCGCGGCCAGCGAGATCGCGTGTTGGCGTAACGAGATCATGAACGTACCGTCCTAGGTAACCAAGTGCTGCACCCACAGGGAGAAGCGGTCCCAGTAGTCGATGATCCAGTGCAGCACCACACCGTCGGCGCGTGACACCCACAGCGCGATGATGACAGCGATCAGCATGGTCAGCGCCAACAGCGCGATGGCGCCAGCCGAGATGTGGTTGCGGTACAGCGTGGCGACCGCCTTGCCGTCCACCAGCTTCTCGCCCACCCGCAGCCTGGTGAGGAAGGTCGAGGGATTGCTTTGCGCACGCGTCCGATCGAAGAACGTCTCGATGTTGGCGGTGTGGCCGGCCGTGACAAGCAGGGACGCGCCGTGGTGATCGGCCAGTAGCAGGGCCAGATCCATCGCCGAGCCCGCGGCCGGAAACGTCATCGCCCCGACACCGAGGTCCTGAATTCTTTCCAGCCCCGGCGCGTGGCCATCCGCGTCGGCGGGCAGCACGACGTGGGCGCCGCACTTGAGGGCGTCGGTGCTGATCTGGTCGGGGTCGCCGACGATCAGTTGCGGCCGATAACCCGCCTTGCGTAACACATCCGCTCCGCCGCCGACACCGACCAGCACCGGTTGGTACTCCTTGACGAACGGCTTGAGGGATTTCAGATCGTCGGCGGCGCTGGGCTCGTCGGCGACGAGCAACACATGCCGCCGGCGCAGATCAAGATCGATATCGGGGATGCCGATACCGTCGATCAGCAGTGGGCTTTCACTTCGGATGAACTCAATTGTGTTGCCGGCGAACGCCTCCAGATGAGCAGCCAGGCCGCTCTTGGCCTCGCGCATCAGGTCGGCGATGTCATGGTCGGTGCGCTCGGTACCTCGAACCAGCCGACGGTCGCCGGAGTACACCCCGCCTTCGTGCAGACGAATCCTGGAGCCGTCCTTGACCTTCTTGAAGACTTCGGGCCCGGTCTCGTCAATCAGGGTGACCCCGTTGTTGACCAATACCTCCGGACCGAGATTCGGGTAGCGGCCCGAGACGGACGGCGATGCGTTGACAACGGCGGCGATGTCGGCTTCCACCAGCGCATCGGCGGTGATGCGGTCCAGATCCAAGACGTCGAGGACCACGATGTCGCCGGGACAGACCCTACGCAGCAATCGGTCGATATTCCGGTCGACCCGGGCGGTGCCGGTGAGGCCCGGCCGGGAGCCATTACGGGATAGCAGTCCTGACATCTTCATGGGGGCGATTCTGTCCGCGAAGCACGGCGCGAGCGGGGAGGCGCGCCGTAACATCAGCCTCAGAAGTTATCTAGAGTCACATCTGTCACAGATATATAAAATGTTGCAGACGGTTAGATCTCATCCTTCTGCGCGGCGTCAAGCAGTTCACGGGCATGCGCGCGGCCAGTGTCGGACTCGCCCAACCCCGCCAGCATCCGGGCCAGCTCGGCCACCCGCTCGTCACCGGACAGGCGCCGCACCCCACTGGCACCGTCTCGTCCGGTGCTGTGCACCGCCAGATGCACATCGGCATAGGCCGCGACCTGCGGCAAATGCGTGACCACGATGACCTGGTGGGTGCGAGCCAGCCGCGCCAGCCGGCGCCCGATCTGTACCGCCGCCCAGCCGCCGACGCCGGCGTCGACCTCGTCGAACACCATCGTGGTGCCGCTCGCGGAAGCCGCCAGTACCACTTCCAGAGCCAGCATCACCCGGGACAACTCACCACCGGACGCACTCTTGGCCAGCGGCAGCACCGTCATACCGCGGTGCGCCGCGAAGCCGAACTCGACCTGGTCGATGCCATCCCCGCCGGCCCGGGCCATTGTGCCGGAGGGCACTGAGGGCACTGCGAGTGCCGCGGGATCATCCGCAGCCGTCACAAGATCGTTGGTCACGCCGATGGTGAATTCGGCATCGGCCATCGCCAGGGCGGACAGCTCCGCCGTCACCTCTTTGGCCAGCCGTTTGGCCGCTTTGTGCCGGACCTTACTGACATCGACTGCGGCTTGCGCTAATTCGTGTGCGAGCCCATCGACTCGGCGTTGCAGCGCTGCCAATCCTTCTTCCGAGATGTCCAGTTGGGCCAATCGTTCGCGCGACTCGGCCGCCCATCGCAGCACCCCGTCGATGTCCGCGGCATACTTGCGGGTCAACGTGCGCAGCTGGGCTTGGCGCGCCAGCTTGGACTCCAGCGCGCTGGCGTCGAGCGGCAGCTCTTCCAGGTAGTCGCCCAGCGCGCGCCCCGCGTCGACGGCGACCGTCAGCGCCTCGCCGATTTGCTCGGCCAGTGCCTGCAGCTTCGCGTCATCGGTCGATTCCAGTGCGGCCCTTGCCCGCGCCAGGCTGTCGGTAGCGCCGAGGCCGGACCCGTCCGCGTCGTCGATCGGCCCGGACAGCGCCGCGCGCGCTGTGGCGCCGGCCTCCCTCAAGGTGTCCAACTCGGAGAGCCGCAAGATATCGGCGACCAGTGCATCGTCTTCCCCGGGTTGCGGGTCGACGGTGTCGATCTCGTTGAGCGCGAATTGCAGCCGATCCGCCTCTTGGGCGAGTTCCCGGGCACGGTTGCGGCGGTCGATGAGATCGCGCCGCGCCGACATCCAGGCGTCACGCAACTTGCGGTAGCGCTCGCACGTCGGGCCCGCGGCCGCAAACCGGTCCAGCGCGCCACGTTGCTCCTCGGGCCGCATCAACCGCAGTTGGTCGTTCTGCCCGTGCAGGGTGAGCAGCTCGGTGGTGAAACCGCTCAACGACTTCGCGGGCACACTGCGACCACCCAGATAGGCGCGCGAGGGTCCGTCGCGGCTGACCGAGCGCAGCGCGATCACGCTGCCGTCCTCGTCGCGCTCTGCCCCTGACGCGTCGAGCACCCCATCCACCTGCGCGGCCACGGTGTCATCGAGATCGGTTGTCGTGAACCGGCCTTCGACAACCGCACGATCAGCACCGGACCGGACGCGGGTTGCGTCGGCGCGGGCGCCACCGAGCAGGTGCAGACCGGTCACCACCATGGTCTTGCCGGTGCCGGTCTCGCCGGTCAGCACGGTCAGGCCGCGGTCGAAGTCGGCGGTCGCAACGCTGATGGCGCCCAGCGACTCGATGCGAATTTCATTCAGCATTCAGTCCGCACCGTGCCAGCGCCGTTACTTCCCGCGCCAACCGGTCACCGGCAACCGGAATTTGCGCACCAAGCGGTCGGTGAACGGCGCGCTGTCCAGGCGTGCCCATTTAACCGGTGTGCCGCAGCGGGTCACCTCGAGCCGTCCGCCGGCCGGCACCAGCATTTCGCGGCGGCCATCGCAGAACACAAGTGCGTCGTTTCCGCTCGCCTCGGTCTCGATGGCGATCATGGCCTCCGGACTGGTGACCATCGGCCGGCCGAACAGCGCGTGAGCGTTGTTGGGTATCACCAGGATCGCTTCGAGGTCCGGCCACAACACCGGGCCGCCCGCGGAGAACGCGTAGGCGGTGGATCCGGTCGGCGTGGACACCAACACCCCGTCGCAGCCGAACGTCGACACCGGACGGCCGTCGATTTCGACGACCACCCCCAAAACGCCCAGCCGCGGACCCTTTTCCAGGCTGGCTTCGTTGAGCGCCCATCCCTGCTCGATGACGCGGCCTCCTTGGCGCACAACGATATCCAGCGTCAGGCGCTCCTCCACTCGGTAGTCGCGCGCGATTACGTGCTCCAGCACCACATCGATAGCCTCCGCCTCCGCCTCGGCCAGAAAGCCGATCCGGCCCAGGTTGACGCCCAGCACCGGAATGCCGGCGTTACGGGCCAACTCGGCGGCTCGCAAGAAAGTGCCATCGCCGCCAAGAACCAGCACCAGTTCGCAGCCCTCGGCGGCGTGTGCGTCAGCGTCGACCACCTCGATCTCGACGCCCATTGCGCGCATATCGTCGGGAGCCAGGTGCAACGATCCCCTGTCGACCGCCTCGGCGGATAGCGCGCGAAGAGCAATTCCATTGTCGCCCAACACTTTCTCTACGCGCCGCGCGGTCTCTGTCGCTTCGTCACGCCCGGTGTGGACCACCAGCAGGACGGTACGTTCCGCGGTCACTGCGGGCCCCGTTCCACCGCGCGCTGCACCGCATCCGCCAACCGGTCACCGGCCAGCGGCCGATCGGTCTGGGCACGCAGCCACAGAAAGTATTCGACGTTGCCCGACGGGCCCGGCAGCGGGCTGGCGGTGACATCGACGGTGTGCCACCCCAGCTTCCCGGCACGCCGTGCGACGGCCAGCAGCGTATCTGCACGCAACACGGAGTCGTGAACCACCCCGCCGGGACCGACCTGGCCCTTCCCCACCTCAAACTGCGGCTTCACCATGGGAACGATATCCGCGTGCGGCGAGGCACATCCAGCCAGCGCGGGCAACACGGTGGCCAGCGAGATGAACGACAGGTCAGCCACCACCAGGTCGACCTGCCCGCCGATCGCCTCGGGTGACAGGTCACGAGCGTTGGTCCGCTCGACGACGATCACCCGCGGATCGCAGCGCAGTGACCAGGCCAGCTGGCCGTACCCCACGTCCGCGGCAACCACCTCGGCCGCCCCACGATCCAGCAGAACTTCGGTGAATCCACCTGTCGACGCGCCGGCGTCAAGGCAGCGACGACCCGCGACGGGAATCTGGAAAGCGTCCAGCGCACCGATGAGTTTGTGCGCTCCCCGCGACACCCAGGTGCGTTCGCCGTCATCGGCCACGGTCAGCGCCGAGGTGACGGCGACGGCGGTGCCCGGCTTGACCGCCGGCAAGCCGTCGATGCGCACCTTGCCGGCGCCGATCAACTCCGCGGCCTGTTGACGGGATCGAGCGAGGCCACGCCGCACCAACTCGACGTCGATGCGGGCACGTCGAGACATGCGCCCACTCAGCCCTTCTCCGCCGATTCGAGGGCCCGCAACAGCACGTCGTGCGCCTCGGAAAGACGGCGTGCCATCTCTTCGAGGTCGGCGAGAGACGGCCCGTGTGCTGGCCCGTTTTCCATGTCTGCGACGTCGGGCAGCTGGGCCAGCAGGGCGTTGATTTCAGCGCGAATCTGATCAGGATCGATAGTCATTGCGTCCCTTACGCTAGTCACCGCCTAATCGCTCTGCACAAGAGACCAGCGGCGCAAGGCGTCGCGCGCCCGGTCGTCGCCGGCCTCGACACGCACCGCTCGCTCTGGAAAATCGGGGCGCCGGGCGCCCCACACCGCGCTGGCGACCGCGCGAACGATCGACAGCCCGTCATCTTTGTTTTCGGGGTCCCGGCCGTGCCCGTTCGCGCTGACCGTTATCGCCGCATCACCCACGTCCACCTGCCAGCCCGACTGCGGCCCCACCTCGAGCAGCTTGCCGCCCTGGTGCAAACAGCGCAGGTCGTGGCCAATGTAGGTCGGTCTGCGGGCGGGTTGGGCGTAGACCGCGTCCCGCGCGGTGTTGACCCCGGTGAGCACCATCAGGCTGGGCAGCCCGGCGGCGTTGGCGCCCTCGATGTCGGTATCCAACCTGTCGCCGATTACCAGCGGCGCGCGGAAATCGCCCCGGGCCACCGCATCCGTCAGCAGGCGTGGCGACGGCTTGCCCGCTACCTTGGGTTCGGCGCCGGTGGCCGTCCGCAAGGCGGCCACCAGGGACCCGTTACCCGGCACCAGGCCACGCTCGGTGGGCAAGGTGGGGTCGACGTTGGCCGCCACCCAGAGGGCGCCGGCCCGGATGGCCAGCGCGGCCTCGGCGAGGTCAGGCCAGCCGATGGTCGTAGAGAGGCCCTGTACGACGGCGACCGGGTCGTCGTCAAACCGGCGCACCGGACACAGTCCGACCGCGGCGATCTCGTCGGCCAACGCCTCGGTGCCCACGATCAACACCCGCGAATCCGGCGACAACTGACCGGCCAGCAGGTGCGCCGCACTCTGGGCACTGGTGACGACATCTGCAGCGGTGGCGGTAAAGCCGAGTTCACGCAGGTGTGCCGCCACTTCGTCGGCGCTGCGGGAGGCGTTGTTGGTGACAAACAGCTTGCGGCTATTTACCTCGTCCAGCGACTGCACCGCGCCCTCGGTGGGCTGACGGCCGCGAAACACCGTCCCGTCCAGGTCAATCAGCAGGCAATCATGTTCCTGCGCAAGGCTTTTCACTTTCAGCCCAGCTCGCTGACCCGATCTTCGGCGTCGGTGACGCCTTCGATATCCGCGGCCGCGGAGCGCAGGAACCATTGCAGCGCCTCGTCGTCGCGGCCGAGCGCCAGCAGCGTGTCGGCATAGGCGTAAAACAACCGCGCGGCCGTCGAACCGGTGCGGCTCGGATCGAGCTGCGGTGTGGACAACACGGCCAGCGCCTGCTCCAGCTGCCCGAGATCCGACCGCGCACCGGCGGCCACGATGCGCAATTCGTCGGCGTCGTCGCCGCTGAGCTGGGCCGCCTCGGGTCCGCGTGCCAGTTCGATCGCCCGCTCTGCACGACCCAGACCCCGTTCGCAATCGGCAATCAGCGCAAGCAATGCGGACTTGCTGCCCATCCTGCGGGCAGCACGTAATTCGGATAGCGCCTGGCCCCAATCGCCGCAGCGGTAGGCGGCGATTCCGACGGCCTCGCGAATCGCGGCGATCCTGCTGGCCCGGGCCCGGGCCGCGCGGGCGTGACCCAGGGCGGCTTCCGGGTCGTCATCGAGCGATTGCCCCGCGGCGACCAGGTGCCGCGCCACCGTGTCGGCGGTGGCACGGTCCAAGGTGCTCAGTTCGCGCCGGATTTCGGGCGCCAGCTGCCTCGCGTCGACGTCCGGCGGTATGGGCGGCCCGTCGTTGGGCGCACGCTCGCCGTCGGACGGTGTGCTCCGGGGTTGGACCGGGCGCGCACGGCCGGGGCCCGACCAGGGGACCTGGCGCTCGGTGCGTGGCCCGCGCCGCGGTGCGCCACCCGATGACGAGCGCGGTCGTCGCTCACCACCGCGAGCATGCCTATCCTCGACCACTCGCTGTCCACCTCGTTCGCTGCCGGGTCTTGTTGTA
>Ga0307479_10006300_pt1 | contig 10891 bp, 8 predicted proteins | sample atmos_gasesECM4C_FD_203743 | JGI IMG/M metagenome (GOLD analysis project Ga0307479, IMG submission 203743) | Hardwood forest soil microbial communities from Morgan-Monroe State Forest, Indiana, United States - atmos_gasesECM4C_515 | ecosystem: Environmental > Terrestrial > Soil > Temperate...
GCCTCGATCCCGCTTGCCCCGGTCAGCCGGGCAAGCAGCGCCGGCACCGCGGCCGACGCGATCCGACCCTTCGCGGCGGCGTCCTCATAGTGCGTGGCGATGCGCTCCAACGCACGCGCCAGCGCCGCGCCGGCGGATTCGACCAGCGCGACTGCGAGTCCCGCATCGAGCAACGCGATCGCGATACCCTGCCCCATCGTGCCGGCTCCGATGACTGCGGCGTTGCGGAGCGCGCGCGGCGGCACGGCTTTGATGCCCGGCGGCAGCTTGCCGGCTTCGCGCTCGGCGAAGAACGCGTGCCGCAGCGCCTTCGCCTCGGGTGTGTCCCGCAACGCGAGGAAATCGGCGCGAGCGCAGGCGACCGCTTCGGCAAACGGCATGTCGATCGCACGCCGCACCGCGGTGACGATCTTTTCCGGCGCGGGCTCGTGCCGACGCTTGTGCGCAGCGTCTTCATAGCGCTGAAAAACCCCGGGCACCGCGTCGGGCAGCGGCCGGCTCGCCGTGCGCCGAGGGCCGGCATCCGCGCTCACCAGGCGGCGCGCGAACGCGACTGCGGCGGCGCGAACGTCTCCCTCGACGATTTCGTCGACGAAACCGGCGATCTCCACCGCGTCGATCGCGCGCGGCCTGCCCTCGAGCATCATCGCCAGCGCGGCGTCGAAGCCGACGAGCCGCGGCAGGCGCTGCGTGCCGCCGGCGCCGGGCAGCAATCCGAGATTGACCTCGGGGAGACCGATGCGAGTCCCGCGCGCTGCGACCCGGTAGTGACAACCGGCGGCGAGCTCGCAGCCGCCACCCAGCGCGTTGCCCTGCAGCGCGGCGATCACCGGCTTCCCCGCATCCTCGATGCGCTGAATCACATCGGTCAGGTGCGGAGGCTGGGGCGGCAGGTCGAATTCGCGGATGTCGGCGCCGGCGCAGAACGTATTGCCTGCGCAGGCGACGACGACCGCGCACACCGCGTCGTCGGCGAGTGCCTCGTCGAGCGCCTCGACGAGGCCCGCGCGCACGTCCTTCGACAGCGCGTTGACCGGAGGATGGTCGATCGTGATCACCGCGACGCCGCTGTCGCGCGCGAGCGATACGACTCGGGACTCGGGTGACAAGATGACGGAACCCGTCGCGCTTCAGCCTGCTAGCCGAAGCGCACGTACTCGAAGTCGGTCGGCTGCCTGTTGATGCCTGTCGCCGGTGGTGCGATCCAGCCCGCGAACCGGCCCGGCTCGACGATGCGTCCCATCAGCGAGGCGACGTAGGCACGGTCATCCCTGGTCGGCAGCCAGCTGCGCTCGTTCGCCTGCCATTCGTCTTCGCCGATGATGCGCCCATCCAGCCCGACACGGACGCCGGCGAAGGAGCCGATGCGGCGGTTGAACGCCTTGTGCGGCAGGACGATCGTTTCTTCGATGCCGTGCTTTTGCAGCACGCGGTTCCAGCGTCCGAGACCCGAAATCGTGTCCTTGATGTACCGGTCGCGCAGTCGCTCGTTGAGCGCGTTGAGCGCGGGCACCTGGCGCTCGATCAGTCGGCCGTCGGCGACTTCGAGCACGGGGTACGTTGCACCCTCGAGCAGGTGATCGTCGGCGATCCTGCCTTCGTCGAACCGGCCCTTGAGCCCCGTGCTGAAGAACGTCGCCGCATTCGACGACACGTCGGCGCCGAAAAGGTCGAGCGTCACGCTGTAGTGAAAGTTGAAATAGCGCTGCAGCGTCGGCAGGTCGATCACGCCGTGCCGCCGCACGTCGGCAGGGTCGCGGATGCCCTGCCGCGCCATCACTTCCGCGGTGCGCTGCAGGATGCGCGCGATCCCCGACTCGCCGACGAACATGTGGTGCGCTTCCTCGGTCAGCATGAATCGCGTGGTGCGCGCCAGGGGATCGAACGCGCTCTCCGCCAGCGCGCAGAGCTGGAACTTGCCGTCGCGGTCGGTGCAGAACGTGAACATGAAGAACGCAAGCCAGTCGGGCGTCGGCTCGTTGAACGCGCCGAGGATGCGCGGGTTGTCGCGATCGCCCGAACGGCGCTCGAGCAGCGCCTCGGCTTCCTCGCGGCCGTCGCGGCCGAAGTAGCGGTGCAGCAGATACACCATCGCCCACAGGTGGCGGCCTTCCTCGACGTTGATCTGGAACAGATTACGCAAGTCGTACAGCGAAGGCGCAGTCGCTCCCAGGTGGCGTTGCTGCTCGACCGACGCGGGTTCCGTGTCGCCCTGGGTGACGATGATGCGACGCAGGTTGGCGCGGTATTCGCCGGGCACCTCCTGCCACGCGTCCTCGCCCTTGTGCGCGCCGAAGTGGATCTTGCGGCCGGCTTGCGCTGGATTGAGGAAGATGCCCCAGCGGTAATCGGGCATTTTGACATAGTCGAAGTGTGCCCAGCCATCCGCCTCGACGCTGGTCGCCGTGCGCAGGTAGACGTCAAAATTCGCCGTGTCCGCGGGGCCCATTTCCCGCCACCAGTCGCGAAAGTGCGGCTGCCAGTGCTCGAGCGCGCGCTGCAGCGCGCGGTCATCGGCGAGGCCGACGTTGTTGGGAATGTGTTCGCCGTAGTCGACGCTGCTCATCATTGTCCCGCTGTCACACGCGCGTCCAGTCGAACTTCGCCTTGGTGCCCGTGCCGAACACCTTGAGCGCGCCGTGCTCGCCGACCGCGTTCGGCCGGCTGAAGATCCAGTTTTGCCACGCCGAAAGGCGGCCGAAGATACGCGTCGCGATGCTCTCGCCGCCGCCGAAGCGAAGGTTCTGCTCGAGGCCGGTCAACGCGTCCGGAGAGAAGGAGCCGCGTTCCTCGATCGCGATTCGCACTTCGCCGTCCCAGTCGATTTCGTCGGGCGTGCTGGTCACCAACCCGAGCTCCGTCGCGCGCGCCGCAGCCATCGGCGTCGCGCACAACGACTGCAGGTGCTCGACCTGCGCGGGTTCCGCGGCAAAGCGCTCGGCGATCCGCGAGCTCTCCCGCAGCGTGCGGTACAGACCGAAGTTCGCTTCCGACAGCGTTATCGCGGGGCCGGCGTCGGCGTCGAGCATGTACGCACGATCGGCCGCGAGCGAGAGCTCGAACAGCGTCCCGGCGAAGCACGAGCCGCGGTCAAGGAGCGCAAACAGGCCGCGCGAGGACACCTCCAGGCGATTCAGCGTCCGCCGCAGCGCGCCGATCGTCGCCCGTACGAACCAGTGTCCCGCTTCGCGAACGAGAAATGCGTCGTGCGCGAGCATCGTCTGCGCGTCGCCGCGCGTGCGCAGCACCCAGGTGCCGATCTCGATCTCGTTGGTGCGCAGGAGCAGGATCGCATCGTCGAGCTCGCGCGCGAGCACAAGCGGATACCAAGCGGCGCCGAGCGCCTGCGCCGTGGCGGCATCTGCAGGCGGCGCCTTGTCAGGCGCGTACACGGTGACGTTGGCCACGCGCGCCGCACGGTCGATCTCGACCTCGACCGTTTCATAGCGATAGCGGTCGGGCTCGATGCGTCGCTCGAGCGGCGTCAGCGCGATGCCCTTCGCTCCCGGGGGCCGGCGCAGCGGTGCCGCAACGCTCGCCGCAAGCGCGGTCGCGCTCTCGCGTACGACGCGATCGAAGTTGGCCGGCTTGGCCAGGGCGTCGACGAGGCGCCACTCCACGGCGCGCTGGCCGCGCACGCCCTCGGTGGTCGTGCAAAAGACGTCGGCGAGATCGCGCCGCACCTTGCGCTTGTCGGTGAGCCGGGTCAGGCCTCCCGTGCCGGGCAGCACGCCGAGCAGCGGCACCTCGGGCATGCTCACCGCGGAGGAGCGATCGTCGATGAGCAGAATCTCGTCGCAGGCGAGCGCCAGCTCGTAGCCGCCGCCGGCGCAGGCGCCGTTGACCGCGGCCAGAAATTTGATCCCGTCATGGACGCTGGAATCTTCCATGCCGTTACGAGTCTCGTTGGTGAACTTGCAGAAGTTGACCTTCCACGCGTGGGTCGCGAGGCCGAGCATGAAGATGTTCGCTCCCGAGCAGAACAGACGCTCGCGTCCGCCGGTGAGCACGATGCAATGGATCTCGGGATGCTCGAAGCGGATGCGATCGAGCGCGTCGGCGAGCTCGATATCGACGCCGAGATCGTAGGAATTGAGCTTGAGCTTGTAGCCGGGCCGGAGACCGCCGTCCTCGGCGACATCGAGCGCCAGCGTCGCGATCGCGCCGGCGAACGATAGCCGCCAATGCCGGTAGGCGTCGGGATGCGCTTCGAAACTCACTGTCGCGCGGGACGGCGCGTTTGCTGCCTGAACGACTGCGGACACGTATCCTCCGTGCGGCGCCGGCGATCTTACGCGGCAACGCGATCGAACGCGCGCTTGGGCGATATACTATCCGAAGACCGTCGCAGCGACGAGCAACAACCGGGCGGCTGCGCAAGGAGGAGGCATGGAGTTGAGTCGGGCCGATCATGCCGTGAGCCCGCCGCGGATCGTCATCCCGCATCTCTACAACGCGGCGGACGATCTCATCGATCGCAACCTGCAGGCGGGACGGAGCGACAAGGTCGCGTATATCGACGATCGCGGACGCACGACCTACGCCGAGCTGGCGGCACGGGTCAACCGCGCGGGCAATGCGCTGCTCGCGCTCGGGCTCGTCCCCGAGCAGCGCGTCGTCGTCGCGCTGCACGATTCGATCGACTTTCCGACGGTTTTTCTCGGCGCGATCAGGGCCGGTATCGTGCCGATCGCCGTCAACACGCTGCTCACCCCGCGGGACTATCGCTACATCCTCGACGACAGCCGCGCCAGCACGCTCATCGTCTCGCCGCCGCTGCTGCCGGCGTTCAAGCAGGCGATGGCCGACGGCGGCCGGACGAGCTTGCGCGAGATCATCGTCGCCGGCGAGGCCAAGCCGCCGTACCGTCGTCTCGACGAGATGCTCGCCGCGGCGAGCGATGCGCTGTTGCCTTCGCCGACGACCGGCGACGACGCGTGCTTCTGGCTGTATTCGTCGGGGTCGACCGGCGCACCCAAGGGCACGGTGCACGCGCATGCGAGCATGATCCACACTGCGGAGCTGTACGCGCGCCCGGTGCTGGGGATCCGCGAGGACGACGTCGTGTTTTCCGCAGCCAAGCTGTTCTTCGCCTACGGCCTGGGGAATGCGCTCTCGTTTCCGCTGTCGGTCGGCGCGACGACGGTGCTCATGGCGGAGCGGCCCACGCCCGCGGCGGTGTTCAAGCGGCTGACGGAGCACGGGCCGACGATCTTCTGCGGCGTGCCGACGCTCTTCGCCGCGATGCTGGCAGCGCCCGATTTCCCGGCGCGGGACGCGCTCAAGCTGCGCCGATGCGCCTCGGCGGGCGAGCCGCTGCCGGCGGAGATCGGCCGCCGCTTCCGCGAGCGCACGGGGGTCGACATCCTCGACGGCATCGGTTCGACCGAAATGCTGCACATCTTTCTTTCCAACCGCGCCGACGACGTCCGCTACGGCACGACCGGCCTGCCGGTGCCGGGCTACGAGCTGCGGATCGTCGACGAGCACGGGCACGATATTGCGGATGGAGAGCAGGGCGAGCTGCTGATCAAGGGGCCGACCGCGGCGATGACGTATTGGAACAACCGGTCGAAATCGCGCGCCACGTTCATCGGCGAGTGGACGCGCAGCGGCGACAAGTATCGGCGCGACGATGCGGGCTACTACGTCTACTGCGGCCGCAACGACGACATGCTCAAGGTCGGCGGGATCTGGGTGTCGCCGGTCGAGGTCGAGGCGGAGATCATCACGCATCCCGCCGTGCTCGAGGCCGCGGTCGTCGCGTGGGAGGACGCCGATCGGCTGGTGAAGCCGAAGGCGTTCGTCGTCCTCCGTTCCGACCACACAGGGGACGATCAGCTCGCGGTGGAGATCCAGGAGCACGTCAAGCAGCGGCTCGCCCCTTACAAGTACCCGCGCTGGGTCGAGTTCGTCGCCGAGCTGCCCAAGACCGCGACCGGCAAGATCCAGCGCTACAAGCTGCGCGCGCCGCAATAGCCAGCGTTTCGCGCCGGTCCCAAGCGCCTTCGTGTAGGATGACGCGGTTTGAGATTGACGGAGGAGAGGAGCATGACAACTACCGGGAATCGGGAGCAGCGTCGCCGCGTCGTCAAAGCGCTCGGCGCCGCTGGCGCGCTGGGTGTGCTGGGCGCGCCGCGCCTTGCCCTCGCCCAGGCCGCCAAGATCAAGATCGGCTTCATGCTGCCGTACACCGGCACGTACGCGGCGCTCGGACGCGCGATCGAGAACGGCTTCAAGCTCTACGTCAAGGAGCAAGGAGGAAAGCTCAGCGGACGCGAGATCGAATACTTCACGGTCGACGACGAGTCCGAACCGCCGAAAGCTGCGGACAACGTCAACAAGCTGATCAAGCGCGACAACGTCGACGTCATCGTCGGCACGGTGCACTCCGGCGTGCAGATGGCGATCGTCAAGGCCGCGCGTGACAACAATACGCTGCTGATCATTCCCAACGCCGGCGTCGACGAGGCGACAGGACCGCTTTGCGCTCCGAACATCTTCCGTGTCTCGTTCTCCAATTCACAACCCGGACTGGCCATGGGCATCGTCGCAGCGCTGCAGAAATACAAGACGGCGGTGACGATCACGTGGAAGTATGCCGCGGGCGAGCAGTCGATCGGCGGTTTCAAGGAAGCCTTCGAGAAGAGCGGCGGCAAGGTCGTCAAGGAGCTCTTCGTGCCGTTTCCCACTGTCGAGTTCCAGGCGCTGCTGACCGAGATCGCTTCGATCAAGCCGGGCTGCGTCTACGCGTTTTTCGCGGGCGGCGGTGCGGTCAAATTCGTCAAGGACTACGCGGCGGCCGGGCTCAAGGAGAAGATCCCATTGCTCGGTGCGGGCTTCCTCACCGATGGCGTGCTCGACGCGCAGGGTGCGTCCGCGGAAGGTCTGCTCACGACGCTGCACTACGCCGACAACATCAAGACGCCGCGCAACAACGCGTTCCGGCTCGCCTACGCCAAGACCTACGACAGCAAGGCCGACGTCTACGCCGTGCAGGGCTACGATTCGGCGCAGCTGCTTGGCATCGGGTTGCGGGCGGTGGACGGCGATATCGCCAAGCGCTCACAGCTCATCAAGGCGATGGCTGCGGCGGAAATCGACAGCCCGCGTGGCACTATCACGCTTTCGCCCTCGCACAACGTGGTCCAGGACTTCTACCTGCGGCGGGTCGAAAAGGGCGAGAACAATTCAATCGGCCTCGCAGCAAAGGCGTTGGCCGATCCCGCCCGCGGCTGCACGATGGGTTGATATTACGTCACAGAAACCGTGACGTAATATCTCGCCGCGTTGAATCCTGGTTAGTGCGTCACCCAGTTCGTGACGCACTAACGCGCCGCGTTGAACCCGGCGCTGCTGCGCCGGTTAACGCGGCGAAATTCTTTCGGGCGTGACGGGTGGACCTTTCGATCTTCCTCATCCAGGTATTGAACAGCATCCAGTACGGCTTGCTGCTGTTCCTGGTCGCGAGCGGGCTCACGCTCATCTTCGGGATCATGGGCGTGATCAACCTCGCGCACGGCAGCTTCTACATGCTCGGCGCGTACGCGGCGTTCACGCTGGCCGCGCTGACCGGGAACCTGTTCATCGCGATCGCGCTGGGGGTCGTGCTCGCGGTCGCGTTCGGCTATGTGCTCGAGTGGGTCTTCTTCAGCTTTCTCTACCGGCGCGACCATCTGCAGCAGGTGCTGCTGACGTACGGCTTGATCCTGGTATTCGAGGAGCTGCGCAGCATCGTCGTCGGTGACGACGTGCACGGCGTCCCCGTGCCGGGTGTGCTCGCGGGATCGATCCCGCTCGGCACCACGATGACCTATCCGGCCTACAACCTGTTGATCTCGGCCGCGTGCCTGGTCGTCGCGGCGCTGCTGTTCGCGCTGCTGCGGTATACGCGGCTGGGCATGATGATCCGCGCGGGCGCATCGAACCGCGAGATGGCGCGCTCGCTGGGCATCGACATCGAGTTCCTGTTCCGGGTCGTCTTTGCGCTCGGTGTCGCGCTCGCCGCATTTGCCGGCATGATCAGCGCGCCCGCCTCGTCGGTGTATCCCGGCATGGGCAACCAGGTTCTCATCATCTGCTTCGTCGTCGTCGTTATCGGCGGCATCGGATCGGTTACCGGGGCGCTGGTCGCCGCGCTCCTGATCGGTTTCATCGACACCTTCGGGAAGGTCTTTCTGCCGGACTATTCGGGCGTGCTCGTGTACCTGCTCATGGCGATCATCCTCCTGTGGCGGCCGGAAGGCCTGTTCCGGGAGAGCGCGGTTTGAACGCAGCGCGCCGCTTCTTGCCTCTTCTCGCGCTCATCGCGCTCGCCGTCCTCCCGGCGCTCGCCGGGAAATTCTACGTCGAGCTCGTCGCGAAGATCATGATCATGGCGGTATTCGCGATGAGCCTCGACCTGCTGGTCGGCGTGACGGGTCTGGTGAGCCTGGGTCACGCGGCGTTCTTCGGCCTGGCGAGCTACGTCGTGGCTCTCGCCGCGCCGGACCCGTACACAGCCGCCAACCTGTGGACGTCGTTGCCGCTGGCGGTCGCTGCCAGCGCGGTGCTGGCGTTCGCGATCGGCGCGCTGGCGCTGCGCACGCGAGGCGTGTACTTCATCATGGTCACGCTGGCCCTCTCGCAGATGGTCTACTTCGTATTCCACGACACCAAGGTCGGTGGCGGCAGCGACGGCACCTATCTGTACGCGAAGCCGGAAGCGAAGCTCGGCGGTTGGTCGCTGGTGAATTTCGGCGACAGCACGCAGTTCTACTACGCGATGCTCTTTCTGCTGCTGCTCGTCTTCGTTTTTCTGCGCGTGCTGCTCGCCTCGCGCTTCGGGCACGCGCTTGCCGGCATCCGCAGCAACGAGCAGCGGATGCGCGCGTTGGGCTTCAACACCTACGTCTACAAGCTCGCGGCATTCACGCTCGCCGGCGCGATCGCGGGGCTCGCCGGCTATTTCGCCGCCGTCCAGTTCGGGTTCGTGAACCCGGACATGCTTTCGTGGCAGCAGTCGGCCAACGTGCTCTTGATGGTCATCCTCGGCGGCCTCGGCAATCTCTTCGGCGCGATCGTCGGCGCCTTCGCGTTCATCCTGCTGGAGGACCTTTTCTCGTCGCTGACCAAGCACTGGCTGCTGCTGATGGGCGGCTTCGTGATCATGGCGGTCATGCTGCTGCCCGGCGGGCTGACTCGAGCGGGCGACGCGTGGCACGCGTGGCGGGCGCACGATGCCTGAGCCCACCCCGGCGCTGGCCGCGCGGAACCTTACGCGCCGTTTCGGCGGCGTCGTGGCGGTCGACGACGTTTCGCTCGAGGTCAGGCACGGACAAATCCACGCGCTGATCGGTCCCAACGGCGCAGGCAAGTCGACGCTCATCAACCTGCTCGCCGGTGAACTGGCGCCCACGTCGGGAACGATCGCGCTGCGCGGTGCTTCCATGGCTCGAGCGCGCCCGCATCGGCTCGCGCTGCTCGGCGTCGGCCGCACTTTCCAGCGCAGCAACGTCTTCCGCAACTTGAGCGCCTTCGAGAATTGTCGCCTCGCGGCCCAAGCGCGCTTGCCCCGTGCCTGGGCGCTGCACGAGCGCGCGAGCCGCTGCGACGTGAGCGCCACCGCGGCAACGCAGGCGCTTGCCGCGGTCGGCCTGACCGCGCGCAGCGACGCGCCTGGTGAGGCGCTGTCGCACGGCGAGCGGCGCGAGCTCGAAATCGCGATGTGCCTTGCCACGGAACCGTCGGTGCTGCTCCTCGACGAGCCGCTCGCGGGCATGGCCGCGGAGGAATCGACGCGCGTGCTGGACCTTCTGCGGAGGCTCAGGCCCGAACGCGCGATCCTGCTGGTCGAGCACGACATGGACGCGGTGTTCGCGGTGGCCGACGTCATCACCGTGATGGCCGACGGATCGGTGCTCGCCTCCGGTACGCCCGAGGCGGTGCGCAACGACGCGACCGTTCGCGAAGCGTACCTGGGCGAACCGATCGGAAGCCCCTGAATGGCCGCGTTGATCGAAGCCGCAGCGATTCACACGTACTACGGCTCGAGCCACGTCCTGCGCGGTGTCGACTTTCGCGTCGAGTCGGGCGAGACGGTGGGGCTTCTCGGACGCAACGGAATGGGCAAGACGACGCTGCTGCGCTCGCTGCTGGGCCATGTGCCACCGCGACGCGGGGAAATCCGCGTACGCGGCAGCGACATGACCGGCGCCCGGCCCGAGAAGATCGCGCGGCAGGGGATCGCGTACGTTCCCGAAGGGCGCGGCATCTTCCCGAACCTGACGGCACGCGAGAACCTGATCATGGCAGCCCGCGCCGGCGCGAACGGCCGGCGAATCTGGACGCTGCCGCGCGTGCTCGACACTTTCCCCCGGCTCGGTGATCGCCTTGCGCATCGCGGCGACCAGCTTTCCGGCGGCGAGCAGCAGATGCTCTCGATCGGGCGCGCGCTTCTCACCAATCCCGACCTGCTGATCCTCGACGAGGCGACCGAGGGCTTGGCGCCCTTGCTCGCGAAGGAGATCTGGCGCGTGATCGCGGCGATCCGAGAGAACGGTGTGGCAACCATCGTCGTCGATCGAAACGTCGGCACGGTGCTCGCGCATACCGACCGCTGCGCACTGCTCGTCAAGGGCGAGATCGTTGCCGATGAGACGAGTAGTGAGCTCGAATCGCGGTCGGAGCTCCTGCACCGGCACCTGGGCGTCTGATGCCCTTCGCTGTCGCCGGAGGGCACCGCATCGAGTACGCCTGGTACGGGACCGCCGACGGCGGCGACGCGCCGATCGTCATGTTGCACGAGGGATTGGGATCGCTCGCGTTATGGCGGGATTTTCCGCAGCGGCTGGCAGAAGCTGCTCAACGCCGCACGCTGGCCTACTCGCGGTTCGGTTACGGCAACTCGGAT
>Ga0307479_10006302_pt1 | contig 10890 bp, 7 predicted proteins | sample atmos_gasesECM4C_FD_203743 | JGI IMG/M metagenome (GOLD analysis project Ga0307479, IMG submission 203743) | Hardwood forest soil microbial communities from Morgan-Monroe State Forest, Indiana, United States - atmos_gasesECM4C_515 | ecosystem: Environmental > Terrestrial > Soil > Temperate...
TCGGGAACAAGGAGCCTATCGGGATCGAGGAGCAGTCGCACTTGCCGGAGGTTTTGTACCGCTACGGGAAAGCGGATGCGGCTTACGATCAGATTCTGGATTTGACGGGAGAGGGGAAGAATCGACGCGAGTATCCAGAGGTATCGTATGCGGTGATCGGAGCGATGGTTACGGGAATGATGGGGATTGAACTGGTGCTGGCCGAGCCGCAAGAAGCGCTGCAACAAGCTCTGTACGTGGAGGGGACGGTGAGCACATTGTCGCGCTTGACGTCGAAGACGAAATGGGCAGAACTGAAGCATGTTCCGATCCGGGCGAATGAAGTTTCGGTGCGGCATGACGGGTTGAGCAGAACGACGCTGACGAATGAGGCTGGGCCGGCACTGATGTGGCGCGCCTGCTTTGCCGGTTCCCATGCGAAGCTGCTGGTAAATGGCAAGCCGGTGGAGACGAGGCCCTCCGCGATGGCACGAAGTGGCCAGCCGATTTCTTGTGCGACGGTGGTGGTTGGTTCGGGAGAAAGAAAAATCGCGCAGCCGGTCGAATGAGCGTGGCGTCGAATTCAATTACCACGCACCTTCTTTGCGTCCCCACCACCAGACGAGGCCAACGGTTGCGGTAGTTTGCTCCTTGCTGAGAATACCTTGGACGTCAGACAAGAACGACGGCTGATTGGAGAAATCGCGGCGCCACTCGTAGCGCATCAAGAATCCATCGGCAAGGGTGTAGTCAAATGTGAGCGTGTCTTCCTTGAGCGCCTGGGTGAGGCCACTGAAGAGTCCCCCGCGATCAGACAGGTACTCCGAGCGAGCACCGACAGCCACTCTGGGCGAGAATTGATAGCGGAGATAGGCTGCGCCGCCGTCGACGTGAGAGGGAGCGGCGGACTCTCCCGGCGCCTGATTCTTCCACAAACGCTCTATGAAATAGTCGCCTTCGAGGGAGAAGGTTAGCTTGGGCGTGGCTTGCCAACTAACGTAGCTATCGAAGATATGGGTGCGCCCGTTGGGAGCGGGACGGATTGCCTGGAAGCTGAGCCCTGGTTGTACGGGAATGGGGCTGGTCGGTGGAACGACAAGGCGATCGGGATGCTCCTGGCCGAGGTAGTAGTTCATGGTCCAAGTAATATTTTTATGCGGCTTGGCGGTGAAGCCAAAGAGCTCATCCTTGAAACCGTTGGTGGCTTCGACTTGGTTAGTGCCGTTCACGACCCAATAGTTCAGGGTGAATTGGTCCGTGAGCGGATAGCTGGCGCGCACGCCCATGTGGTAGAACGGGAGAAAATCGAACCACAAGGCACGCGAGTAATTGATTTGATCTTTGGTGTAGTTCCCTTCGATCCCTAAGGAACTCGACCACTTCCCAAAATCGATGTTGAGGCCTTTGCCGATGGGAGCTACGTACGTTCCATAGGCCTGGAAAATATTGCGATAGATCTGCGGGCGTGGCTCGTTTAAGGGGTTTCCTTGCAAGGTATCGGTGGCTTGGCCGAACTGCAAATCGAGGCGTCCGCCCCAGCGCCGCCCTTCGTTAAGATCTGGAGGATGGTCGAAAATCACACTGGCCTGATTCAAGCTAAATTCGTTGCTGAGGACGTCATAGGCGCGCAGGAGGTTTACGCGGCCGACCGGATGGTTGAAATTGTACGCATAGTAGCCGTCCACGGTGAGATTGAGGGTTGTGTCGCGAAGAAATTGGAGATTTTTCCTGTCTTCAGGCAATAATTTCTGCGGGTCAGTCTGCGGGTCGGCTTCCGCAAATTGCGGCGAGGGTCGTACAGGCACAGAAACCGGTGAGCTGGAGGAGATCGATTGGAGCTGCTTGACTATAGCCTGCAGCTCGGAGACTTCCGCTTCAAGTTTGCTGATACGTCCCTGCATAGCTTCTGCGCTGTTTGCACTCGAATTGACTTCGTTCGGCATCCTCGGTTGGGCGTGAAGAGAGGCGGCGTGCCCGCACATGGCGATGGTAGCGGCACACATGAACCTGATGAATTGGGTGCATGGGCTTCGCATGACGCCCAGCCATCCGTCAATCATGGTCCCTGCTGCAAAGGGCATAAACAGATTGTCCAAACGGCATTTCATCGTTCCCCACCTCATATGGCGGTTCTAACCCTACCGAAAATTGAGCAGGGAGCGAAGGGCCGTGTGGGATCAAACCTACCAGGTCAAGGAGTCGTGGCTTTGTGGGTGATTAGGTTCGCAGGGCGGCGTAGCGAGCCGCTGCCTGTTCGGCATCAGCTACAGCGTTGTGGGGTTTGGCAAACAGAGTTGCGGCTAAGCCGCAGGCCGCCGCGAAGGACAGCCACAATCCCGGAATGGCGCGATTACCGGAGATATGAATCAAGTAGGTGCTTAGGGCCGGGGTGAAGCCACCGAAGATCGCCGTCGCCAAGCTGTAGGCCAGGGCAAATCCTGAGGTTCTTACGTCAGCAGGCATAATTTCCGTGAGGAAAACGACCATGGCTCCGTTGTAGCTGCCGAAAATGAAAGATAGCCACAGCTCGACGGTGAGTAGTCTGGCAAAGGAAGGATCCTTGACCAGCCAGAGCATTGCCGGGTACGCGGTGATCAGCATTAGGACCGTGCAACCCACCAAAAGAGGGCGACGTCCGATCCTGTCGGACAGCGCGCCCATGATCGGAAGCCAGAAGAGATTGGAGGCACCGACGCAAAGAGTCACAATGAGACTATCGAGGCTAGAAAGATGCAACACAGAACTACCAAAAGTGGGAGTGTACGCGGTGATCATGTAGAAGGAGACGGTGGTCATCGTGACCATGAGCGTGCCTACCAGGACGATGGCCCAATTGCTTTGCAGTGAGCGCAAAATTTCCGAAATGCTTGGCCTGTGTTTGCGGGCTAAGAACTCCTGCGTCTCGGCAAGGGACTTTCTCAACCTGAAGAGAAAAGGAATGATGATGCAACCCAGCAGCAAGGGAATGCGCCAACCCCACGCATTCATTTTCTCCAGTGGAAGGATGGAATTCAGGACGACCCCAACGGAGGCGGCGAACATGACAGCCACTTGCTGGCTGCCTGATTGCCAACTCACATAAAAGCCTTTGTGGCCAGGGGTGGCAATCTCTGACAGATACACCGAGACGCCGCCCAACTCCATCCCAGCGGAAAATCCTTGGAGCAGCCGCCCGATCACGACGATGAGGGGGGCCAGCAAACCGATGGTGGCATAACCAGGCACGCAGGCGATTGAGAAGATCCCGAAGGACATCATGGCGAGGGTCAGAAGTAAGCCAGCGCGACGTCCGTGGCGGTCGGTGTAGGCTCCCAGAACCAGCGCGCCAAGCGGACGCATCAGAAAGCCCGCCCCAAAGGTCATCAACGAAAGCATCAGAGAGACGAAGGGGCTGCCGCTGGGGAAGAAGGCCCTGCCAATTGCCGAGGCGTAGTAACCAAACACCATGAAGTCGTACATTTCCAGAAAATTGCCACTGGAGACGCGGAGCACGGACCAAATCTTGGATTCGCGTTCTTGGGGAGACATCATGTGATCCATTCCCTGGAATCGACACTATGCCACAGCCTATCAGCGATACGCGGTTCTCCATGCGTTCGAGCTTCACCTTGGCAAACAACACGGCCGCAGCGCCCAATTCCAATCAAAGCGCAGTTGTGCAGGGCCGTGAACGTTGGGCCAGGAAAATTTCGCACCGGCCTTTGCGCGCGAGAGGAATCAGACTAAAAACTCAGGTCCGGGCGATCCGAGCAGTGAATCAACTCGGGAGCCGTTTCCCCGTTTCTTCTGCCAGACTCCTTCGCAGTGTGCCGCCGTCGACTTCTTTCTCCCAGCGGGCGACCACAAGCGTGGCGACGGCGTTGCCAATCATGTTGACAACCGCACGGCACATGCTGAGAAAGCGGTCAATGCCAAGAATCAATGCCATTCCAGCGACAGGTATGGTGGGGATTACCATCATCGTGGCGACCAACGCGATGAAAGCGGCGCCTTGAACGCCGCTGGCTCCCTTGGAAGTGAGTATCGCGACTCCCAGAATTGTGAGTTGCTGGCCAAGCGTCAGATGCGTGTTGGTGGCTTGGGCCACAAACAATGCCGCCAGGGTCATGTACAGGCTCGTGCCATCGGCGTTCAACGTGTAACCGGTAGGCACAACCAAGCCGACGAGGGCCTTGGAGCATCCGAGCCTTTCGAGTTTGACCATGAGATTGGGCAGCGCGGGTTCTGATGAACTCGTGGCCAACACCAGCAGAATTTCTTCGCGAAGAAACCACAGGAAGCGCAGAATCCCGAAGCCGGCCAAGCGCGCGATGACTCCCAGCAGGACAACGACAAAAAAAATTGAGGTGATGTATAGCGCGGCAATCAATTTGACGAGAGGGCCGAGGGAAGCCAGGCCGTACTTGCCGATGGTGAAGGCCATAGCGCCAAAGGCCCCGATGGGGGCAAAACGCATCAGGATGGCCACTACGCCAAATACGGCGCGAGTCAGTGCGTTCAACAAATCGAGCAGCGGTTTGCAGCGTGGACCGGCCAACGATAGAGCGAATCCGAACAAAATAGAGACCAGCAGCACCTGCAGGATGTCTCCCTTGCTGAACGCGTCGACAATTGTGTTTGGAATGATATGAACCAGGAATTCGGTGATGCTCTGCGCTTTAGCCTGCCCCGCGTATTCCGCTACGGCCCGGGCGTCCAGCGTGGTGGGATCGACATTAAATCCGCTGCCCGGGTGCAGCACATTGCCGACGATCAGCCCAATGAGCAACGCGACCGTAGACACTACCTCGAAATAGAGCAAAGCTTTGCCGCCCACCCGGCCGACCTTCTTCATGTCTTCCATCCCGGCGATTCCGGTGACCAGGGTGCAGAAGATGACCAGGGTGATGATCATGGTGATCAAGCGAATAAAGGCATCGCCAAGCGGCTTCATGGCCACCGCTCGCTCCGGGCTGATGTAGCCAAAGATGATGGCGATGGCAACGCCGGCCAGAACCTGGAATGACAAGCCCGTATAAAAAGGCTTTTTGCGGGCACGCAAAGCGGTTTCAGGGGCAGTGGCGGTGGGAAACGCCATTGGTGGAATCAATTCCTTTGCAGGACTGGCCGGAGCTCGCGTATATCGCGCACGGTCTCCAGCGACAGCAATTTGCTGATCAGAGCCGAACAGGTGGAGTTACCCAAGACGGGTGAGATTAAGTCGCGAGCTTTGTCGACCACCTCGTCGCGGGTCATTGGATTTTCGGCAGTGCCGCGCACATCACGAACCCATTCGGAAAGCTGCGTTCCGTCGTTGAAGGTCAACTCAACGATGGCTTCGCGGCGAGGGCGGCGGGCGTCGATGCGGGGGTCGGCGACGACGTCGACCTTGGCGCGTTGGCGCAGTACAGCGGGATCTTTCATGCGCTGGCGATCGTGGACGGACCGGAATGTGACGGTCTTGTCCAGCAGCATGATGGCCATCATATGCTGCAGGCAAATATCCGGCATGTCGCGGTTGCTCACGGTATTAGCCTCGTCGCTAGCGATGCGTACCACAATTTTGCGCACGTCGGCGGCGGTAAAGGCACGCTGCTTGAAGAAATTAGCAAGCGCGTCGAGAGGCGCCTGAATCGGGGAACCCACGGTCCACTTCTTGATGTTGGTGCGCGTGATTTCGTAACGCTCACCGAGCTTATCGATTAGCGCGGTGGGATCGGCCTTGATGAGTCCATTTTCACGAGGAGCGAGAGCCTCGAAGAAATTGTCGGAGCCGGAAAAGACGTCAGCTACGCCGCTCCAGCCGGACTGAATGAGGGTCGCAATCATCACCGCGCCAGCCGCGGGTTTTCCACCGAAGAGGAAAGCTTTCTCCATGTGTTCGGCGTCACGCGACCATGCTCCGATTCCCGAGGTTTGCTGCGCTGAATAATCGAGGAGCAGGCGCATTTTTTGCGCATCGAGCCCCGCAGCGCATCCGGCGGCGGCACCGGCACCGAAAGAAGCCGCCGTCCCGTGCGTACTACGGTGGGTAGCGGCCTGATAGGCGGGACCGCCCATGCTCATGGTGATGCGCGTGCCAATGTCATATCCCAGAGTGACCGCGCGCAGGAATTGTGCCCCACTGATCGCAAATTGCTCGCCGGCGGCGAATGCGGCGGGAACCACAGAGACACCCGGATGTGAGCGGGAAGGGCCGTGCGAGTCGTCCGTTTCGTCGGAGTGCGCCAGCACACCGTTGGCGAAGGCGGCCTCGATCGGTCCGCACACGATATTGGAGGCTACGACCGTGGCGATCTCCTTGCCGCCGTAACCACGGGCAAATTCGAGCGCACCCCGCCCAGGAGCCAGCTCCGAGCCCGAAATCATTGCCGCGAAAGTGTCCAGGACGTGTTGCTTGGCCTTCTCGACCACTTCCTCGGGCAGCGCGCGATTGGCGGCTGCAGCCATGTACGTGCTGAGCTGTTGCATGACAGGGCTCACGCTTTGCGGCGCCTCATCGGAATACAAAAGCGCTGCGGCTTTAGTAACGCCAACTGGAATAGCTGCCATGACGGCGGATGAGCCGCCGAGTCTTAACAAATGACGGCGACTGAGCATCACGTGGTTCTTCTCTCCATGGGCATCTTTTCCTGTGCGACCCATTTGCACCTGTCTACAAGCTGCTTGAGGCGGCTCGTGGCTTCCAACGTCTTGGGCATCCGGAAATCACGCTAGACGAAGGTACCCCATGATTCCGCAACAACCCTGAAATCCCAGTTAATTTCCGTACAATCGCAATCGTTGTGCCTTAGTAAAACCTAGACATCGACCAACGACTTCATTACACCAAACAGATCCTTCTTGGCCTCAAAGCCGATTCCGGGAATTTCCGGCAATCGAACGTAGCTGTCCTCGACAGGAATGCCATCCGCGAAGCCGCCAAACGGCTGGAAAATACCCGGATAAGACTCGTTACCTCCCAGCCCGAGTCCCGCGGCAATATTGAGAGACATCTGATGGCCGCCGTGCGGAATGCAACGCGCGGGAGACCAACCATACTCTCGCAACATGTCAAGAATGCGCAGGTATTCGACCAATCCGTAACTCAACGCGCAATCGAATTGCAAAATATCGCGGTTCACGCGCATGCCAGCGTAGCGAATCAGATTGCGCGCGTCCTGCAAGGAGAAAAGATTTTCGCCGGTAGCCATGGGTCCCGGATAGTGAGCGGCAAGCTTGGCTTGCAATTCATAATCGAGCGGGTCGCCTGCTTCCTCGTACCAGCGTAGTCCGTACGGCGCCAGCGCTTGGGCGTAGGCAATGGCCGTGCTCAAATCAAATCGGCCATTGGCGTCGACCGCGAGCTGATCCGGCGATTTTACAATTTTTAGCACCGCTTCAATCCGACGCAGGTCATCGGAAAGCGGAGCGCCTCCGATTTTTATCTTTACAACGGAATAACCAAGGTCGAGGTAGCCAGACATTTCATTCTGCAGCGCTACCAAATCCTTGCCGGGATAATAGTAGCCGCCGGCGGCGTAGACGAACACCTTCGGACTGGCTGCGCCATTCCGATAGCGATCAGCCAGTAGGCGGTATAGCGGAACCGACGCGATTTTGGCGACAGCGTCCCACACCGCCATGTCAATCACGCCCACGGCCACCGAGCGTTCTCCATGGCCCCCGGGCTTCTCATTACGCATGAGGACATCCCAGACACGCGGGGGATCGAAATTGTCGCCGTGCTCGTTGAGCAAGGCGCGTGCGTCGGCAGCTCTGAGCCGCGGAATAAAGCGATCGCGCAACAGGCCGCTGGGCGCATAGCGGCCGTTGGAGTTAAAGCCGAAGCCCACGACGGGCTGACCTTCGCGGACTACATCGGTGACTAGCGCGAGAACGCTGACCGTCATCTGGCTGAAATCAATGAAGGCGTTGCGGATCTGGGACTTGATCGGCACGACGGTCTCGCGGATGTCGACAATCCTCACGGTTTGCCTTGCCGCCGCTGAAATGAAATGGTCATGAGGTCTGAAGAAGAGCGCGCAGATCGCGAATGTCCGACACGCTTTCGAGGTCAAATATTTTGCTGATGAGGTTCGAGGCCTTCTGCGCCCCAAGAACCGGCGCCATCAAATCGCGAGCTTTGGCCACGACTTCCTCGCGGGTCATCGGATTTTCTGGAGTGCCGCGAACATTATCAACGCGGCGTGTAAGGCGAGTACCGTCCTGCAGGGTGACTTCCAGAACCGCGACACGTAACGGCATGAGCCGCTCCAGTTCGTCGTCCGGCACCAACTTGATCTTGGCGCGTTCGCGCAAAACCGCCGTGTCCTTCATGCGGGCCGCGTCATGCGCCGAGGCAAAGGTGATTGTTCTGTCTAACAGCGCAACCGCCAGCATGTGCTGCGCGCAGATATCCGGAATCTCGCGGTTGTTGACGATGGCGGCCTCATCGGTGGCGAGCCGGAGAACCATTTGTCGCACCTCGGCCGCCTCGAACGGGTGCTGTTTGCGAAGTAGTTCCAGAGCATCGAGCGCGCCTTGGATCGGCGAGCCGACGGGCCACTTCTTGATATTTGTACGGGGCACTTCGTAGCGCTCGCCTAATTTGTCGATCATTCCGGAAGGATCGGCGTGCAGATTGTATGCCTGGAAAAAATTGTCTTTGCCGGAAAAGAGATCATCCACACCCGTCCATCCGAAACGCACAAGTAAAGCGGAAGTGACACCGCTGCGCGCAGTCATACCGCCAAAAGTGAATGCCTTCTGAATGTGTTCGGTATCGCGATTCCATGCTGCAATGCCGGAGGATTGCTGCACGGTGTAGCCAAGCATCCAACGCATCTGCTGCGCGCTTAGTCCAGCGGCGCAACCGGCGGCCGCGGCTGCGCCGAATAGCGGGGCGATACTGTGCGTGCTCCAGTGGCTCTGCGCTTCGAATTGTTGTCCGCCTAGCGTCATGGTGACCCGAGGGCCGATGTCGTAGCCAAGGGTCACGGCGCGAACGAAGTGCGTACCCGTTATGGAAAACTGCTCACCGACGGCGAGCGCCGCGGGAATAACGGCGCAGCCAGGGTGGCACTGAGAAGGCGAGTGCGAGTCATCGGTTTCGTCAGCGTGGGCCAACACGCCATTGGTCAAAGCGGCCTCAATTGGTCCGCACATAATGTTTGAGGCGGCCACTGTAGCGATTTCCTTGCCACCGTAGGCGCGAGCGAATTCCAGCGCGCGTTGGCCGGGGAGCAAATTTGAGCCGGAAACCATGGCTGCAAACGTATCGAGGATGTGGTGCTTGGTTTCTTCCGTCACTTCATCGGGCAGCGCACGCTGGGCGGCCTCGCTCATGTACAGACCGAGCGTGTTCATCACCGAGCGATTGGCTGGCTGGGTGTTGGTTTGCTGGTCGAAGGGTGTCGCGCTTGCCGCCACGGAAGGAAACGCAGCCGCCGTAATTGCCCAGCCCGCGAGGCCAAGCAGATCGCGTCGCGTAATATCGCCGGAAACGTGCGCCGAACCGTGGCGAAGATGGGATTTCATGCTATCTGCATTCCCGCCTTACAAATCTGATTGCTGAGGTGTACCAAACCAAGGTCACGCTTCGGTGACCCGGCGCGCAATCATTTCACCCAATTCCTCCGTGCTGGAGGTTCCCCCAATGTCCGGAGTGCGAACCTTGGCCTGCGCCAGCGTCGCTGCAATAGCCTGCTCGACGGCGTTGGCAGCTTCAGGAATGCCTAGATGCCGCAGCATCATCGCTCCCGACCAAATCTGCCCGATGGGATTGGCAATCCCTTTTCCGGCAATATCCGGCGCGGAACCATGCACGGGTTCAAACATCGAAGGAAATTGATTCTCCGGATTGAGATTTGCAGAAGGCGCGATGCCAATGGACCCAACCACCGCGGGCCCAAGGTCCGAGAGTATGTCTCCAAAAAGATTGGAGCCCACGACCACATCGAACCAATCGGGATGGCGGACAAAATGGGCGGTCAAAATATCAATATGATATTGATCCGTGCGGACATCCGGATACTCGGCGGCCATGGCGCGGAAGCATTCGTCCCAAAAGGGCATGGTATGGATGATGCCGTTGGATTTTGTGGCCGAGGTTACATGCTTTCCTCGTTTGCGAGCCAAATCGAAAGCGAAACGCAGCACGCGATTCACGCCGCGCCGCGTGAATACCGTCTGCTGCACCGCGATTTCATCCTCGGTCCCCTCGTACAGACGCCCACCAATATTTGAGTACTCTCCTTCGTTATTTTCGCGAACGATGGTGAAATCGATTTGACCGGGCTTCCAATTTTTCAACGGCGATTCTATTCCCTCAAAGAGCCGCACCGGGCGAAGGTTGACGTATTGCCGGAACGTGCGGCGGATGGGTATGAGAAGTCCCCAGAGCGAAACATGATCGGGAACGCTCGGGTGACCAACCGCGCCCAGGAAAATAGCGTGAAAGGGACGCAGTTGCTGTAGCCCGTCATCCGGCATCATTTTCCCGGACTGAACGTACCTTTCGCAGCTCCAATCAAAAGGGTGCCACTGCAAGCGGAAATCGAAACGCCGTCCCGCCGCTTCGAGGACGCGCATACCTTCGGGAACAACTTCTCTCCCGATGCCGTCTCCCGCGATCACCGCAATATTAAAGGTCTTTATCTCCATTCATCACGCTTCCGCGGCCAACAGCGGCGAGAGCTTAGACAGATCCGATGCAGTTTCCAGCGCCTTGGTGAATGCGATTATTTTTTCCGTTTTTTCTTTGGGCCACTCCGCAAATTCAGCACACCCGCGGAATTTTGTTGCGGTCTCCTCAAAGCTCATAGGATTTGTGGGGCTGCCCTTTGCAAAATCGGCGCGGCCAGTGATGACACGGCCATCCTTTAGGTGAATCTTCAGGATGGAAGTCATTTTGTCATAGCCGGCGCTTTCGGCCTCAGGGTCGACATAAAA
>Ga0307479_10006304_pt1 | contig 10889 bp, 5 predicted proteins | sample atmos_gasesECM4C_FD_203743 | JGI IMG/M metagenome (GOLD analysis project Ga0307479, IMG submission 203743) | Hardwood forest soil microbial communities from Morgan-Monroe State Forest, Indiana, United States - atmos_gasesECM4C_515 | ecosystem: Environmental > Terrestrial > Soil > Temperate...
AGATGGAAGAAGAGCTTCAGCTTGCCGAACGAGTCCAGCAGAGTCTCGCGCCAAGAAGCTTGCGTTGGGGAGGCGCCTCTGTCGAGACTTATTATCAACCGGCATGGTCGGTGGGCGGAGATTACGGGCTTGTGGTTCCAAACGAGGACCATCTGGACGTGCTGGTTTGCGATGTTTCCGGACACGGGATAAGTTCCGCATTGGTGGCGAATCGCATCTACTCCGAAACGATGGCGCAGATTGAACGCTGGGCGGAACTCGGAGCGATGTTGCGGTCGCTAAATCATTTTGTGGTGGAAAATCTTGCCACCTCAAGTTTCTTTTTTACCGTGGCGGCTGTCCGGCTTGACCGAAGCTGCCGTTCGCTACAATTCGCGGGAGCGGGGCACCCTCCGGCGATGATCGTTCGACGGGGGGAATCGCCAAGGCTGCTCGAATCCAGGAGCGGGATCCTCGGGTTGTTCGAAAATGTCGTGGATGCAGAGTCGACCATCAAAGCAGCGCTCGAACCGGGAGATCGCGTGCTGATTTATACCGATGGACTTACAGAGAATTTCAACGTCAAGCGGGAAATGTTGGGGGTCGAAGGTCTCGCGAAGATCGTGCGCGATGCTGCGAACCTGTCCTTGCCAGAGATGAAACGACAAATCCTCGATCGCGTCGAGGCGTGGCGGAGCGGCCCTGCCACCGATGATGTGTCGGTGGTGTTGGTAGAAATCTCATAGTGGTTGGCGCACCCGGCAGGCAGCGTTTAGGCACGGGCTATCTCAGTCGCGATCTTCCGCCTCTCCTCCCAAGCGCTTGACGGCAAAGCGATCAAGGTAGCGAAGGTTCTTGCCTTTCGCAATAGCGACGTATTCGTAGCCGCCAATTTCATCGTGGGCTTTCCAAGTGTAGCGCAAGTTCCCCGGCCCGCCGGAACGCGTGGCGTTCCCCAGGTCTCCAACGTCCGAGTAACTGACCGGCTTGCCGTCAGGGCGGGCCAGCACAGTGATGTAACGCACGCGACGAGCGCGGTCAAAGCCAACAATGGCGTATTGATAGCGTTGGTCATGACTGAGGATCCAAACCTGCTGGCCTTCATCCTCGGACTTGAATTGGCCAATCTCAGCGAGGCGCGAGCGGGCCTGCTCATACGACATGCCCAGACGGAGCCCGAGAATCTGCGGAGCGGGCCGCTTGGCGGGGGCCAGCGGAGCGGCGCTAAGAAGTAGAATGGCCGGAAGTACGGCTCTTCTCATCGCGTTCTTTCCTCGTCAACTCAATTTTAATCGGAAGAGTGGCGCGGCTGTGAAGCGGCGCCACTCCAACATGGCGCATGTTTATGGTTGCAAGCGAGTTGAATCCTGGCTCTTGAAGAGACCCAAGCCGGTGGATTGGCGAATGATGGTGGCCTTGGTGGCCTGATCGTTGTCGAGACGCGTGTGGCTGGCGGTGGGATTGTTACCGGCGGCGATGCAAGCGGCGGTGATGCAGCCATCCGTATACGCGGCGAAGACGCGACCGATCTTGTCGACGGTGAGGTCATTGAAGTCAAGGAGGTTTCTGGTGCCGTTGGGGCAGGTGGTGCCCTGGGTACAGATTACGCCGAGCTGCACCGGATCGTTTGGAGTGGCATCCACAGTGAACCAAGTGCGGCCCCCGTTGTAAGTAGTGGCTATGTAGCCGTGCCACACGCCGTTGAATGGAGTCGGTCCGGTGTCCGCGCCCGTGCCATCGCCGGCCGAGGGCGTGCCCAGGAAGAAGAAAGAGGCACGGTCATTGTCGCCGGCGACGACTTCAGGGAACACCGTATTGCGGATGCTGAAGGGCACTCCAACATCCAAGTCATTGTGCCAAGAGCGGCCCTGGTCATCGGAAATGGTGATGTGCGGGTGTCCATCGCTGCCGACGTAGCCAAAATAGACGCGTCCCTTGGAGCCAATGCCGATGGAGGGGTCGCTCGAATTGGGACTGCTTCGGGTAACCGGCTCGACGGCGAAGGTGAGTCCGTTGTCCATGGACACAATCAGCCCTTGGGTGCTTCCGCAGCTCTTATTGGGAACGTAAACAATCCCGCTGGAGCTGACCTTAATATGACCATGCAAGCCGCCGCAATCCACCAGCGTGTACATGGGGTGGGCTTCTTCATAGGTCAACCCACCATCCTGGCTCAGGGCCATCTCCGCATCGCCGATATCCTGCGAAGCGTAGTAGATGGCGTGTGGGTATTGGGTGAGCGGGCCACGAATGGCTAACTGCGCGCAGGGCACAGGAGTAGCGAGCAATTGATCCGCGGTGCAAAGGCGGAACGGTCCGCCGCCGACAGTTTCGTGGTCGACTCCGGAGGCGATGCCGCCACCCTGACTCACGGTATAGGTTTCACCATCGTTATCGGTAAAAGCGGAGAGACTGGTGGTGCCGAAGAGTTGAGAGACGACAGTGCGGCCGGTGAGGGAATCCGTAAAGAGGATGGGATCCAGAGTAGTGATGTTGGTGTTCGGTCCATCCTTGAGCAGCCAAGTGGCTGTCGCCGGCGAAGTGTTGGTATTGAAAGTGACTTGTAAGGTGTCAAAAACCGCTTGGGTCATGATGCGGCCCGAGTTGAAGTTGGCGCCAATCGAAGGTTCGCCGGAGTTGTCACCCAGACCCGGCGGTGATTGATAGTTTGCGTAGGTGGGGGCGCTGCCGTGAGCCGGCGAGTCGGCCGGCGGCGTGGTGATGGTGGCCACGCCGCTATACGGGTCGCCAGGAGCGACATTGGAATCCACAACGTGCACGGTGTATACACCAGTTCCGGAAACCGTGGGGTCAATCACGACGGATTCGCCAGTTTCTGGTATGCCGGCGGTGGAACTGGCGATTACTGGGCCAGTTAGATCGCCTTTATGTACATAAAGATCGTAATCATTGAGCTTGTTTTGGTGGGAAATGCTGATGGCCAAGACCAAGCCTTTGTAATTGGCCGGCGACCCCGTAAGAGTGATGGTATAGACGTCGCAATCGGTTCCGTCGACGCAGGTGGTTTCATCCGTAGTTGCCCCGGCAATCCCGCTGCCGGCCCAGGTGGCGGAAGAGCCATTTACGGGGTTCAGAGTGCTGGAAGATGGAGTTGACGCGAAAACCAGAGTTGCGAAACAGAATGCAGCTAAGGCGAGAATTCCCGACTGTAAGCTGAACCTAGTGGCAGCGGTAAAATTGCCGGCGGTGTGAATGGACACAGAAAGATCCTCCTTCCTGACTCCTTCGTGGCTACATTTTCATGACACGGTGGCAGCCTGAAGGAGGCTAGGCAGTGATCGAGGTACGGTAAATAGGGTAAACACTTTATTTTTCGCTCAGGTATTTTTGGGGGGCTGGTTTCTGAATTCGGTGGAGGGTCGCAATACATTGCTCCGATTTCGCAGCCAGAGTATCCTCTCTTTTCTTGTGGAGGACTCGGATGCGAATCGGTGTGGCAGGGAAGTGGTTCAGCGCTGGAAGCGTCGGCGCAATTATTCTTTGCGCCTCTTTTTGCCTTTCTTTTTCTACTTCATCGAACGCGCAGCAGTTCGATCAGAAACTCTATTCTGAAATGCGCTGGCGCTGTATTGGACCGTTCCGCGGAGGCCGCGCCGTAGCCGTTTCCGGCGTGCCGCACCAGCCCAGTGTTTTCTACATGGCGGCTGTGAACGGCGGCGTTTGGAAGACCACTGATTTCGGGAACACCTGGAATCCGATTTTTGACGACCAGCCGACCGGCTCGGTCGGCGCGCTGGCGGTGGCTCCTTCCGATCCGAACATCATTTATGCTGGCAGCGGCGAAGGGTTGCAGCGCCCAGACCTAGCGACCGGCGACGGGATGTACAAGTCCACGGACGCGGGAAAAACATGGGTGCATCTTGGCCAAGACAAAGGGGGTTTGCGCGACGCGCAACAAATCACGGCGATTCTCGTTGACCCCAAAGAGCCCAACCGCGTTTTCGTCGCTGCCGAAGGGCATCCCTACGGGCCCAACACGGCGCGCGGAGTTTTCCGTTCGATTGACGGCGGAAGAACTTTCCAGAAAGTTCTCTACAAGGACGAAAACACCGGTGCCGCCGATCTCGCGTTTGATCCAACGAATCCTCAAACGATTTACGCGGTGCTGTGGGCCGCGCGCGTTGCACCGTGGGAGGTGCGCAGCGGCGCTTCGATCACTATCGCCGGGAGCGGGCTGTATAAATCAACGGATGGCGGCGACAACTGGAAGCCTTTGACTAAGGGATTGCCGGGAGCGGGCGAAGGGCTCGGGCGAATCGGGATTGCGGTTGCGCCGGGCGATGCGAAGCGAATCTACGCTTCGGCGGAGGCCACGAAGGGCGCCGGAGTTTATCGCTCGGACGATGCGGGCGAGACCTGGAAACAAGTAAACGGCGACCGGCGCATCGGCGGCCGCGGCCCGGGCGCGATGGGAATTGCCGTGGCGCCGGACAATCCGGACGTGGTTTACGTGGCGAACACGACCACGTGGAAATCCACGGATGGCGGGAAAACATTTGTGGGATTCAAAGGCGCGCCGGGCGGCGACGATTACCAGCGCATTTGGATCAGCACGGAAAATCCGCAGATGATCGCGCTCAGCTCCGATCAGGGCACGGTCATCAGCGTGAACGGCGGCGCGACGTGGAGCAGTTGGTACAACCAGCCAACTGCGCAGTTCTATCACGTGACCACCGACAATCGTTTTCCGTACTGGGTGTATGGCACACAGCAGGAAAGCGGATCCGTTGCAACGCTGAGCCGCAGTGATTATGGCGAGATCAGTTTCCGCGAGTGGCGCCCCGTTGGCATATTTGAATACGGGTACATCGCGGTGGACCCACTCGATCCGAACATCCTGTATGGCGACTGGCTCACCCGCACGAAGCAGGACATCAGCGAATACGCGAAGGTTACGCCAGAGCCGATTCGCCGCGGCGAATATCGTTACACGCGGACACTGCCCGTAGTTTTTTCGACGCTCGAACCGCACACGCTTTATTTTGCGGCCAACAAGCTTTTTAAAACGACGGACGCGGGGAACAGTTGGGAGATTATCAGTCCCGATCTTACGCGCGAATCGTACGAAATTCCGGCGAATCTCGGTGCTTTCGTGGCGAGCGATCCGGAAAAAGGAAAACACCGCGGCGTCATCTACGCCGTTGCACCTTCGTTCAAGGAAGCAGGCTCGATTTGGGCCGGCACCGATGATGGGTTGATTCACATTACACGGGACGGCGGCAAATCCTGGCAAAACGTCACGCCACCGCAGTTAAAGGCGTGGAGCAAAGTTTCCATTATCGAAGCGTCGCACTTCGATGCGGGAACGGCATACGCGGCGATTAATTCGTTCCGGCTCGACGATTTGCGCGCGCACATTTACCGCACTCGCGATTTCGGGAAAACGTGGGCGGAAATTACAAAAGGAATTCCGGATGGCGGCGCCAGCAACGTGGTTCGCGAGGATCCAGTTCGAAAAGGTTTGCTCTTCGCGGGCACGGAAGGCTCGGTCTACGTTTCGTTCAATGACGGAGACGATTGGCAGCCGCTGCAGTTGAATTTGCCGCACACGTCGATGCGCGATCTCGCGATTCATGGCGACGATTTAATTGTCGCCACGCACGGCCGCTCGTTCTGGATTCTCGATGACGTCACGCCGCTGCGGCAACTGAACGCCGACATCGCGAAAGAGAGCGTGCACGTTTTTGCGCCGCAGGAAGCGATTCGCGTCCGCTGGAACCGAAATCCGGACACGCCACTTCCACCGGAAGTTCCTGCAGGAAAAAATCCTCCTGACGGCGCCATCATCGACTACTATCTCGCGTCCAGTTCGAACATGCCGCTGATGCTGGAAATTCTCGATGACCAGCAACACCTCGTGCGCCGCTATTCCAGTTCGGACAAGCCGGAGCCTCTCGAAAAAACAGCCGGCGAGCATCCCATTCCGATGTACTGGGTGCGGCCAGCGCAGATTCTTTCTGCGGGTGCCGGGATGCATCGTTTCGTGTGGGACTTGCACTACGCGCCTCCGGAATCTCTCAGTCACGAATTTCCGATTTCGGCAATCGTTCACGACACGCCGAAGCATCCGCTCGGGGCGTTGGTCGTACCAGGAAATTACGAGGTGAAGCTTACCGTGGATGGGAAGAGCTATTCTCAGCCACTCGTTGTGAAGATGGATCCGCGCATCAAGACACCACTGGCGGATCTGCGCAAGCAATTTGAAATGGAGAGCGGTTCGGTGGAAGGCATGAATGAAAGTTTCGAAGCGCTCTCGCAGGTTCGCTCGCTGCGCGCGCAGTTGAAGGAGCGCGGCGCGAAGACAGCGAAGGGTGCGGTTGCCGATGCGATCGCGGCTCTCGACAAGCAGGCAGGCGAACTGGAAGGGGCGGCGCAGAGCAATTTCTTCGGCTTGCCGCCTGGCGCGAAGCCGCCAGAGAATTTCTCCACCTTGAACCAACATTTCGCCGCCATCCTGTCCGTTGTAGACAGCGCCGATGCTGCTCCCACGACGCAGGCTTCTGCAGTCTACAAGGAACTCGAAGAAGATCTTGAGAAACTCGTCACGCGCTGGACGAAAATCCGGCAGCAGGATATTCCAGGATTAAACGCTGAACTGAAGAAAGCCGGGCTCGCTCCGGTCGATCCGAACAAATCAGCCGACGTTCCGGCCGCGGATGCGGATGGAGACGACGAACCCTAGTCGTTAAGTCAGGATGGGACAGAGAAAAGGAGAGGAAAACCTATTGATGATAATTGCTTTCTTTTTTCGGTCTGCCAGGATTGCCGCGTTTTTTGTCGCTGCGACTATTTTCATCGCGCGCATCGCTGTAGCCCAGCAGGTTCCTGAACGAATGTTTTCGGAGATGAAATGGCGGATGATCGGACCGTTCCGAGGCGGGAAAGTGAATGCGGTTGCGGGCGTGCCGGGAAATCCGGCGGTCTACTATTTTGCCGCGGATGGCGGAGGCGTGTGGAAGACGACGGACGGCGGAACGGTTTGGAGATCGATTTTCGATAAGGAGCCGGTCGCGTCGGTTGGAGCGATGGCGGTGGCGCCTTCGAATCCGAAGATCATTTACGTGGGAACAGGCACGAATACGATTTCCGTAGACACCAGCCACGGGGAAGGAATGTACAAGTCCGTCGACGGCGGAGAGAACTGGCAGCACCTCGGGCTGGAGGACACACGGCATGTCGAGAGGATTCTGGTCGATCCGCGCAATCCGGACATCGTGCTGGTTGCGGCGATGGGCCACAGTTCCGGGCCGAACGAAGAGCGAGGAGTCTTTCGCTCGACGGATGGGGGTCAGAGCTGGAAGAAAGTTCTGTACAAGGACAATGTAACTGGGGCGGCGGATCTGTGTTTTGAGCCGGGAAATCCTCGCGTGGTGTATGCCACTCTGTGGCAGGAGATCCGAAAGGCGGGCCAAAGACCAACATGGTACGGGCCCGGCAGCGGACTCTACAAATCTTTGGATGAAGGCATTACCTGGACGCAAATCACCGGAAACGGATTGCCGGAAGGGGACTGGGGGCGAGAGGGAGTCGCGGTTGCGCCGGGAACTCACGGACAGCGGGTGTACGTTCTCGTCGAGGCAAAAGACAAAAAAGGCGGGCTGTACCGGTCGGACGACGCAGGAGCGACTTGGAAAAAGGCGACGGAGGACAAACGGATCCACGGGTATTGGTATATGAGCGAGATATATGTGGACCCGAAGAACGCAGACATTGTTTATGTGCCGTCACAAAATCTGTACCGTTCGAATGATGGCGGGCATACGTTTACGGCGATTAAGGGCGCGCCGGGGGGAGACGATTACCACAGTGTTTGGATCGACCCGACAAATTCGCAGCGAATCATACTGGGCGTCGACCAGGGAGCAACGATCAGCCTGGACAGAGGGGAAACCTGGACACCGTGGTACAACCAACCAACGGGAGAATTTTACCGGGTCGCGACGGATCATCGGTTTCCTTACTGGGTATACGGACCGCAGCAGGATAGCGGCACGGCAACAATCGCCAGCCGCGGAAACAACGGACAGATCACCGAGCGGGACTGGTTTCCCGTGGGGCCGGGAGAAAGCGGTTACACGATACCTGATCCACTGGACCAGGACGTGGTGTACAACGCAGGGCCTGCCGGGAGCGTTGTCCGGATGTCAAAGACGACGGGGCAGGTGCGGGATATTTCGCCCGCGCCGGTTCCGTTTGGAAGCAAATACCGATTTAACTGGACGATTCCTATGGTTTTTTCGCCGCAGGATCCACACCTCCTTTATCTGGGGACGCAGTTCCTGCTGAAAACGACGAATGGAGGTACAAGCTGGGATGCGGTGAGCGAGGACTTGACGCGCGCGCAGCCGGAAAAAAAGGATGCGAAGCAGAGAGAAGGGACGATCCTGACAATCGCGCCCTCGGAGGTTAAAGGAGGCCTTATCTGGGTTGGGACGGATGACGGCAACATCCAATTGACGAAGGACGGAGGAACGGCGTGGCAAGACGTCACGCCCCCGGGCATATCTGAGTGGAGTGCGGTCAGCATCATCGAAGCGTCGCACTTTGATCCCGGAACGGCGTACGCGGCGGTGAATCGAAACGGCCTGGACGATTGGCGGCCGCACATTTTCCGGACTCGCGACTTTGGGAAGAGCTGGCAGGAAACGGCGAACGGTATTCTCGATGGCGACTTTGTCCGCACGGTCCGTGAAGACCCGGTGCAGAAAGGGTTGCTTTACGCGGGGACGGAGAAGGGCGTTTACGTTTCGTTTGATGATGGAGACCACTGGCAATCGCTGCGGCTGAACATGCCTGTCGTGGCGATTCGTGATCTAGCCATCGAACAAGACGACTTGGTGGCTGCGACGTATGGCCGGGCGTTCTGGATTCTGGACGACGTGACACCGTTGCGGCAACTGAACGGACATAGCGGTTCGGCGGGAGCGCGTTTGTTTGCGCCGCGAACTGCGATTCGCGTGCGCCGCGACGAAAACCAGGACACGCCGCTGCCGCCGGAAGTTCCCGCAGGCAAGAATCCTCCCGATGGCGCGATTTTGAATTACGTTTTGCCGGCGAATTCCACCGGAGATATTCAACTGGAGATCTATGGCGCGGATGAAAGATTGGTGAGGAGCTTTTCCAGCGTGGACGTTCCCAAAGACCCAGAGGAAACACCGTACGTGGCGGACTACTGGCTCCCACATCCTGAGCCGCCTTCGAAAGCGCCTGGAATGCACCGTTTTGTCTGGAATTTGCGTTACGCCGATCCGCAGGCAATGCATCCGCAGTCTCCTTACAACTATGCGATCGCGGCGATTGTGGGCGCGACGCCGCTGCCGCCGCAGGGGCCACTGGTGCTTCCGGGGAAATACGAAGTGCGGCTGAAAGCGGGAGGCCAAGTCCTCCGACAGGCGCTGGATGTGAAAATGGATCCGCGGGTGAAGGCGGCGCGCAACGAGTTGCAGAGTTCGCTAGAGTTGCAACTGAAGATATCCGCGCTACTCGAAAAGAATTTCGACGGCTATCAGCAGACGAAACAATTGCGTGAGCGTTTGACCGCGTTGATGAAACGTCCGAAGGAAGCCCCCATTGCCGTTGCGGCCAGCACACTGGATGCGACGGTCGCGGGGCTGCAAGACGAAGCCACTCCGATCTCGGAGTCTCCCAAAACCACCAACTTCATGGCGGTGAACGATGCTTTGACGGCGCTGATGGCCTTGGTAGATGGAGCGGACTTCGCGCCATCGGAATCGTCATTCGCCGCACACCGGCGGATTTGCCAGGGAGAGAATGAAGTTCTGGCGGCGTGGCAGGACTTGAAGAACAAAGACGTCGCCGCGTTGAATAAACTACTTGCCAAAAACAGCTTGGTACCCGTGCCCGATTTTCCTGACGTGGCAGGCGAAGCGGCATGCGGAGACTGAGGCCCATTCGGAAGCCCGGGTGAGCACTTGGCTCGCACACTGGATGAGAAAGGGAAAGAATGCAACTGTACTTAGCCCTCGACTGTACCCAAATGGTGCAATGCCAGCTTGAGGCGGCGGCACCTTCACGGATTAGCCTGACCCTTGGGCTTTCTGGAGTTGTGTGAGGTCCGCGAGAACTTCCGCGCTGTGTTTTTCGGCGTTGACATTGAGATAGGTTTTGCGGATGACACCGGCCGGATCAATGAGAAAGGTGTGGCGGGCGGAAAGTTTGGCGACACCGAGATTCACGAGCGAATCGTAGGATGAGGAGACCTCGTGCTTTGTGTCCGCGAGCAGCTTGAAGCTCAGGCCCTCCTTGGCGCAGAACTTCTGGTGAGTGGCCTCGTCCTGCACACTCACACCGAGGATGACCGCGTTTTTCTGCTCATACTGCGCGAGGTCACGCTGAAAATTGTGCGCTTCCCTAGTGCAGCCGCTGGTGAAGTCCTTGGGGTAGAAATAGAGCACCACCCACTTGCCGCGGAGATCGTGAAGACTAAGGGCTTTGCCATCCTGCGAATTCAGAGTGAAGTCCGGGGCCGGAGTCCCGGAAGGGGGCGCCTTCTTCCCGGTGCTCATCGCACGAACGGCAACGAATCCAAGAAGCAAAACGATTACAACTACGAAGACCCAAATCATTTTCATCTCGTACACTCAAAGTTGGTTCTGAAGCGCGTGCCTTGCATTGCCGCTATTCCTTTTGGCTGAAGAGCCCAAAGCCCAAGCGAACCTGAATGGTGTTGATGCCGGGGTTCGGAGTTGCAAGCCCGGCATTCGAAATGTGCATGTAACGGACTTCCGCGCTGATGTTGTGCTTGCTGCGGAGAAAGTGAAGGCCCAAAGCACCGCCGGAAGTGAAATTGACGTGCGACGTTCCTTCCGGGACCTTGGTATTGGTAAAGAGAGTGCCGCCACCGATCTCGAAATAGGGAACCACGCTCT
>Ga0307479_10006305_pt1 | contig 10888 bp, 9 predicted proteins | sample atmos_gasesECM4C_FD_203743 | JGI IMG/M metagenome (GOLD analysis project Ga0307479, IMG submission 203743) | Hardwood forest soil microbial communities from Morgan-Monroe State Forest, Indiana, United States - atmos_gasesECM4C_515 | ecosystem: Environmental > Terrestrial > Soil > Temperate...
ATCGAAAACTTCGTAGGCCACTTTTTTGATGATGCGCGCGCGCGGGTCGTAATTCTTGTACACACGATGGCCGAAGCCCATCAGCTTGGTTTCGCCGGTCTTCACGCGCTTGATGAATTCGGGCACTTTCTGCACGGAACCGATTTCCATCAGCATGCGCAGCACTTCTTCGTTTGCTCCGCCGTGCAGCGGGCCGTACAGCGCGGCGATGGCTGCCGCGGTCGCCGAGTAAGGATCGACGTGCGAACTGCCCACGTTGCGAATCGTGCTGGTCGAACAGTTCTGCTCGTGATCGGCATGCAGGATGAACAGAATATCCAGCGCGTGCTCCAAAGTCGGGTTCGGCCGGTAGCGGCTCTCCGTCGTGCGAAACAGCATGTTCAGGAAATTGCCGGGGTAACTCAGCTCATTGTCTGGATAAACGAAGGGCATGCCCAGCGAGTGCCGGTAGGAAAAGGCGGCAATCGTCGGCATCTTTCCAATTAGCCGGTAGGTCTGCTTCCTGCGGGATTCCGCGCTGAAGATGTCCTTGGCGTCGTGATAAAAAGTCGAGAGCGCGGCGATGGTTGAAATCATCATGCCCATCGGATGGGCATCGTAATGAAAGCCGTCCAGGAATTTCTTGATGCTTTCGTGAATGAAGGTGTGGTGCGTGACGTGGTAGGTCCAATCCTTCAACTGTTCGGAGGTGGGTAGCTCGCCATGCACGAGCAAGTACGCGGTCTCAAGATAGGTGCTTTTTTCGGCGAGATCCTCGATTGGGTACCCGCGATACCGCAAAATGCCCGCATCTCCGTCGATGTAGGTGATGCGGCTGATGCACGACGCCGTGTTGTTGAACGCCGGGTCGTAGCTCATCATCCCAAATTCTTTGGGATCGACCTTGATTTGCCGCAAATCGCTGGCCCGGATGGTGTCGTGGGTAATGGGTACCTCGTAGCTCCGCCCGGTGCGGTTGTCGGTGATCGTCAATGTTTGGCGGGGCGCCGAAGTACCCTCGGCTTTTCTCGTGGTTGTGGCGGTCGGAGCGGAATCCATTGCGCGAACCTCAGGACGCAGCGGCAAAATTCGACTGTATCACTTTACACCCAAAGGGCGGTACGCGGAAATGGGAGGGAAGAGCGTTGCACCTTCAACAAGTCTATGAAACTAAAGGAATAGCGGGCTTGGAGGCCCAGCAGCCAGGGCAGTCAGGTACGCCTCTTGACAATAGTCGTGACAACGAGCATTATATGGGCATGGCACTGGCTTCCGCCGGTGCACCGGAAGCCTCCGCGCCGCTGGGTTTCGCAGCCAAGGCTCTTCCAAGAGGACATTATGATCAACATTCGCAAGAGCAACGAACGCGGCCACGCCGACCATGGCTGGCTGAACACGCATTTCACGTTTTCCTTTGCCGATTACTACGACCGCAAGCACGTTCATTTTCGCACGCTGCGCGTCATGAATGATGATCGAGTGGCTGGCGGCGGCGGTTTCCCAATGCATCCGCACCGCGACATGGAAATCGTCACCTACGTGCTCGAAGGCGCGCTCGAGCATCGCGATAGCATGGGCAACGGCTCGGTCATCAAGCCGGGCGACATTCAGTACATGAGCGCGGGAACCGGCGTGACGCACAGCGAGTTCAACGCCTCGCCCACCGAACCAGTGCACCTGTATCAGATCTGGATGTTTCCGGAGAAGCAGGCACTGAAGCCCGCCTACGACCAGAAGAATTTCACGGAGGCGGAGAAGCGCGGGAAGCTGCGCCTGATCGCTTCGCCAGACGGCAGAGAAGGCTCAGTGAGGATTCGCCAGGACAACGAGCTCTACGCGACGGTCCTAAGCAGGGGCGACTCGGTCAAGCACGAGCTCAAGCCCAACCGCCATGCCTACGTGCAAATAGCCCGCGGCAGCGTGAAACTCAACGGCAAAGAACTAGCCGAAGGCGACGGCGCCGCCATCTCCGCCGAAAAATCCGTGGAGCTGACCGGCGTCAAGGATGCCGAAGTTCTGTTGTTTGATTTAGCGTAAAGCGCAAAGCAGCGCGTGGAGTGCGGGAAAGGCCAAACGAAGCTACACCCACTCCACGATCAGGCGTTGGGCGCGCCAAGCGGCTGAAACACCGCCTTGAACTTGGGCTTGCGGGCCGAATAGAGCGCGTATCCTGCGCCCACCAAGCCAAACAGGAGTGACAACACACCGTTGCCCTTGCTCTCGATGTCCCAAAGGTGCACAACGATGACATTCAGCAATCTGCCGGAGAATGCAACGTTCTGATGCTTCATGATAATCAATGTGTAGAAGATGGCGTCGCCAAACAGCACGCTGGCAACCGTCAAGACCGGGATGATGATTTGACCGAAGCGTGTCACTTTCCCGGTGCCCTTCAAGACGCCGGCGGCCACCAGGTATCCGATGAGAATCGCTCCGTAGAGAAAAATGTAATTTAGGGCGTAAGCCACCAGACCCCAAGCAAGGCCGCCCAGCGCCGCAGCGGCGATGCCCAACACCAGGCCATTCGGATAATTCGGAGTGATTGCTTCATAGTTGACAGCGGCTTGATCCAGCCCCTGCCGCACCTTTTCCTGGCAGCCCGCGCAGATGAACGTCGGCAAACCATTCATCAGTGTTAGCGACGGCGTAGATGCCGAAGTGCATTGTTCGCAGCGCCCGTCGAAGCCCACGGTCACCGGCCGGATCGCTTCGCGCAGCGCGTTCGCGAGGTTGGCCACTTCCTCGGCTTTAGGCTTGGTGAAGGAGTAGGTCCATTCCCAGCGCAAAAAACTGTTCCCCACCTCGCCTAGCTTGCCCTTCTTGATTGCCGCGCTCTTGACGGCGGACTTCACCAGTTCGGGCTGCTCCAGCTTTTTGAAACGCAGCAGGATCACTACTCTGGAACCTTGGCGATCGCGGGTGAACCCGATCGCCGTCACATAACCATCGCGCGTCCCCATGGCACTGCCCGATTTTCTGCCCCATGGCCCTTGCTGCGGATAGTGCTGCAAGCCCGCCACAGTTGCGACCTGCCGCAAATACTCGTTTTCGTTCATGGGAAGCTAGCCTCCTCCGACCGGCGCATCCACGCATCCGCAGCCGGGTGGCTGTAATCACATGTAGAAGCGCTGTCCCTCCATCCTCCCCCGGGGAATTTGCAATTGAAACAGAAAAACAAGGACAGTGTGGACGAATTCACAATGTCCTTTTGGACGGCGCGGGTTATTACCTATTAAGCTGCACTCCTACGATTAGTCGTTGGGCGCGCCAGCGGCCAGAAGCCCTTACTTCTAGTTAGTTTTTCGTTTTTTCTTTGGCCCCTGGAGTTCAGCGGCCGTCTTGATCAAAGCGGGAATCGAGAGACCGACGTTGAAGGCCACGAGAGGTGAAATCTGATTGGAGATGTCGTAAGCGAGCGCAGCCACTCCGCCCATGGCTGCGAGGCCAACAAATTGTGCCCAATAAATCCAATCGAAATCCGGCCTCTCAGCCGACGGGGACTGCGACATCAGATGCAAGCGGAGCAAGTTAATGGCGAGGCCGCCGAAAAAACCGAACGCAAAGGCGGTATAGCGGTGATCCCAAAAACTCACGCGACTTTGTCAGACAGCGCGCTCAAGATTCTTGTTCCAAGCCCTTGCGTCTGCCGGTAATGTTTGCGAGTGGTATAAAGCGCGCGGCCTGATTCGTCAGGGATGGATGATCGGATGATTTCGCCGTTCAATTCTTCAAGGATCTGGCGCAGGCTGTCCGCCGGGAGGCCCGTCTCGTCCGCAAGTCCCTCTACCGTGCGCCACTCATATCTTGGATCTTCGAGAGCACGCACCACGGCGGCTCTGAGATGGGGATCGAGTGGCCGTTGCGAATTTCCGTCTTTGCTCATAACGCCTTCTTTCCTTCCTTAATTATGGAACTCCGTATGTTGGAGAGCAAGTGGTTTGTGAGCGGCTTCGATTGCTAAAACTAAACGCCGCCTATAAATAGTTTGCGCTTCAGCCGTCGGTGCGCTGGAACTCTTGCATGAAGCCGGTTAGCGCTTGCACGGCATCGAGGCCGACTGCGTTATATAGCGAGATGCGCATGCCTCCGACCGAGCGGTGGCCGGGCGTGCCGACCAGGCCTGCGGCTGCGGCTTGCTCGGCGAATTTCTTCTCGACGGCTTCATCGCCGCCGGCTACGCGGAAGACCACGTTCATGCGCGAACGCGAGCCTTTCTCGACTGGGCAGGAGTAAAAGCCGCTGGCGTCGATGGCGTCGTAGAGCAGCTTGGCCTTGGCTTCATTGCGCTTTTCGATTGCGGTGATGCCGCCTTCGGCTTCCATCCATTCCATCACCAAGCCCAAAATGTAAATCGCGAACGTCGGCGGCGTGTTGTATAGCGATCGCTCCTTGATGTGCGTGCGGTATTGCAACAGCGTGGGCACGTTCTTGTCCGCGCGCTCGGCTAAATCCTTGCGCACAATCACCACCGTGACACCGCTTGGGCCCAAGTTTTTCTGCGCGCCGGCAAAAATCAACCCGAATTTCTTCACGTCAATCGCCCGCGAAGCAATGTCGGAAGACATGTCCGCAACCAGTGGCGCGCTGCCACTCTCCGGCATCGTGTGCCACTGCGTGCCTTCAATCGTATTGTTCGTGCACATGTGGACGTAGGAAGGCTCCGCCGAAAGCTTGATTTCGTTTTGTCGCGGCACGCGTGTAAACTTCTCCGCCTCCGTCGACGCCGCTACGGTGTGCAGCACGCCTTTCTTCAACTCCCCGAGCGCCTTTGCCGTCCAGGCCCCGGTGTGCAGCAAATCCACGGGTTTCCCAGGCAAGCACAAATTCATGGGCACCATCGTGAACTGCATGCTCCCGCCGCCCTGCAAAAACAGCACGGCGTACTCGTCCGGAATCGCCAGATGCTTCCGCAAGCCGGACTCCGCGCGCGCCGCGATGCCCTCGAACTCCGGTGAGCGGTGGCTCATCTCCATCACCGACATGCCGCTGCCGCGCCAGTCCAGCAACTCCTCGCGAATGCGCTCCAGCACCGGCAGAGGCAACGCCGCCGGCCCCGCATTAAAATTGTGAACCCGCTTCACGCCCCGCCCCGCAACCGTAGAAGTTCCCACGATCCTTGGTTCCTCTCGATCTAAAGTGAGCTTCCCTTCCTCCACGATTATCCCAAGTTAGTTCGCTAGGGGGCAACCAGCGCGAACTCCACGCGACGGCGCATCGGATCGATGCGCTCCGCGCGCACGCGCACGCGATCGCCGTGCTGCCACGTGAGTTGTTTGAGTTTTGCGCCGCGACCTCGCCCTGCGCTCGCTCCGCCGCGTCGCTTGTCGCTGCTCGGCATTGCGACGATTGCGTGATCTTTCTCGCGATATACGCATCGCGCACCGGCCGCTTCCTCCAGCGCGTTGATCGGCAGCAAGCCCTCGACGAACACCTCGAACAGTTCCACGAAGCACCCGAACTTCTGCACCGAAATAATCAGCCCGTCGTATTCCTCGCCGAGGTGCTCTTCCATGAACTGCGCCGTCTTCCAGTCCATCAACTCGCGCTCGGCGCCATTTGCGCGGCGCTCCGCCTCCGAAGTTTCCGTGGCCATTTCCTCGAGCTGGCCGTGCGAATACACTACCGCCTCCGCGCCTGTCGGAACATGCGGCGTCGCCGGCGCGGCCTCCCGCGGATGCTCCAGCGCCCATTTCAAAACGCGATGCACAATCAAATCCGGATACCGCCGGATCGGCGAAGTGAAATGCGTGTACTCTGTGAAGCCCAGCGCAAAATGCCCTAGCGAATCCGCCGCATACCGCGCCTGCTTCAGCGAGCGCAGCATCAAGTACGAAATGATGCGCTCCTCGGGCTTTCCCGCAATTTTCGCGAGCAGCCGCTGATAATGTTGCGGCGTGATTCGCAGCTCCTCCGACGCGCCCGGCAGCGTCACGCGCATCCCGCGTACGCGCCCTTTGCCATACGAATCCGGCCGCCCCGCTTTCGCCGGCGACGGCACGCTCCCGTGCCGAACGGCAATTTCGCGCTGCTGTAAATTCTCCACGCCCAGCGAATACCCAAACGCCCGCGCCAGCTCCTCGAATTCCAGCACCTTTCGCGCGTCCGGCTTTTCGTGCACGCGATGCAGCGCCGGAATCCCACGCTTCAGCAAATATCCAGCCACGGCGCGATTCGCCGCCAGCATGAACTCCTCGATCAGCCGGTGCGCGATGTTGCGCTCGCTGCGCGTGATGTTGATCATGCGCTGTTGCTCGTCAAACTCGATCACCGGCTCCGGCAAATCAAAATCGATCGAGCCATGCTCGTTGCGCCCCGCGTTGAGCAGCAGCGCCAGTTCCTTCATGTCGCGAAAATGATGTGCCAGCGCAGCGTAAAGGGCCGTGGCTTCGGCATCGCCCTCCAGCACTTTGTTCACGCTGGTATAGGTCATGCGCTCGGCGGACTTGATGATGCCTCGCGTCATGCGCACGTTGTGCATGCGTCCCGCGGCATCGAACTCCATCAGCGCGCTCATCACCAGCCGGTCCTCGCGCGGCTTCAGGGAGCACATGCCATTCGACAGCGCCTCCGGCAGCATGGGCACCGCGCGATCCGGAAAATACACGGACGTCCCGCGCAGCCGCGCTTCGCCATCAAGCGGCGTCAGCGTGCGCACGTAATGCGCCACGTCCGCAATGTGCACCTGCAAGTACCAGCCGCCGTCCACGCGCCGCTCGACGTACACCGCGTCATCAAAATCGCGCGCCGTCTCGCCGTCGATGGTCACGATCGGCAAGCGCCGGAAATCTTCGCGCCCGGCCAGTTCCGCTTCACTCACCGGCAGCGCCCGCTTGTCCGCTTCCTTCATCACTTCGGCGGGAAACACGTGCGGCAAATGGTGCTTACGAATAATAATTTCCGTGTCGACGCCCAGCTCGCCCGGCCGCCCCAAAATCTCAATCACTCGCCCAGTCGCGGCCATGCCACCACGCGGATAGCGCACCACTTCAACATTCACCACCGCGCCGTCCAGCTCTTCCATCCGCGGAATGCGTCGCCCGCGCACGCTACGCTCGTCCGCGCCGCTAAACCCCAGCTTCTTCGCCAATCCCGGGGTCAGCTCCATCCCCGGCGGAATTTCGATCTCCTGCTGCATGCGCGCGTCGTACGGCAGCACCGAATTCTCGCGCGCGCCATAACGAAACAATCCCACGACCGTCGCATGCGCCCGCCCCAGCACGCGCACGATTCGCCCTTCGGTTCGCTGCGATTCTCCCGCGCCGGTTACGCGCTGCATTTTTACCAGCACCTGATCGCCATGCATCGCGTCTTCGACTGCGTCGCGCGGGATGAACACGTCGCGATCTAGCCAAGGCACCGGCGGATCCGGCACCACGAATCCGTATCCGTCGTGATGCAGCACCAACCGTCCCTTAATCTCGTTGTGGCTCCGAATGCCACCGCCCTCGCGACTCGTCGCGGGACGCTCAGCAACAGCCGCCGCCTTCGGGCCTTGAGCAGGTCTCGCGCCCGCCGGCCGTGGCTGGCCGTCCCCACCGCGCTCCTCCCGGCGGCCCGCAAGCCTGTAGCGTCCTCCGGGCAATTCCTCGATAGCCCGCCGCTTTGTCAGCTTGGACAGCATTTTGTAGAGGGCCCGCTGTTCCGTCTTGCGCATATGCAGCGCCGCTGCGATTTCGTCCGAAGAAGCGGACGCGCTCCTAAGTTGTAGAAAACGCAGTATGTTATCTGGACTTAGCTGTGATGGATGCGGCATCGAAGGATGGCCCAGCGCTCAGGCGCTAGTTTTCCACACGATTCTACTCAACTTTCTTCGTCGCACATGAAACTTTTTTCGTGCCGCCGGGGTTTCATACCCAGGCCAACACACGACCGGCTAGCCGCCCTCCGTCAGGCTAGCCGGCTTTCCCGGAAACGGGAAACCAAGGGAGGCGGGAAGACCTGGCCCGCCTCTCTTTTTTTCTCTGTGAACTCCGTGCTCTTTCCTCCGTGGCCTCTGTGTTAAATCTTTTTCTTATCTTCCCTACCGCGCCACAGTACTCAAAAACGGATAGTGGCTGCTCGCCCCCATAAAAAACAGCATCGGAAACGAAAGCCACAAAGACGTCCGCGCGGTAAGAAATCCCCAACGCATCATGCGCTCCGCCTCCGCCGGCATCGGCGTCCCCCGCTCGGCCGCCGCGCGCGTCCACGCAATCAATCTTTTCTGCACCCGCCAGACCACGACCCACGTGTTCAGCAGCATCACGAAGCCAAGTCCGCCTCCTACACTGATCGCTAAATGCTGGTTCGACATATTCTCCCCGCCGTTCAGCGCCAGCACCGTCCAGGAAGCCGCAATCACAATCGCGCCGATCCCAATCGTTCGCACCCACACCGCGTCGCGAATTCCCTTTGCGGGAAACTGGAAGAAATAGATTCCCTCGAACGCCACCACCCACACCAGCACCCACCAGCCAAACCAGCGCAGCGCCAGCCCCGGATTCCCCGCATTGCGCGCATCCGTCACCAGTAACGAAAAAAAGTAGCGCATGCCCACAATCACCGTGACCAGCGCGGACCACCGGAACCACGCCATGGCCCGGGACATCAGCACGGGATACACCTTCATACGCACTCCCGGCTCCAGCGCCTTCATCGAAGGTGTAAGTACAAAATTAAAAAAATACAAAAGCCCAATCCAAATGATCCCGAAAATAAAGTGTAGCCAGCGCAGCGTTATCAACTCATTCGCCGCTGCATTCGCAAGAAAGCCGAGATGCGGTTTCCACTCCGGGAACGTCGCCAGCAGCCACAAGCCCATGCGCGAGCCTCCGCTACAAATAATTGACGTGAATCTTCAAATCGAGCCGCCCACCATGATACTGAAACGAAGCCGCGCTAAACTTAGGCGGCCCCATGTGGCCCTTCGCGTCATTCGACGCCCCCACTCCCTCGCGCGGCATGCCAATAAAATTCCTGTCTAGTTTGCCATTCGAGTTTTCGTCGTGCACCACCGACACAGCATAGGTCCCAATTGCGACCCCCGTGAAGTCGCACACTGCCTGGCGCTCCGCGATTTTCGCGGTCAGCCGCGCAACCGCCTTATCAGCTTTCGTCGGGAACGCGTCCGCTGACGAAAAAAGTGCGCACAGCATCTGCCCTTTGTCGTTGCGCAGCCCGCCGATCTCTACGTGAATGACGTTCTCGGCCGGCAATGGCGCCGGTGATTGCCCGAAGGCTCCGCACGTCGCAAGAAGCGCGGCCGCCAAACCAACCGCTTTCCAGCCCGCAAACATGCGCATCATCATCCCTCCGGTTTCCGCCACTGTCCACCGTTGCGAATGCTACCGCGCGATTTTCTTCCTATGGCTAATACGTTGTTCTTCGTCCACTTATTTCTGCGCTCTAAATGCCTTTGACGCGGCAGTTTACGGTGTGGCGGAATTCGGTTTGGGGCTTACCGGCGGGGCTTGGCCGCGGAAGGGCAGCCTGAATTTCCGAGAAATCTCCGGCCAGAATTCGCGCAGCACGTCGAAACCCGTGTCTTGCAGGATGCTGTAGCCCACCCGCTCCGCTGCTGGAGCGAAACCGCGTCGATTGTCCGGGTGATATGTGTTGCTCAGCACGGACGTGCTCGCTGTACCTAGCCATTCGGAATAATTGAACATCTGCTTGCCATTGTCGCGGTGCGCCACAACCGCGTGCTCCACCGCATGGAGCAAGCGCCTCCCAAACTTGCCGTGGGCCAGGCGGTAGTAGCGCGGGTCCTCCGAAAATATCGAGGGATATGCAAAGTCCTTGAAGAACCGGGAGGAGGCCTGACCAGCAAATTCGGCGCCATATCGCCTCCCATACCCCTCAGCCCCCTGTCCGTAGCTGGGGTCGTTGTTTTCTGCTTGGTCCAGTCCCGCGTCGAAAGCGGCGCCGAGAAATGTCACCGGGTCCAATGAATCCTGGACAAACAGAACGAACTTGCCTTTCAACGTGAGCGTGCACAATTTCACGCCGGTCTTGTAGTGCGGTAATGGCACAGCCTTGCGTTCCAACGGCCGCGCAAACGTGCCAACCACCTTCTTCAACGGCCCGTCGTAGTCTTCGATGCGCACCATCGGCGGCGGCTCAACGCACGGCGCCGCCGCGTTCTGTATCGCCTCCTCCTGCAATGGTGCTGTGATCGGCTGCTGCGCCAGGGCCGGAGCCGAAGGCGCCTGCGCCTCCTGCGCGTAAACCGCGCCGCCAGTCAGTCCAGCCAGCGCCGTCAGGAAGGCCGTTCCTACCAGCCTGCGAAAGCGAGTTCGGTTCCTCACGGTCTGCTGGCAGCCTACCATTTTTGCCTGGGCGACCACGACACGCTTTGCTGCACATCGCACAAAAAAGGCGGGACGCTTCTGCGTCCCGCCGTGCATTGCCGGTGTACAACTTTGTCTCGCCGATGTTTCGGGTTTTAGTGGTGGCCTCCGCCGCCACCGTGGAAGCCTCCGCTTCCACCGCCACCATGGAAACCTCCGCCGCCAACGTGTTCGCCGCCTCCGCGGGCCATGGAGCCATGCATGCCGCCTTCCGCTCCATGAACCGGGCCGCTGTGTCCGAAATGGCTATACCCGAAGTCGCCGCCATGGTTGTGCCCGAAATCGCCCCCATGATTGAAGCCGTGATCGGAGTGAGCATAGTAATGGTCACGTCCACCCCAGTGGTGGTAGTCATGATCGAAATGTTCGTGGAAGTGGCCGAAAAAGCCGATCGGAGCAAATCCCACGAAGAAGGGCGAATAGAAGCCCCATCCGAACGAACTGTAGAAGATCCCATCTCCCGGAATATAGGCGTAAGTGCCAAAGTATGGATCCCAGTCCCAGCCGGAGCCGTACCAATTGCCCATGGCGTAGACTTGTGCACGATCCACGTTCGCTTCGGCAACGTACGAGGACCGCAA
>Ga0307479_10006306_pt1 | contig 10888 bp, 11 predicted proteins | sample atmos_gasesECM4C_FD_203743 | JGI IMG/M metagenome (GOLD analysis project Ga0307479, IMG submission 203743) | Hardwood forest soil microbial communities from Morgan-Monroe State Forest, Indiana, United States - atmos_gasesECM4C_515 | ecosystem: Environmental > Terrestrial > Soil > Temperate...
GCGCATAATCTGGCGGCACTTGGCAGCCGCGTGGGGTTTCAATCGCGCATTGGCGATGACGATCTGGGGCAGGCCGCTTTGCAAACGTTGCAACAAAGCGGCGTGGATGTTTCGCTGGTGCGGCGCGTGCCCGGCGCGGTCAAAACCGGGCTGACGGTGATTTTGCAACGCGAAGCCTGGCGCAACATGGTGACCTACTCGGGAACCACGGCGGAACTTGTGTGGGATGATCTGGATTTTGGCTATCTTACGGACTCACGTCATTTTCACTGCTCTTCTTTCTATCTGCAGCGCGGGCTGCGGCCACGAGTGGCGGAACTGTTTCGCAAGCTGAAGCAGGCGGGACTCAGCATTTCACTCGACACCAATGATGATCCCGACGACCGTTGGGAGGGAGGGCTCAAGGAGGCACTGCGCTATGTGGACGTATTTCTGCCGAACGAGCGCGAAGCTCAGAAAGCGGCGGGAACCAGCGATTTGGAAACGGCCGTGAAGAAACTGGCGGCGCTGGTACCGCTGGTGGTGGTGAAGCTTGGGCGCGAGGGCGCGCTGGCACAACGCGGGACGGAACGATTCATGAGTCCCGCCCTCTCCGTGAAAGCCGTGGATGCAGTGGGCGCGGGCGACAGTTTTGATGCGGGCTTTCTCCATCAGTATCTCCTCGGCGCTGATCTGGCCGCGTGTCTGGCAGCTGGCAACCTGGCTGGCGCGTTATCGACCACGCGACCCGGAGGAGTGTTGGCCTTCCGCGATGCGAACTATCGTGCGCAGTTCTTTAAAGAACATGGCTTCAAAGAAGGCCGGTCAGGGCTAGGGTGAGACTGGCATGGTTACCGTGGTTACCAATGGATATTGGCGAGGTTGCACTATGATCCTGAGTGGGAGCAAGGATGAAAAAGTTGAGCTTTGCAGTGTCGTTAACGAACAACGATAACGACTACCAGCAGGAGCAGGCCGCGGCGGCGGAGAAGGCCGGGCGGAGGCTGGGTGTGGAGGTGAAGATCATCCACGCCAACAACGATGCGGTTACGCAAAGCCAGCAACTTCTGCACCTGATTCAGGGTCCGGCGGCGGCGCGTCCGGATGCGATCATTTTTGAGCCTGCGGGTGGAACTGGGTTTCCGCAGGTAGCGCGCGCGGCCGTGGCTGCCGATATTGGCTGGGTCATTCTTAACCACGAGGCCGATTACATCCAGCAACTTCGGCAAGGCTGCCACGTCCCGGTGTTTGCCATCAGCTCCGATCACGAAGAAGTGGGCAAGATCCAGGGGCAGCAATTCGCCGCGCTGCTGCCACACGGCGGATCGATGCTGTACATCGAAGGGCCGGCAAACAGCTCCGCGGCGAAAGAACGTACCGCCGGAATGAACCTTACAAAGCCGGCGAACATTGTTGTGAAATCCATGCGGGCGAATTGGACTGAGGACAGCGCGTACCGCGCCGTGAGTTCCTGGCTGCGGTTGCGAACGTCGCAACAAATGCACATCGATCTGGTCGGCGCCCAGGATGACAGCATGGCGGCGGGTGCCAGAAAAGCCTTTGCGGAGATTCCTGAAGGCGAGCGCGAACGCTGGTTGAAGATACCGATCACGGGATGCGATGGTTTGCCCAAGACAGGCCAGTCGTGGGTGCGCAGCAATCTGCTGGCGGCCACAATCTACATTCGTCCCAATGCAGATCTGGCGCTGGAAATGCTGACCGACGCGATCCGCAGCGGAGCGCAGCCACCAGAGTGCAGGCTGATCGCTCCTGAATCCATACCCTCGCTCGACGAACTTGCCAAACGAGTTAAGGGGAATGCTGGCAGGTACCGTTCCGTGAGTGTCTGAAAAATCGAAGCCCCGCCGTGAGTCGCATCGCAGCATCTCGATAGAATCTATCCCATAATCCGTTCCATGCTTTGAAGGTAAAGTGATATCTTCATTCGACGACGGGTTGATATCCGCTGCCGGAGAGGAGCCCTGCCGACATGGGCCTGCTTCGCACTGCAAGTCATTCCATTTTGTTTGCGGCGTTTTATTTCGTGGGGTCTCTACTCATACTTTCTTGCGCCGCGTTGCCGCTCGAAGCGGTGCAGCTTGCTTCGCAAAATCTGAATTCGGGCTGGCAGTTTCGAGCCGTAGCCAAAACAGACAGAACGGATGTCAAGGAATGGCACCCCGCACAGGTTCCCGGCGTGGTTCACACCGATCTGCTGCACAGCGGTCTCATTCCCGACCCCTTTGATCGAGACAATGAGTTTCGGCTGCAATGGATCGGTCTGGCTGACTGGGAGTATCAAACCACATTTCAGGTTGATGCAGCCACGCTTGGGCGCGAGCATGTGGATCTGGTTTTTGATGGGCTGGATACGTTTGCTGACGTTTATCTAAATGACCAGTCCGTTCTGCACGCGGACAACATGTTCCGTCGCTGGAGGATTTCAGCGAAGGCGATGCTCAAGCCCGGAGCGAATGTGCTGCGCATCGTATTCCATTCGGCAGTCGGGAGGATGCTGCCGTATGCGAAATCGCTACCTTATGTTCTGCCTTCCATCTCAACCCATAATTATGGGAATGAAGAAGACATTGCGACCGCTCCCTACACACGCAAGGCTCCTTACCAGTACGGCTGGGATTGGGGACCGCGCTTTCTTACCGAAGGCATTTGGCAGCCGGTACGGCTGGAGATGTGGGACGCTCTGCGCATCGAGAATTTTCATATCCACCAACAGCACGTTAGCGCTGAACTGGCAAACCTTACAGCCGAAGTTGAGATTGAAGCCAGCCGGCCGGTCACGGCGGCTCTCGCATTAGCTCACGACGAAGTGTCTGGTCCACAGACTTCTGACGGAGGACAGACGCTGCAACTGAACGCCGGGATCAATCATGTTTCGCTACCTGTCCGGATCGTTTCGCCGAAGTTGTGGTATCCGGTGGGATACGGCGCGCAGAGCCGCCATCGGTTTATGGCTTCGATCCGCATCGGCCGTGAAGTCGCTGCTCGCGCAGAGAGCAAAACCGGATTGCGTTCCATCGAACTGCGGCGCGTTCCTGATGAATGGGGAAAGAGTTTCGAGTTCGTGGTGAACGGGATCTCTGTGTTCGCCAAGGGCGCGGACGTGATTCCGTTCGACAGCTTTCCCAATCGCGTGACACCCGAAATTCATCGCAATATTTTGCAGGCCGCGCGCGATGCGCACATGAATATGGTGCGGGAGTGGGGCGGTGGATACTACGAGTCCGACGACTTCTACGACATTTGTGATGAACTGGGCATTATAGTCTGGCAGGAATTTATGTTCGGCGGCGACATGGTTCCCGGCGACACTGCCTTTCAGGAAAACGTCCGGCAGGAAGCGATCGACCAGATCAAGCGGCTGCGGGAGCATCCCAGCATCGTGCTTTGGTGCGGAAATAATGAAATTGAAACTGGATGGCTGCACTGGGGCGACCGCATGGAATTCAAGGAGGCGATTTCCGCGCAAGCCCGGGAGCGCGTATGGCAGGACTATGTAATTCTCTTCGCCGACATTCTCAAGAGCGCGGTCACGCAGTACGCCGATCCGGTGCCGTATTGGCCGAGCTCTCCCAGCGCAAACTTTGAGGAACCGCCTGACAGTCCGCGCAATGGCGACATGCACTACTGGCAAGTGTGGCACGCGCAAGCGCCCGCTTCGGATTACACGCTGCAATTTCCGCGCTTCATGTCGGAGTTCGGATTTCAATCCTTTCCCGAGATGCGCACCATTAGAACATTCGCCAAGCCGGAGGACTTCGACATTCGTTCCACGGTCATGCAGGCGCACCAAAAAAATAAGGGCGGGAACGAACGCATTCTGACATACATGCTGCGCGAGTACCGCGAACCGAAAGACTTCGCTTCATTCGTTTATCTGAGCCAGGTGCAGCAGGCGGAGATCATCAAGATCGGCGCCGAACATTTGCGCCGGCAGCGGCCGCGTACGATGGGCTCGCTCTACTGGCAGTTGAACGATTGCTGGCCGGTGGCTTCGTGGGCGAGCATCGACTACTACGGACGCTGGAAGGCGCTGCATTACTACGCCCGCCGCTTCTACGACGACGTGCTGATCTCGCCTTTTCTGCATGACGACAAAGTGGACGTCTACGTGGTGTCGGACAAATTGCAGCCGATTTCTGGGACGATGCACATGCGGCTGCTCGACTTTTCTGGAAACGTACTGCTTGAGCAAACCAAGGAAGTGCAGATCGTGGCGCAATCGAGCGCGATTTATTTCACGGTCGACAAGTCGGCTCTGACCGCGAAAGCCGATCCGCGGCAAAGCTTTCTGGTGTTTGATCTGGAGGCAGGCGGGAAGGGAGTATCACACAACCTGGTTTTCTTCGACGTGACACATGACCTGCAACTGCCGGTTGCGCCAAGGATCGAAACAACAATCAGCAAAACCGGCGATGACTATACGGTAACGCTGCAATCGTCGAAGCTCGCGCGCAACGTGTATGTTTCTTTCGGCGACCTCGACGTGCGAGTATCGGACAATTACTTCGACCTGCTTCCCGCCGAAGCACTCACGATTCAGGTGAAGTCTACTGCCACGTTGGAACAGCTGCGAGAGGGGATGAAAACTATGTCGCTGACCGAGGCTTTCAGCTCGAAGTGAGTCGGAAGAGATAAGTGGTCAGTGGGCAGTGGCCGGTAAAACCTATAGGCCGACTGGAAGCCCTATCTCGACGTTCAGCGGCGCTGAAGCGCTTTTCGGCGGCAACACCCGGTAACCTGGAAATGAATCACCGGCACGGCGGAGAAGAACGGTTGTACTGATGGTGAGCGCGGAAGGATTCGAACCTTCGACCCATGCCTTAAAAGCGTCGCCACTCAATTACAAACAACAACTTGCACGTCCAGCTTACTCCATGCACGATCCAACAAAATTAATGAGACGCCAACAAGAGATCGGTCTGGGTGCCCGGAGGGTTGCCCGCAATCCGGCTGAGAACGTCAGCACTAGGCTCCAAGCCATCCGCCACTAAAGCGAAAGAGTGGCCCACCATGCCGGCGGAAATCTTGGTACCGACCGTGCAAGGTTAACCAGTATTCCCAGGAGGGTGGATTTCATCCCTCTTTTCGCCATCCACTCCGAGATTCGATTCGTACCTTTAACGTTTCTGTCCTACCGATTTCTCTAAGAATGAGGTATTTATCTTGGAAGACAACACCAGGCACTCTCAACGAAGCCCGGAACCGCGCTTCTTCGCCCATTTCGTGTAAGGAGAGCCCAAAGCACCGATATTCCAGAAAACTAAAAACCAGACTGGCAATTGAACGATATCTCGAGTCATGGGAGGCCTAGGGCGACCAGCCGGTGCTTGTTTTGGGCTGGGAGTTGGGATTTTCCCGGCTGAGAACCAGATTAGGCCGCTACCACAACCGTTCCCTCTGCCTTGCTGACACAAGGCAACACATATCCAGTATTTTTCTGATCAGCCGTCAGCCCAGCTTCGACTTCCATCTGAACGGTGCCGCTTATAACTCGCGTAGCGCAGGTACCGCATAGGCCCTGGCGGCAGCCATACGGAATCTGCACTCCGTTTCGCTCTGCCAGATCCAACAGGGTGCCCCCGGCAGAAGCCTGACAAACCTTTGCCGAGTGCAGGAATACGATCATCCCGGCCGAGCGGGCTTCCGGTGGACGAGACTCCGTAGTCGGTTTGATCTCCCCAAAGCTTTCCTGAAGTATCCGTTCCTGGTTCACGCCGAGAGTCGACAGAATCTGGCGCGCGTTCTCCATGAATCCCTTAGGACCACAAAGAAAGAAAGTGGGTGAATTCAGATCGATCACATGCTGCGTGACAAATTCCGCAGTAAGACGACCGCTGCGTCCGTTCCAGGCTGGGTCCGGTCGCGATAGGCACACGTCGTACTTGAAGTTGAGGAGAGAGGCGCGAAGTCTAGCGATTTCGTTTTGGAAAACGATGTCCGCAGCCGTGCGCACACAATATAGCAGCGTGACCGGAGTAGCCAGCTTAAGATCGTCGATATATCGCAGCATCGAAATCATGGGTGTGATTCCACTTCCGGCCGCAATGAGAACGATGCTTTTATGGAGTGTCTCGTCAAAGTAAAACCGGCCGTAGGGCCCGCTTGCTTCCACCCTGAGGCCTGGCTTTGCCCGTTCATTCAAAAAAACCGATACGCATCCATTGTCGATGCGCTTGGGCGTGATCTCCACATAATTCGCGTGGGTCGGCGAGGAGGAAATGGTGTAAGACCGTGTGACGCGTTGGCCATCAATCGTCCACTGGAAGGTCAGAAACTGACCTGGCTTGGCCGCAAGCCGTCTCTCCTTCGGGACCTGGAAGCGTAGCGTTCTTGTATCGTGCGTTTCTTGCTCGATCCGTGCCAACAGAAGATTCATTGTGCCCTTCGCGTGTTCACTGTTGGTTAATGGGGTTGGCAGCGCGGGAATCTCCGGAGTACGCGATGACACCGCGGAAGAATGAGGGTGCCTCTTCTTAAACACCAATGCGCCCTGGAGCAGGCACACTGCAACAATCAAACCGGTGGCGAGCTTTAACCACAAGCTTCCCGGATGCGCCGAACGCAGAAGCTCTGAAAATACGGGGATGGACACCAGCACGAACGAAATTACGAAAATCGCTACTCCTAATGCCTTCAGCAGCGAATGGCTCTGCTTGTAGCGGCGTGCGATCAATATTTTCAACAAAAGCAGAGGCACGAGGACTAGCACAAGCAGAATGTGCAGAACCAGGTGTGTAGGCAGATGACCTGTTACTCCCACACCAGCGAGTCTCTGACTCATGCTGTACGCCATGATGCAGAGCAGGCTCACAAACAAGTACCCGACCGTCCTATGAACAGCGATCAAACGAGTTCGCACCGCCACTTCGCGCGAGGGCTGGGAAGCCTCCAACATCACCACCACGTTTGTGGCGGCCAGCATGACGAAGGCAACGCCGGCCAAAATCGCTGAAATATTCAACATAGGCAAATATTCTGCTGCACCCTGTAACGCATATCTTCATGTGAACCGCTAATCGCAGTTCGGCATGGGTGATGTCGCATCCGACGAGCTGCACTCATGCCTGCGCAGCACTTGCTGGTGAGACAAAATCCAGACTCCGTCTCCATTCGCGACATAAACTAAGTTGCGGGCCGAGTCCTGCAAAATGCTAGTGACCCCGCCAAAGTTCTGAACGGTCCGCGGATGTGCAGGATCGCTTACGTCGAGCACGCGGACCGACTCGAGAACAGTATCGCTTCCCCGAGGGCCCTCCGCGTTTCCAGTTGCGAGAGAAGTACGCTCGATTGCGGAATTCTCAGGCATCTCGGAGATCGCGAGACCGGAACCCGCCACGGTCAAGTTTTCCAGGGGCACCTGGGTGACCACTTTGGGTCGTTCCGGCTTGGTGACGTCAATCACCGTAGCCCCCCTGTTGGGAAGATTGCTGCACGTACAGGTATTGTCTTCTGTCCTCTTGCTGCAAGAACATTTGTCGTGCTCCGCCGGACAGTGGCAGGTGCGCAATCACTCTTGCGGGCAAGTAAGAAGGAGAGAAATCACCATCAGAAGCATCAGCGAGCCTCGTAAGCAAAAGTGCGCCGAGGACTAGCGCTAAGCAAGCAAAACTTCGAATCTTCCAAATCGTATTCATGGCATTCATTCCTTTGTAATTCCGCATGGGTGGTCCGGGCCGGGCCTCATTGTGCTTTTCTAAGTGTGATCTGCCGATCAGCCAGACCGGATCGGCACTCCAACTCTTTGCCCGAACGTGTTTCTCCGGACGGTTCTGGGACTGTGCGGAGGAAGCTTAGGTGGAGAACAATTGTTGTTTGGTTACCAGTCGCCGAACTGGATTGGGAGCCGCTATAATCTTCTCGCGCGGAGGCGGGCATGTGACAGTTGTCATCGCGAGTTGCTGCGATAGCACTTAGCAGTTCAGGAAACTCCTCGCCGTCGACGCGTGCTGAACCCACAATCTCTAGCACTCCTATTTTCTGCGCCATTACTGGAGTGAAAGCTTCCGATAAATACGCGGTACTCACGCCGGGAAACAGAAATGTGATTGTGCGGGTTTCGTCGCGAATGACGGGATCACCGTTCACGGGCCCAGCATAAGCTTCAGTTGGCGCGGCTATAACGGTGCGCCTCACGCGAGTCAATGTAAGATTTCCGATGACTTCCAACTTACCGTTCCCTGTCGTCAGAATGCGCATGGACGTGAACGTCAACCGGGTCTGGTCTGTCGTGCCAGAGACGTCAGTCGGCCAGGTACCCCCGGGACTGAGTGCGTGCCTCCAGTCCTCATCCGCAGGATAGATGCTGAGATCGAAGAACGAGGCATCCAGATCGTTTGTGTCCAGTTTTACTTTCCCAGTCACGTGAGCGACACCGGTGTTCACTGGATCTGGGTTGGTTTTGGAGCTTAGAAACAATCGAGCTTTGGATCTGCTGGAGTCGAGAATCCAGGTATCGCTGGCAAGCGCTAGAGAAGTCACGAAGAAAGCCGCGGACGCAAATGTCACAGCTCGATATTTCATGTTGTGATACTTCCATTCCTCGTTTGAAACGATCCTGCGTAGCGCGACATGAGCTTCTTGCGCGCTTTCACCGTTCAGGGAATTTGCGCTCTGTTAGTGTTAACTGGATCGACCCCGATTTATTCCAGTACTGGATTTCTAGGTTTGCGAACCATTTTCGCGATATCGCCAACGCTATGGCTCTCTTCAGACCCGTGAAATAAATAGGCCGCCCAGTGAGTAAAGCGGCCTTTAGGTCTTTTAAGTTTTTCTTCTTACAGACCCGGCAAACACGCCGAGCTTCCCCAAAACTCACAAACCACAGTGCGTTTCAGGATTGGTCATCACGATGACACCTGTCTCGATCATCCGATCATCCAACGCAGTTACTTTAACGCCGGAAGCGAAGATCTCCTTCACTTTTTCGCGTTCGCCATCGCTTTTACGGTTGACCGCTCGTAGAGCCACAACAATCGAGCCAACGATACAAGAAGGAATCACCACGATCAGAGCGCTCAAACAAAGACCGAACAGCAACTCGACCATACTTTCTATTATTCGCATTTCCCTCCGTCTCCAGCGGCGTGCGCCCGAAGCTCGCGAATTTAAACAATAGGCCCACCGACGGCGGTAGAGCCTGCGTTCTGAGAGGTCCAACTCTCCGACGCAGGTCCCTGGCCCCAGCGAACCCCACGCGTCGCGGTTGTAGATCGACGTTCGATCTACGTTGCAGCGGCCTACATACCGCCTGAATCCTGATCAAACACCAGCGCCTCTTTGTGATGACCGAAGTCGATCTCTTTGAGCGTTGAGGTTCCTGTGCCTGTTGCTTCGGTCACGATTGCGTCCTGTGTGACTTGATCGTCATTCGTTTTCAGCGTACCTGGCAGGGTGACCACAGTCTTCCCGTTCTGCTGGAAACTCACCTGCACTGCAGGGCCGATCCCTTGCCACTCCACCTTGTAGTTGCCAGGTTTCAGTCTCGTGCTGCCGATTTGCACGGCATCAAAAATCTCGACCGAGTGTGCGTTGTTCCGCGCGGCGTGGGCATTTATACCCAAACCGAGCAAGCAAGTCAGAGTTAGTACGGCTGTGAAAAGCGATGTTTTCATGATTTCCCCTTATTAAAATATTCTGAGTGTCACTATTGATAACGGAGCTGGCGCGGGTTTATTCCCGAGGTGTCTCCTGAACCACTGCAAACGTGTGAAACGACATTGGGTCGCGCGCGATATTTATTTTGAATCGTGGAATCCCCACAGTCGGTGAGGCAAAAGGTATGTGAAGCCCGCAAACCCTTCCCACTGCGTCGAGGAAGAGGTGAGGCCATGATCGAATCCGACATCCACTACGAGATTTCTCTTGACGGGATACGAGACCGCCCACAAATTCCCAACTGCATTTTTGTTGATGAGTGGCTGCGTGAAATGCCAGAGTTCGCCTGCGACCGTCAGCCGCCCCAGTGGGTGTGAAATCGAGAGGGTCTGGCCGAATTGTCCTCGACGTATTATGCCTTTAGTCTGTTCGGAAAAAATGGCGTTGATGTCGAAGTGGAAACCCGCGAGGTTGTCACTCACCAGGATCAACGCGCTATTCCTGAACGTGCCTATGTCGAGTTCCGGCGCCGGACTCGCGTAGAGACGGCGAATGTAGCTGAGGCTTACGGTAGGCTTGCGCCCCTCTCCGGGCAATACGACCGCTTGAAATCCGGCGAAGACCTCGCCGGGGCGATTGCCTGAGAGAGCATCGCCGGTAGCTCCACTTGCTTGAGCTAGTGGCTCCGATAGGGCTAACAACTGAAGGCGGGATGCAACCGTGAGCTTGGTGACCTGATTAATACCGAATAGCGTTGTGAACTCAGGTGAGATTTCGGCGTAGAGTCCGCCGTTCTCAAATTGCAGGTAGCCCACTGGGGTCAATGTTGCGGGAGTTGAAACCGTGGGACGACCGGGATTCGCCTCCGGTGTTTCCACGATAGACGACTGCGCACCGACCCGCGCGACAAATAAGAGTGCAGCCGCCCCCACAAAACCGCAGCGAGGTAATCTCAACAAAAGTAAGCTCCAGACGGAGAAAGATCGCACCCCGAAGCTTGCGCTTTGGTGTTTCCTTCCGGGCTGCGCGCGTGGAGGCAGGAATTGCGGTTAATACAAAGGTTCCGATAAAGGTCGCGCCGCAAAATGGAGGCAGTCCTTACTCACTTCACCACGACCTGGCCGGTCATTTTCGGATGGAGCGAGCAGTAGTAGGAGTACGTTCCTGCCTTGGTAAACGTGTAAGAGAACTTTTCGTCCGTGTCCATCACCTTGGACTTGAACACGCCGTCTGTGCTCACGGCCGTATGAGGAATGTCATCACTGTTCGTCCAGGTAACTGTTGTTCCGACGGG
>Ga0307479_10006307_pt1 | contig 10887 bp, 11 predicted proteins | sample atmos_gasesECM4C_FD_203743 | JGI IMG/M metagenome (GOLD analysis project Ga0307479, IMG submission 203743) | Hardwood forest soil microbial communities from Morgan-Monroe State Forest, Indiana, United States - atmos_gasesECM4C_515 | ecosystem: Environmental > Terrestrial > Soil > Temperate...
CCCGGCTGCGGGTACGGCGCGGTGGTAGCTCATTTCCTCGACTCGCTTGTCCGCGCCCACGTAGAGTTCCCAGGTGTCCCCTGGCGAGTAGCCACCCGAAGCGTACTTCACCACGATTCGTTCCGCCGATTTCTTCCCTAACGGCGTTTCATGCATGCCCTCGTCAGTCACACTCGCGCCGTCCCACGCTACGTGCAAGGGCAAGAGCAACCAATACTGATCGTTGACAAACGCCGGATCGATTTGGTTCTTTACGGCATCGCTTTGGCTGCCGAGCTCGGAGCGCTGATACGTAACCTTCACCGGCTTGCCTTCCTTATCCTTTCCCTCGTAGGAGACCGTGTCGGTTTTTGGCTCCCATACCCAAGTTCTGGAAAGTTTGAACTCAGGAATAGCGAAGGTGTAGCGAATGGCCTCGATTTTCCCAAACGAATCGAGACCGTAGGTCTTAGCCATCTGTTTGGCAACCGGCGGCAGCTGTTGCGCCCCAGAGATGGCAGGGAGGCTCAACAGCACGCCGAAGGCTAAAACGCGTATCACATCGGGTCGGCTCAAATTTGTCATGAACGTCCCTCCTCGTTAATTGAGCGGATGTTGGTGTTGGATGAGACTTCCTGCCCTTCGAATACCGAAATGGCAGCGCGATGCACCTACACGACCGAGACACCAAAGTAGCACGCAATCGCAATCCATGGTGCAGTCAATCTGCCTCCATGTATCTGCTGTCATCGCACCGCTCCGGACACGGGCACACGCACCGTAACGCTCGCGGTCTAGCTCGAGGTGATCAATTGCACGGGTCGCTATTTGCGCAGGGGTCTGAACCCCGCGAACCTCCTCTGAAAAGAGTAGCGGCTGTTCCCAGGCCGCATAGTGCCCGCCTTGGTCGACCCTGTTGTAGTAGAAACGGATCTGTTCCATGGCACTTGTCTCGGTGACATGTCGGGATCGTGCCCATATATGCCGGTATAGGTCCCCAGACCAACTTGGCCGGGATGTCTGCTCCGGCTCGGTGAAGAGAGTCACCTCGGCTGTGGGCCAGGGATCTGTCGAGGCGATTCACGCTCGGCTTGCCTCGCTTCGACAGGCGGAGGCACGCGAGCCGGGTACGCTCTAAGGCTACGTCGTGCTCAACGGGGTGTTTCGTTCACCCCGTCTCAAGGCCGGCCGCGAATATGCGCTTCTCTGACGTGAGGCATCCTTCGCTGCGAAATCGGTCGGCGAGATGCGGTGGCGGCCAAACCTTTTGCGGTAGGCACCCGGCGCCGAGCCAACCGCTTTGCGAAATACACGCGCAAATGAGGCCACGTCCTTATAGCCAAGCGATTCGGCGATCTGCTTCTGCGAGGTGTCTCCTCCCTCGAGGAGTTCGCGCGCTCGCGCAATGCGAACGCCCCGACAATACTTGATCGGACTCATGCCCGTTGCACTCGCGAACCGCCGCAGCAGCGTTCGCCGTTCCAGTCCCGCGGCCGTCCCCATGGCCGCAAGCGAGACGCCTCGTCCGTCCCTCATGTGCACCCACTCCTGAGCCTTCAGCACGGCTCTATCTCCGTGCGTCTGTGGAGGAGCAAAGCCCGTGAAATAACGCGCCTCACCCGCGGCTGGGTCGGAAAGAACAAAGCGCGCCGTCTCCGCCCTCATGGTCGGGCCGAGAATCCTGCCAACGAGATACAGGCCAAGATCGACCCATGCCAGAAACCCGCCCGCCGTGATGATGTCGCCATGGTCAATGATGCGCCGATTCGTATCGACGACGATTTGAGGAAAGCGCTTCGCCAGCGCCTCTGCGCAGATCTGATGTGTGGCAACAGAAAGGCGGTCGACGAGGCCCGTTTCAGCAAGGATGAACGAACCCGAGCACAGAGAAACTAACGTGGCACCAGCGGCATGGCGATTGCGGACCCAGGACACCACGCCAGCGGGGACCTCAGGATCTGGAAGGTTCACCATGGTCGGCGGGATGATCAGCGTCCGCGGCTTTGGGCTGCCGCGCGGTGCGCTGTCATAGACGCACGAAAGATTCGCGGCGTTCCCATGGATCGGTCTCCAGTGCGTGACGCGAAGCCGGCTTTGGCCAGATCGCCGTTGATCGAGCGCAATCTTGGCGGCGATGCTGAACAAATCGGTAAGGCCCAGGATGCAGGCCAGCTGCGCGCCGGGGTAATGCACGATGCCAATTTCGTGTGCGGCGATTGCAGACATCGCATTGTCCCTCCCGGTTAAGACTTTGACGCTCCCGGCAATTGAACCGCCGGGGGGACGAAGGCACCTTAGCACGATCACGTGCTCGATTGCAGCCGGGTCGCCTTGCGTTCACCGCTCAATAAAGGGGTCTCCATGAAGACTTTGGCGCTGGCTCTCGTTACCTTACTCGGTGTACCGCTAGCCTCCGTCGGTCACGCCGCGGTCAAGAATGTCGTACTTGTCCACGGCGCATTCGCCGACGGTTCGGGATGGAAGCCCGTCGCAGACGTCCTGAGGCATGATGGCTTCACCGTCTACGTCATTCAGGAGCCCGAGACCACCTTTGAAGCCGACGTCGCGGCCACGCGTTTGGTCCTGGACCGCTCCGGGCCTTGCGTGCTCGTCGGGCACAGTTACGGCGGAATGATCATCACCGAGGCCGGGGTTCACCCGTCCGTCAAGGGGCTCGTCTACGTAGCCGCCTTTCAACCCAACGTCGGCGAAAGCGCGGCCGAACTGAACAGCAAAATCCCCGCCGCGAGCAACAGCATCGCACCGGTCGGTGGCGGGTTCCTGCAAGTGAAGCCGGAGGCCTTCCCGGAGGATTTCGCCGCCGACGTGCCCCAGGCACTTGCTCATTTCATGGCAGTCTCTCAGGTTCCGATTTCCTTGGAAGCCTTTGGGGCCAAAGCCACGGCTGCAGCATGGTCGAGGAAGCCGAGCTACGCGGTGGTCGCCAAGCAGGATCGCATGATCAACCCGGATCTTGAGCGTTTCATGTCAGGCAGAGCCAAGTCGAACACGATCGAACTCCCCGGCAGCCACGCCATCTTCCTCTCGCACCCGAAGGAGGTCGCGGCTCTTATTGAAAAAGCTGCTAACGCCGCGGAGTGACCGTCGCGCGGCATGTTCACTCAAGCGATGTTTCCCTGCAATCCCTCCGGGGGGTTCAAGGAGCATGAATCGTGAGTAAATCAGGCGCGCCCGTGCGGGTCATCGAGGAAACGACCGCGTACTGGAGGGTTGTCTTCGACTATCCGCCTTTCAACATTGTCGACGCCACCATATTCGAAGGTCTCCAGGAACTCCTCGCTCGAATGGGCGCCAGCCCGAGCCTACGTGTCGTAGTATTCGAGAGCGCGAATCCTGAGTTCTATCTTGCCCACTTTGATTTGACCGGCAAGACGGGGAACATCACCACAGCTGTCGGGCCTTCCGGCCTTCCGATACTGACGGATACGTTCGTCCGTCTCACCAAGTCCCCGGTGGTCAGCATCGCGAAGATCCGAGGCTGCGTCCGGGGCGTGAGCAGCGAGTTCGTCCTGGCTTGCGACATGCGCTTCGCGTCGCGCGAGAACACGCGACTGGGCCAACCCGAAGTCGGGGTGGGACTGCATCCCGGCGGCGGCGGTACGGAACGCCTCCCACTGCTGGTCGGCCGCGGCCGCGCGCTCGAAATCGTTCTCGGCGCGAACGACTTTGACGGCGACACCGCGGAACGATACGGATACGTCAACCGGGCACTTCCGGACACGGACCTGGACGGCTTCGTCGACGTGCTCGCGCGCCGGATCGCATCCTTCGATCGGCGTGCCATTGCGGCGGCGAAGAATCTCATTAACCAAGTCTCGTTGCCGTACGCCGACCGGCTCCTCGATGCCCTCAACTCCTTTGAAAACGCGCTGACGTGGCCTGAAGCGCAACAGCGAATCCAGGCGCTGTTAGAGCGCGGACTCCAGCAGGACCGCGATTTCGAGAACCGGTGGCCCGCGCTGCTCGGCACGCTCCTCGATAAGTAGTTGGCGTTACGTAGAGCCTCCCGGGCACCATGTGAGATTCTCGTGTTATATCACTCGCTTACGTAGCTCAATCGAATCGCAATTCAGTCCTTCTGAGCGAAATCACGACATGCCTGCAGAGTGTGGGTAACTCTCCGGGTCGTTTTCGCGTCTGAATTTTCGGTCCTCGCCGCCCCGTGTAATGCCTCGCTTCGGGATGAAGGGACCGATGAGTTTCAGATGCCCCTGCGGTTCTATCCACGAGGGCGGCGCAATTCAGCCGCCTCGAGGAGGACACAATGCTTCCACTCATCGGTAAGAACGTAGTGGTGATCGGCGGGAGCCGTGGCGTCGGGCGGCGCGTCGTGGAAGCCGCGATTGGCGACGGCGCCCGCGTGCTCGCGGTCGCCCGGCAGGAGGAGCGCCTCCGGCAGCTCGCCCGGGAGATCCGGGGCGTCGAGGTCCTAGCGCTCGATGCAACCGATGAAAGCGCTCCATCCCGCGTGTTCGACGTGCTCCGCCCTGACGTCCTCGTGGTGACGGCGGGCGCCTTTCCGCCCGCCGCGCCGCTGCACGAGCAGAGCTGGCGTGAGTTCTCGGTGAACTGGGAAGTTGACGTCAAGGTCGCCTTTCATTTCTCGAGGGCTGCGCTCACCCTGCCCCTGCCCGCAGGTTCTACCGTCATTCTGATCTCGAGCGGTGCAGCGCTCGCAGGTTCACCCATTTCCGGAGGGTACGCCGGCGCCAAGCGCACGCAGATATTCATCGCGAACTATGCCCAGAAGGAATCGGATCGCCTGAAGCTTGGCATCAGGTTCATGGCACTCGCACCGCGAATGATGCCGGACAGTGAGATCGGCAAGCACGCGGTGACTGGGTACGCGCGTTATCTCGGCATCTCAGAGCCGGATTTCATTCAAAGCATGGATTCGCCTCCCACCTCAGCCGATGTTGCGGCCGGAGCCCTGGAGGTCGTCATGCACCCTGATCGATGGAAGGGGAAAGTATTGGTGGTCTCCGGGAAGGGCCTCGAAGCGGTGCCCTGACAGGAACTTGACCCATGGCAGCACCGAAACGCTCGCGTCAGAAGTCAGCCTCAGAGCATTCAAACCAGGCGTTTGAACGGCTGGCTGAGCCGTTGCGCCGGGAAATCAAGGTGCATTGTTATCGCATGCTGGGCTCCTTGCATGAAGCCGAGGACCTCGTGCAGGAAACCTACTTGCGCGCCTGGCGCAGCTTCGACAGCTTCGAGGGTGGCTCGTTTCGCGCGTGGCTCTATCGGATTGCGACTAATGCGTGTCTCAACGCGCTCGCGAGCCGCAAGAGCGCGCAGCGTTGGCTGCCGCACGAGCGCGCGCCCGCCGCCGTTCAGATGCCGGACGGCACCCCGGCAATCGACGTGGCGTGGCTTGAGCCTTACCCGGACTCGGAGTTGGAAGGGATCGCTGACGACGCGCCGAATCCGGAAGCGCGCTATACCGCGCGCGAGGCCGTGCAGCTGGCGTTCATCGCGACGATCCAACATCTGCCGCCGCGCCAGCGCGCCGTACTCCTGCTGTGCGATGTGCTCGGTTGGGCGGCCACTGAAGCGGCTACGCTGCTCGGTGGCTCAACGGCCTCGGTCAACAGCGCCCTGCAGCGGGCGCGCGAGACGCTCGGCAAGCGCAATACCGAGGGCCAACCATTGCAGGCATCTCCGCTGGACGCGCCGCAGAAGGAGCTGCTCGGGCGCTATCTACAAGCCTGGGAAGCGCTGAATGTGGCCGGCTTTGCCGCACTCCTCAAGGAGGATGCGACCTATGTCATGCCGCCCACGCCAGAGTGGTATGCGGGGCGCGACGCGATCCGTGCGTTCTTCGATTGGGCGTTGAAGCGTTATGAGGGCTTCCGCCTCGTGCCCACGGGAGCCAACCGGCAGCCCGCATTTGCCGCCTATTCCCGCGCCAGCGTGGACGAACCGTGGACCGCCCACTCGATCCACGTGTTGACACTCGAGCGCGATGCGATTTCCACGCTGACCCTGTTCGTGAAGCCCGACGGCCCGCGGTTATTCCACGCCTTCGGGCTTCCGCTGACTTTCCCCGACGCCGAATTACCGCCAACCCCGCCCCACACCTGACCGTTTCTCGCTGAACACCTGGGTGGGCAACCTCAGAGAAGAACGATTCCGAGCTTGAGCCCCAGAGCGACCGCTTCCGTCCGCGAGTTGACGTTGAGCTTCGAGAGGATGGAAGAGATATGGAACTTAACCGTGTGCACGGAGATGGAAAGTCGCGCGGCAATCGTCTTGTTGCTATCGCCACCGGCCAGCAGGCGCAGAATCTCCAGCTCTCGCGGAGTCAACGGTTCAGGGGTTGCCGCGAGGTGCGCTTGTGAGTCGCTAAACCACGTCGTGCCGGAGGGGATGACGGCGAGTCCATGCAACACAGCTGCGACGGCTGCGGCAATTTCGTGCTCGTTCGCATCGGTCCCGAGCACCGCACTCGCGCCCGCCCGCAACCCCCGAATGGCGTCCTCGCGGGCATCGGACATGAGTGCGACGACGGGCACTCCATCGCTATGGAAGCTGACCTCCCGCAGTTCCTCGAGACCGAACACGCGAGCCAGGACAACGGACCGCCTGCCCTGAACAACCTCAGTGAGGCTCGCGACCGTCGCGGTGGCTTCCTCCAGTCGCAGGTACGCGCTGCCGCGCACCAGCTCCGCCAAGCTACTTAGACCTGAAGCCTCCCGGCAATACGCGACGACCGCAATGCGAGTGATGTGGTCACCCGGAATGCGGACGTTCCCCCACTGTCAACCGCAAGGTCGTCAGCGCGCCAGCCCGCACGGCGACCAAAGCCACGCTCGACCCAATGCTTTCAGGCCCGAGCAATTGCTGCACTTGCCTGTAGTCGCGAACCGGCTCGCTGTTCCACGCGACAATCACATCTCCCAGCAGGATACCGCCGAGCGCTGCACTGCTGTCGGGGTCCACGTTCGAGACCAGCATTCCTATCCGGGTGCCCGCGGCCCTCTGTAACGCTTCCGGCAACTGCACCGGCTGCATCGCAAGCCCAAGATAGCCGCGGCTGATCCGTCCCTTTGCCACAAGCTGTTCCGCAATGCGCGCGATTGTGGGCACGGGTATCGCGAGCAGGGCTCGGCGGGGGCCGAAAACCGCCATGCCGAGAAGCTGCCCGCTCAGATCGAACACCGCCCCGCCCTCCGCAGCAGGGGTCATGGCGGCACCCACGCGAATGAAGCGGTCTATACGGCCGCCCAGCTGGCTGTCCCACGAAGCACCTGCCACGGCGACGGTGCCAAACGTGACGATCGGGCCATGCTCTGGCGAGCGCCCCAAGGCCAGAACGAACTCCCCCGCGCGAAGCGTGGTCGGGTCTGCGAGCTGTGGGCCGGAGGTTGAGAGACCATCGACGGCGAGCAGCGCGACGTCGGTGCTGGGGTCTTGGCCAATCAGCTTGGCTGTGTGTTCAGTTCCCGTACCTGAGATCACCCGCAGTGTTGAAGGCTGGTCATCCAGCGTTTCGGCCGCAGTGACAACGTATCCAGGTCGCCATGTGATTCCGCTAAGCGAATGCGCGCCGCGCACGCGAATCGCGACCACGCTGGGTCCACACCGGGACACCAGGCCCGCCACTTCGCTGGAAAGTGCGGAAAGCCGGACCGCAGAAGATTCAGTCATATGCATTTACACTCATAGCTGATACGGTGGGCGCAACTATAGAGGCCCGCCGGTGAGCCGCCATCACCCAAATGGCTAGGATCGCGGTGTGATCCGCCCCGGACCTGCCACCTACTCAAGTGGCCGGCCGGACGCCTTCCGCGTCAGGCCGGCGCTGCCGGCTCGTCACCGGGCCTTCGTCCACCCAGGAAATCAGGGTTCCCAGTACGGTGGATCGCCGAACGCTTGCCGCAGCCACGTCGTCAGCGTCCGAATCTTCTCGGACGAGCGCAGATCTTCCGGATAGGCAACAAAGACGGTAGCGCCCTCAGGTTCCGCGCCGACGTCAATGACTTTAAGCGTCTGGTGCTTCAGCGGATCTTCAAGAAAAAACGTCGCCAACAAAGCAACACCAAGCCCAGCGACCGCCGCATCGCGCATGAGCAACCCATTGTTAACTCGTAAAGCCACGGTCGGATTCACGGTGACGGACTTCCGCCCCACGCGGAAGCGCCAGTCGGAAGCTCCACGATTGGTGTATATGACTCCACGATGCCGTTCCAGTTCTTGCAGTGACGTCGGTTTCCCATGACGTTTGAAGTAGTCTGGAGACGCCACAAGTACGCGCCGACTGGCCGCCAAATGCTTGACGATCAAGCGCTTATCGTCCACCGGCCCATGCCGAACAACCGCGTCGTACCCTTCCGCCAGCACGTCGACAAAGCGGTCATCGAGCTCCAGCGTCAGCTCAATGCCGGGGTACTTCGCCAGCAGCCCAAATAGCGCCGGCCCAAGGTGCAGATGCCCAAAACTCACCGGCGCGGATATCCGCAGCGGCCCTAAGAGGGTTCCACGCCGCTTTGCGACCTCCGCCGCAGCGTCGTCCACATCGCGCAAGATTTGCCGGGCGCGTCCGTAGAAGGCGTTGCCGTCCTGGGTTAGTGAGAGTTTGCGCGTGGTCCGTTGTATGAATCTCGTGCCCAAAACGCGCTCAAGTTCCGTCAGGCGTTCACTGACCACCGACTTGGAGATTCCCAATCGGCGCGCGGCTCCGGCGATGGAGCCGGCCTCCACTATCGACACGAATGCGGCGACGGATTCGAGTTTAAGCATTGTTCGAGTTACCCGAAAACCGAATTGGCGAATTATGGCTGTCGCGCTCGATGTCAGGAAGACTAGACTTTGCAACGAGTCATTGTCAGCGGGCGGCCGAACAGAGCGCCGTACCAGGGGGAAGCGAATGGTTCGATATCTGATGGCCGCGCTGGTTGCAGGCACTCTCCCGGCGACGTCCGTGGCACGCGTTACGCCCTTTCCAGCGACCTTTCACACCCAGATGGTGCAGACCAATGGTACGAGTCTCTACGTGCGCATCGGGGGGAAAGGTCCGGCGGTCGTCTTGTTGCACGGCTTCGGCGATACCGGCGATATGTGGGCGCCGCTCGCTGTGGATCTGGTCAAGGATCACACCGTCGTTGTGCCGGACTTGCGCGGAATGGGTCGTTCCGCACATCCGGATACCGGTTACACGAAAAAGAATCAAGCCGCGGACATTGCAGGAGTGATGGACGCCCTGAAAGTGCAGACAGCCGACCTCGTGACCCATGACATCGGAAACATGGTCGGTTACGCGCTCGCTGCCCAATACCCTGCCCGAATTGGCCGCTGGGTCGTGATCGACGCTCCGCTTCCGGGCATCGGCGACTGGGACAATATCATTCGCAGCCCGCTGCTGTGGCACTTCAATTTCCGCGGTCCGGATGAAGAGCGGTTGGTCCAGGGCCGCGAGCGCATCTATCTCGACCGCTTCTACGACGAACTATCAGCCGATCCGAAAAAGATCGACGCGGCAACGCGTGAGCATTACGCCAAGCTCTATGCGCGACCGCGTGCCATGCACGATGCGTTCGAACAATTTGGTGCATTCAGTCAGGATGCCATCGACAACAAGGCATTCCTTGCGACAGGCGGCAAACTGAAGATGCCGATACTCGCCCTCGGCGCGGAGAAATCCTTTGGCCTGGGGATGGCGGAGGTTTTGCGCTTCGTTGCCAGCAACGTGACAGCCGGAATTGTGCCTGACTCGGGCCACTGGATCATGGAGGAGAACCCACAGGCAACTGTGAGGCTCGTTGCGGAGTTCCTGCGCAAATGACTACGCGCCTCATGGCATTAGTCCTTTTGCCGCTGTTGACGGTTGCATACGCCGCGACGGTGCCATTTCTGCAGCTTCGCTTGCCACCGGCGGAGGTCGACGCGATGCAGGCACACGAGGCCGGTTCGGGCACGTCGGGTGTCGCCGGCATCCGCACAACGGTAGTCGCGGGCGAACCATCCCTGCCAGGCCCCTACACGATTCGCCTCATGATTCCGTCAAACACTCGCATCCAGGCGCATACCCATCGGGATAATCGCAGCGCGGTCGTAGTCGCAGGCGTCTGGTACTTCGGTTACGGCCTCGTTGCAAAGGCTGACGCGGAGAAGGCACTGCCGGCTGGAAGCTTCTACACCGAGCCGGCGGGTGTCGCTCACTTTGCAGAAACCAAGGCAGAACCAGTCACTGTCTACATCACAGGGAACGGACCTACGGATACCCGATACGTCCAGGATACCGCTGCGCGCCCGTGAGTGCTCTCAACGCCGCGTGCAGCCGCGGCGGCTATCACACCCTCCTCCGAAATGCCGTTGCGGGACCAAAGCACCCTGCGGGCGCCAGCGCCATCACCGCTTATCTCGACACGACCGCCCGTCGGTGAGCCTGATTCCGAATAAAACGCAGCGACGCTCGATGCGCCGTGGCTGCCGGAGTAGCAGGACAACGGCCAACAGAAATCCAGCCGGTGCTCTAAAACCGCTCCTAGCGTATGCCACATGGTGGGCATGCCGCGCGCTGAACACGGCAAAGGGGCGTGAGCGAGACTCACGCCCCGGCCACCGTCGCGCGCTTCCTTATTGCTTGTCGAAAACGAGCGTATCGTCGTACGGTTTGCCGTCGGAGTGCGTACCCTTGTTGTTGACGGTGAGCGTCTTGCCGTCCGTCGATACTACGCGGTGCACAGTGCCGACCACTTTGCCGCCCTTCTTGATCGCGAAATCGGTAGTGTGCGCGTCGATCACCTTGGCCGCGACGCTGTCGCCGTCGGGATTGCCGGTGACCGGATAGTCCTTGCCGTCGTACTTGATGGTCACGTGCATGGACATTTCTTTGCCGTCGGCGCTGACGGTCTTCTGATCAAGACTCGTGCCGTCGGTGCTCGC
>Ga0307479_10006308_pt1 | contig 10887 bp, 14 predicted proteins | sample atmos_gasesECM4C_FD_203743 | JGI IMG/M metagenome (GOLD analysis project Ga0307479, IMG submission 203743) | Hardwood forest soil microbial communities from Morgan-Monroe State Forest, Indiana, United States - atmos_gasesECM4C_515 | ecosystem: Environmental > Terrestrial > Soil > Temperate...
GAAATCGTTGGTCAGCAGTGCCCGCTCCATGGCGGCGGCGGCCAGCAGGGCGCCGCTGAGGACCAGCCAGGTGTAGGTGCGGGCGGCCTGGAGCAATCGCGGCCGGCCCCGGATCAGCCCGACGGCATAGGTGGCCGCTCCCAGCACCGACGCCAGCAGTCCGAGCAGTACCGCGCTCTGGCCGACGGCCGCGTTCATGACCCCGCCCTCACGGGTTCGCCATGAGTGCCGCGCTCACGATGGCGTCATGGCGTGCTGGGCCCCGAACCCGCGGGCATCCCGGGCGTGCCGGAGCCGGGCGGGCTGCCCGGATAGCCGGCCACCCGGTCGGGATGTTTGGCGATGTAGGTCTCGGTGTGTTTCACCATGATCCGGTCGCTGGCGAAATGGTCGCCCTGGAAGCGGCCCTCGAGCACGACCGGCAGGCCGGGCTTGAACAGCTGGGGGGGGTCGCCCTGGTGGACGACCGGGACCGAGACCCCGTTGTTGGCGATGACGAACGACACCGTCGGGCCGATCTGGTGAACCGTCCCGTCCTGGACCACCCCTTCGATGCGGAAGCGATGGCCGGCCAGCTGAGCCCGCTGGGCCATCGCTTCGTCGGCCGTCTTGAAGTACACGGTCGCGTTGCCGAGCCCCATGAACGCCAGCACCACGAGCGCGCCCGCGACCACGATCCCGGCGACCAGCTGGCGCCGGCCGGTGTTGAGCCTGGTCCTGGGTCGCGGGGCCTGGGTCAGCGCCACGTCCGCTCCTGTTCGGGCAGCGAACGCGAGAGGTTCCGGCTCCGGCGCAGGAGCCGGGCCAGATACAGGCCGAGGACCCCGAACACCACGCCGTAGCCCGCGGCCACATAACCCCACTGGCTCATGGCGCGACCTGCTGCGACGCCCCGGCGCCAACCACGCCTCCCGACTCCGCAGCACCCTCGGCTCGCCGTTCGGCCAGGGCCAGCTCGAGGCCCTCGGTCTCCAGGCGCTCCTCCAGCTGCTCGAGCCGGTAGCGGTGGACGAGCAGGTAGCCGTAGATCAGGGCGAAGGCCAGGAACGACAGGAGCATGGTGGCCAGCTGCGAACCGTGGATGAGCGGCTTGGGCCGGAACAGGGTGTCGCCCTGGTGCAGCGTCCGCCACCACTCGGTGGCGAAGTGGTCGACCGGCACGACCGCGAACAGGAGGACACCGGCCACGGCCGACAGCTTCGAGCGGGTCTCGGCCGGCCCGCCGATGCGGCGCAAGGCGAGGTACCCGAGCAGCAACGCGAAGAGCAGCGCCGTCAGGGTGAGCCGGGCGTCCCAGGTCCACCACACGCCCCAGGTGGGCCGGCCCCAGATGGATCCGGTGGCCAGGCTGAGGGCGGCGAACACCGCGGCGATCTCGGCCGAGGACGCGGCGAGGTGATCCCACCGCCGGCTTCGGGTTCGCGGCCACAGGTACAGCAGGCTGGCGGCAAAGGTCACACCGCAGGCGACGAAGGAAAAGGTGGCCGAGGCGGGATGGATGTAGATGAGCCGGACCAGCTGGCCCTGGACCTGGTCCGGCGGCGTGACCACCAGGCCCAGATACACCGTCACCGCCGTGGCGCTCAGCGCGGCCAGGCCCAGGGCGCGCGTGGTGCGGTTGGCCGTGCCCGACATCACGCTTCCTCCAGCAGCGACCCGAAGGCCAGGATGCCCAGGGTCACGTACAGCACGGCGAAGACACCGAGGAGGGTGACCCACCTCCAGCCGTCGTCCAGGCTCTGGCCCAGGGCCGCTTCGCAGGCGCGCGTGGCCCCCAGGAGGACGGGGGCCACAACCGGGAGCAGCAACAGCGGGAGCAGTGTCTCGCGCACGCGCAGGCCGGCGACCAGCACTCCGTAGACCGTGCCGCATGCCGCCAACCCGACGGTGGCCGTCGCCGCCGTGGCGAGCAGCAGTGCCGCACCCCGTAGGTCGGTCCCGTACAGAACGACCACGCCGGCGGTGAGCAGCGCCTCGAGCCCCATCAACTCCAGCGCCACCGCGGCGGCTTTCCCGAGGAAGATCCCGGCTGGGTCCAGGGCCGAGAGCCGCAGACCGTCGCGGGCCGCGTCGGCTGACTCGACCGCGAAGCTGCGCTGCACGGCCAGCAACCCGGCGAAGAGGACCGCCACCCAGAACAGGCCCGGCGCGGCCTGGGCCAGCACCCCCCGGTCGGGCTCGAGCGCGAAGCCGAACAGCACCAGGACCACCACCGCGAAGGGCGCGACCTGATTGATGGCGACCCGCGAGCGCGCCTCGATGCGAAGGTCCTTGCCCGCCATGAGCACGGCGTCACGCCACATGGGCTCGCTCCGCAGGCGCTGGAGACGGGGAAAAGGCGCCCGATGGGACCGGCCGTCCCTCGGTGCCGCCTTCCTCCTCGTGGCGGACCTGGCCTCCGGCCATGGTGAGCAACCGCCCGGCCAGGGCCGTGGCCCGCTCGCGCTCGTGCGACGCCATGACCACCGTCGAGCCACCTGCGACCGCGTCGCGGATGATGCCGTCGAGCAGATCGCGGTGCTCGGCGTCCAGCCCGGCGTGGGGCTCGTCGAGCAACCACAGCCGCGGGGCGCGTGCCACCAGGGCGGCCAGCGCCACCCGGCGCCGCTGCCCTGCCGACAGGCGTCCCACCGCCACCGCCCGCAGGCGGCCGTCGAGAGAGAGCCGGGCCAGGGCCGGCGCCACCGCATCGCGATTGCCCCGGCCGGCCCGGACCGAGAACGTCACGTTGTCCTCGACCGACAGGTCGTCGTACAGGCCGGAGGCGTGTCCGAGCAGGCCGACCTCCGGACGCACCGACCGTCGATCGCGGGTCAGGTCATGACCGAGGACCTCGGCCTGGCCCGCGACGATGGGCAGCAGGCCGGCGCAGGCGCGGAGAAGGCTGGTCTTGCCCGCGCCGTTGGCGCCCTGCAACAGGACGATCTGGCCCCGGTCCACGTCGAGATCGACACCGGCGAGGACAGGAAACCGCCCGATCAGGGCGACGGTGGCACGAAAGCGGATGGCGATCGCCATGGAGACCACCCCACGCTACTGGGGCGGCCTCGACCGGTTCCATGCAGGCACGCTCACACCGACGACAGGCGGTGGAGGCCGACGTGGTCGAGCACGCGGCTGAAGAACGATGAGAGAGACTGAACGTTGTTGGTCAGCAGCAGTACTCCGAACCCGGCCAGGACCAGGCCCGAGACCAGGTTGACCGATCGGACGTGGCGCTTGAACCAGCCGAAGACCCCCGTCAGCCGGCCGAAGGCCACGCCGGACGCGACGAAGGGGACGCCCAGGCCGAAGGAGTAGCTCACCAGCATCAGCTCGCCCCGCCCCAGGGTGCGCTGCGCGCTGGCCAGGCCGAGCACGGCGCCGAGCGCCGGTCCGATGCATGGCGTCCACCCGAAGGCGAACGCCATGCCCATCACCGGCGGCGCCCAAGCGCCGAGCTTGGACGGCAGCACCTGGAAGCGGCGCTCGCGCTGCATGAACGCCGGGGTGACCAGTCCCGCGAACGCCAGCCCCATGACGACGATCACGATCCCGGCAATCCGGTCGAGGCCGACCTGATGGTGCTGCAGGGTGTGACCGATCGAACTGGCCCCGGCTTCCAGCGCGGCGAAGACGACGGTGAATCCGGCCACGAACAGCAGGGTGGCCTGCACCAGCTTCCTCTGGTCGGTCTTGGTGGCCACCGCCAGGTCGGTGGTGCCGACGCCGGACATGAGCGAGAGATAGCTCGGGACCAGCGGCAGGACGCAGGGAGAGAGGAAGGAGGCGATTCCCGCGCCGAAGGCGACCACGAACCCGAGAGGCGAGTGCTCGATGACGTGGGCGGTGCTGGCCAGCATGGGGCTCAGCGGCCCCGGAAGGTGGGCGGCCGCCGGTCCCGGAAGGCGGCCACGCCTTCAGCCAGATCCTGGCTCGACCAGGCCCGGCGACGGGCCGCGTCGACCTCTCCGTCGGAGGGCGGTTCGCCATCGAGACGATTGAGGGCCAGCTTGTGGCCGGCGATGGTCAGTGGTGCCAGCGCGGCGATCTCGGCCGCCCAGGCCTGCGCGGCCGGCAGCCCGCCGGCGCGCTGGCCCAGCCCGAGCCGGAGGGCGGCCTCGGCGTCGAGCTCCTCGGCCGCCAGCAGCATCGCCCTGGCCGGTCCGTGGCCCGCGAGCTGGGCGACCCGCCGGACCGTCCAGTGGTCAACCATCAGTCCCAGTTTGGCGGCTGGGATACCGAAACGGGCGGTCGGGTCGACGACCCGGAGGTCACACGCCACCGCCAGCTGCATGCCCGCGCCCAGGGCCGCGCCATGGACCGCGGCGATGACGGGAACCGGGATCTGGACGATCGCGTCGAGCAGCTGGCGGAGTGCGAGCGCGAAGTCCGGGTCGTGGACGGCGTCGAGGTCGGCCCCGGCGCAGAAATGCGGCCCGTCGCCCGCGACGACGATGGCGCGCGCACCGTCATCCGAGGCGCGGCGCAGCTGGGAGGTGAGGGTCCGGCAGGTCTCGACGTCGAGCGCGTTGCGCCGCTCGGGGCGGGACAGGGTGACGGTGGCGACGGCGTCGGCGGTCACTCAATTACCGCGATGAGGTCGCCTTCTTGTACCTGGTCGTTCGGAGCGACCAGCACCTGGGTGATGGTGCCTGCCACCGGTGCCTCGACGGGGATCTCCATCTTCATGGACTCGAGGATGGCGAGGGTATCCCCTTCGGCCACGCTCTGGCCCACGCTGGCAGGCACCTGCCAGACGTTGGCCGTGATCTCGGCGCGGACCTCAGTCATGGGGGCAGACTACCGACGTGATCTTCCTCATCATCTCGATCGCCCTCGGCGGGTTGGTCGTCGGTGCCCTGGGACGGCTCATCGTGCCCGGCCGGAATCCGCTCGGATGCCTGGGCACCATCCTGGTCGGGATCCTGGGATCAATCCTCGGTGGCGTGATCGCCAGCCTCATCTACCGCCATCCCCGCCAGCATCCCGCCATCACCTTCCTGCTCGAGGTGGCCGGGGCCGCCCTGATCGTCAGCATGGTGAGCGGCTCCCGTCGAAGAATCCGGTGATCAGCGGTTAGACGGGGAGCACGCCGTGCTTGCGCCAGGGGCGCTGGACGGCCTTGGTGGCCGTGACCCGCAGGCCGCGGCAGATGGCGGCCCGGGTGTCCGCGGGGTCGATGATGTCGTCGACCTGGGCGTGCCCGGCGGCGATGTAGGGGTCGATGTTCTTGCGGAACTGCTCGGCCATGGCGATGGCGGCCGCATCGCGTTCTTCGCCTTCGGGATACTGCTCGAGTTGCTTGCGCATGGTGATGCGAACCATGCCGTCGGGCCCCATGACCGCGATCTCCGCGGTTGGCCAGGCCACGATGTAGTCGGCTTCGTAGGCCGTCCCGTTCATGACGAAGTAGCCGGCTCCGTAGGCCTTCCGCATCACCACCGTGACCTTGGGGACGGTGGCCTCCGACACCGCGAACAGCATCTTGGCGCCGTGGCGGATGATGCCCTGCTTCTCCACGGCCGATCCGACCGTGAAGCCGGGCACGTCCTGGAGGAACACCAGGGGGATGGAGAAGGCGTCGCACAGCCACACGAAGCGGGCGGCCTTGTCGGCCGAGTTCACGTCGAGGGTGCCACCCAGGACCTTGGGCTGGCTGGCGACGATGCCGGCCGGCTGACCGCCGAAGCGGGCGAACCCGGTGATGACGTTGCGGGCCCACGCCGGCTTCATGGGGAACCATTCGCCGTCGTCCACGATGCTCCGGATGACCCGCTCCATGTCGTAGGCCCGGCGGGCCGCGGTGGGCACGATGTCGTACAGGTCCTCGCATCGCCGGTCGGCGGGATCGCCGGCCGCGGCCACGGGGGGCCGCTCGGTGTTGTTGGCGGGGAAGAAGGACAGGTACCGCCGGACGAGGCGCAGGCACTCCTCTTCGGTCTCGACCTCGAGGTCGGCGACGCCCGAGATCCGGGTGTGCACGTCCGAGCCGCCCATCTCCTCCTCGGAGACGTCCTCACCGGTGGCGGCCTTGACCAAATGACGACCGCCGAGGGCCATGGACGAGATGCCCTTGACCATCGGGATGAAGTCAGCCAGGGCGGGGATGTAGGCGGTGCCCGCGGCGCAGTGCCCGAGCATGGCCGCCACCTGCGGCACCACGCCCGACAGGGTGACCTGCTCCCGGAACAGGGCCCCGGCTCCGGCAAAGGTCGAACCGCTCGTCGCCTGGATCCTCGCCCCGCCGGAGTCGAGCAGCCAGACGATTGGGATCCGCTGGCGGAGCACCAGCTCTCTCATCCGCGCCGTCTTGTGCTCGCCCACCGCGCCCATGGATCCGGCCAGCACGGTGAAGTCGTAGGCGCAGATGGCGACCCGGCGGCCGTCGATCTGCCCTATTCCGGCCACCATGCCGTCGGCCGCCAGATAGCCCCTCGTCTCCTGGAGGCCGGGGTCCATCGAGTCGGCGAGCAGGCCGTACTCGACGAAGCTGCCCGGATCGAGGAGCTGGTCGAGGCGCTCCCTCACGGGCAGCTTGCCGAGGGAGCGCTGACGGGCCACCAGGTCAGGACCGCCCATGGCCAGTGCCCGCTGGCGCCGTGCGTCCAGGTCCTCGATGAGCGGCTTCCAGTCGTGCAGCTCGGGCGGGTCAGGCACCGGTCACCGCCCCGTCCACTGGGGAGCGCGCTTCTCCGCGAAGGCGGCGATGCCCTCGCGCGTGTCTTCGGTCATCGAGGTGATGGTCAACAGCGAATGCAGGTGGGACAGGGCATCGCGGGCGGCCAGATCCCACACCTGGTAGAAGCCGTCCCGGCCCAGCTTGACGATGGCCGGCGACTTGGCCGCCAGTTGGCCGGCAAGGTCGTCCACGGCGGCGTCGAGCTCGGAAGGGGCCACGACCTGGTTGACGAACCCGGTGCGCAACGCCTCCTCCCCGCCCACCCGCCGGCCGGTGAGCATCAGCTCCAGCGCCTTCTTGGGGGGCATCGACCGGATCAGGGGCACCGTGATCATGTGAGGCCACAGGCCGACGTTGATCTCGGGAGTGCCGAACTGGCTGTCATCGGAACAGACCACGAAGTCACAGGCCAGGGCCAGCCCGAACCCACCCGCCAGCGCGAAGCCCCTGACCCGCGCCACCGTCGGCTTGCCGAGCGCCCACATGTCCTCGAACAGCGCGGCGAGCTGGCCCCGCCCCTCGTGCAGCTCGAGGAAGGAGGCGCCCGAGGCCATCCCCGTCAGGTCGGCGCCCGCGCAGAACGCCTTGTCACCCGCGCCGGTGAGCACGACCACGCGCACGTCGGCGTCGTCCTTGGCATCGGCCAGCCGGTCACGGATCCCGGTGATGACGCCCCACGACAGCGAGTTGCGCTTGTCCGGGCGGTTGATGGTCACCCGGGCGACTCCGCCGGCAACGGAGTACAGGACTTCGCCCGCTTCGGCTGTTCCAGGCATCAGGCGCACCGTAGTGGCTCACTACCGTGGCGCACATGGCCGCGACCGCCGCCTTGATCTCGTTCCGGCTCGGCGGCGCCGACGGCGTCTCGGTCGAGGCGGCCAAGTGGGCCTGGGCCCTCGAGCAGCTGGGCTTCGCCGTTCGGACGGTCGCCGGTCAGGGCTCGGCCGATGTCCTCATCGGGGGACTGGCCGCCGGTGAGGGACTGGCCGGCCCGTGCCCGCCGCCTCCATTGGATCGCGATGCCCTCGAAGGAGCGTTGGAGGGCGTCGACCTGGTGGTGGTCGAGAACCTGTGCTCGCTGCCCCTCAACCCGGCGGCGTCGGCGGCCGTCGCCGGGATGCTCCGAGGCCGGCCCGCGGTGCTGCGCCACCACGACCTGCCCTGGCAGCGGGCCCGCTTCGCCGGTGCGCCGCCTCCGCCGGTCGATCGAAGCTGGGTCCACGTCACCCTCAACGACGCGAGCCGCGACCAGCTGGCCGAGCGAGGCATCGCCGCCATCACCCTGCGCAACACGTTCGCCACCGACGCACCCGAAGGTGACCGCGCCGCCGTAAGGGAGGCACTGTCGGTCGGTCCCGACACGCGGCTGGTGCTGCAGCCGACCAGGGCCATCGCCCGGAAGAACGTGCCCGCCGGCCTCGCCTTGGCCGAAGCGCTCGGTGCCGAGTACTGGCTGCTCGGGCCGGCGGAGGAGGGGTACGACCGGGAGCTCCGGCGCCTGCTCCGTCGGGCCGGCCGGCGCGTTCACCGCGGACCGGTGGCGCCGGTGAGCGCCACCGAAGGAGTCGAGCACGCGTACGCGGCGTGCGACGCCGTGGTGCTTCCGTCGACCTGGGAGGGCTTCGGCAACGCCACCATCGAGTCGGCGGTGTTCCGCCGGCCGCTCGCCATCGGCCGCTACCCGGTGGCGCAGGAGCTGGCCGCCTTCGGGTTTCGTTGGTTCGACGCCTTCGATCCCCGACCGCTCGAAGCGTGGCTGCGGCGGCCGGACCTCGATCTGCTCGACCACAACGCGGCTGTGGCCCGGAGCCATTTCTCGCTCGCCGATCTGCCGGGCCGGCTGCGGGCGCTGATGGAGTCCGTAGGGTGGTGGCCGTGGTAGGCGACGGCGATCCGATCCTGGCGAAGCGGGCCCGCTACGCCCGCGGGGCCGAATGGGGCCAGCGGCTGGGCTATGGCTTGCTCGCCTTTGCCGTCGTGGCCTTCGTCGTGGCCGTGGCCGCGGGCTTCCCCGGTCCCAGCGTGGCCCTCGTGATCGTGGGCCTGGCCGGCGCCACCCTGGTCCTGCCCCCGGCCATCATCGCCGGGTACGCGGTGAAGGCGGCCGAGCGCGAGGACCGGGAGATCGTGGCCCGTCACCGCGCCCGTCCGCCCCATCCCGATCCGCCCGCGGGGGGATAGCATGCCACGACGACGCTCGTCGCGAACCAGCGCTCCCTTTTCCATCCGAGAGGTGAACCATGCCCAAGGCCGCTGTGCTCCCCGCCCTCGACGCCCCCCTCGAGATTCGGGAGGTCGAGGTCGACTCGCCCCACGCCGGTGAGGTCAAGGTGCGCATGGGGGCCTCCGGCGTCTGCCACTCGGACCTGTCGATTCAGAACGGGACGCTGATGAGCCCCACCCCGATCGTGCTCGGCCACGAGGGCGCCGGCGTCATCGAGGAGGTGGGCGAGGGCGTCACGGGGCTCGAGCCGGGCGACCACATCGTCATCTCCTGGGTCCCCCAGTGCGGCACGTGCTACTTCTGCGTGCGGGACCAGGGCGAGTTGTGCGAGACCTCATCCCTGGCCCTGGCGGCCGGAGGGCTGCTCGACGGGACGACGCGCCTCACCTCGAGCGGGACGCCGCTGTACCAGATGGCGGCTTCCGGGACGTTCTCCGAACAGACCATCATCCCGGCCATCGGCGCGGTGAAGATCCCGAAGGACCTGGACCTCCGGGTGGCGGCCCTCATCGGCTGCGGGGTGCTGACCGGCGTGGGCGCCGCGCTCAACACCGCCCGGATCCGCAAGGGTGACACCGTCGCGGTGATCGGCTGCGGAGGCGTCGGCCTCAACGTCATTCAGGGAGCCCGCATCGCCGGCGCCGAGCACATCGTCGGCATCGACATGCTGGAGAACAAGCTGCAGCTGGCCAAGGAGTTCGGTGCCACCACGACCGTCAACGCCAGCCAGGCCGACGCCGTCTCACAGGTGATGGAGATGACCGGCCAGCGCGGTGCGGATGTCGCCTTCGAGGTCATCGGCCTGGGACCGACCATCGAGCAGACGGTCATGATGACCCGCCGCGGCGGGCAGGCCATCCTCGTCGGTGTCCCCCGCATGGAGGTCATGCTGACGCTTCCCGCCTTCTTCGGCGTGGTGCTGGCCGAGAAGACCATCAAGGGTTGCTGGTACGGCTCCTCGAATGTGCAGCGCGACGTCCCCCGCCTCATCGACTACTACAAGAAAGGCGAGCTCAAGCTGGACGAGCTGATCTCGCGGACCATCACGCTCGACCAGGTCAACGAGGCCTTCGAGGCGTTGAAGGCCGGCGAGGTGGCCCGGTCGGTGATTCAGTACGGCGATCCCGTCGCGGGCCGCGAGCGAGCCGAGGGCGAGACCAGAGCGTAGGCATTGAGCGAGCAGGCGAGGCGGTCCAGGCGAGGGCGGCCAGCACTCCGCCCCGGCCCAGCGCCGCCTCGCGCTCGTTCAGCGCTCGAACGGCAGCAGCCGGTGACGGCGCCGCCGGGCCCGAGCCGCGAGAAGCGTGATCCCGGCCTTCTGCGCCGGGATGGGACGGATCGGCTCCGGTGGCCGAGTCGAGTCCCGGTGGTGAGTGGTTGCGGGTCGCCTCACAGGGCAGGTTTTCGCCGCGACATCGGGATTTCCTCTACGCCCGGGCGCGATCCATCATGTTCGTGGCCCACACCATCGGCCCATTGCGACAAATACCCCCAACCTCATGACTGATCCCCGTCTTCCCTCGACCCGACTCCCGGCGGCGCGCCGGCGCCGGCAGTTGCTCGACGTGGCCCAGGAGGTCTTCGCCGACAAGGGATTCCACGTGGCCTCGATGGATGACATCGCCGAAGCCGCGGGCGTGACCAAGCCGGTCCTCTACCAGCACTTCGTGTCCAAGCGCGAGCTGTACCTCCAGCTGCTCGAGGACGTCGGGGGACGCCTCATGGAGACGGTCACCTCCGCGCTGGCCCGTGCGTCCGGGCCGCGTGAGCAGGTCGAGGCCGGGATCGGCGCCTACTTCCGCTTCGTCGCCCTGCAGAGCAGCGCCTTCCGGCTGCTCTTCGGCGGGGGCTCGCGGCGGGACGAGGAGTTCGCGGACGCGGTGCGCCGCGTCGAGGACGCCATGGCCGCGGCCGTGGCCCCGCTCATCGAGGCCGACCTCGAGCCGGACCACCAGCGGGCCCTGGCCTACGGGATCGTCGGGCTGGCCGAGGCCTCCAGCCA
>Ga0307479_10006309_pt1 | contig 10882 bp, 10 predicted proteins | sample atmos_gasesECM4C_FD_203743 | JGI IMG/M metagenome (GOLD analysis project Ga0307479, IMG submission 203743) | Hardwood forest soil microbial communities from Morgan-Monroe State Forest, Indiana, United States - atmos_gasesECM4C_515 | ecosystem: Environmental > Terrestrial > Soil > Temperate...
GACATCTACAACGCATGCGGCGGCGGCGACGAAAACCTGATGCTCGACGCTCTCTGGGATCTCGTCTGGTCAGGCGAGGTGACCAACGACACGTTTGCGCCCCTTCGGCTGCTCGGCCCGATGGCCCGCCGGCCCACCGCCCGGCCGCGCCTGCCGCGCCTGACCCAACCGCGGGCGACGGGTCGTTGGTCTCTTGTCAGCGACATCGTGGGTGCCGGTGCAAACGCGACCGAGCGACTGCATTCGGAGGCCGGTGTGCTGCTGCAGAGGCACGGCGTGCTCACGCGCGAGGCCGTGATCGGCGAGGGCTGGCCGGGCGGGTTCGCGAGCCTCTATCCCGTGCTGCGCGCAATGGAGGAGTCGGGTCGGATTCGCCGCGGCTACTTCATCGAGGGACTGGGCGGCTCTCAGTTCGCGCTGCCGGGCGCGGTCGACCGGCTGCGGTCCTTGCGCGACTCAGGCGGCGGAATCGTTGCTCTGGCCGCGACGGATCCCGCAAACGCGTTCGGAACCATTCTTCCCTGGCCCCAATCGGACGGCCGCATGGGTCGCGCCGCGGGCGCCTACTGCGTGGTCGATGACGGCCGTCTCGTGCTCTACCTGGAGCGCGGTGGCCGGTCGCTGCTGACAAACGGCGAAGTACAGCCCGCGCACCTGCAAGCGTTGATCGCGGTAGCGACCAACGCGGGCCGGGTCGAACTGCAAAAGGTGGACGGCGCGCCAGTCATGGACTCGCCGCTGAAATCGATGCTGCGCGAGGCGGGATTCTCACAGACGCACCGGAGCCTGGTCGCATACGGCTCCCATTCCTGAGTCGGCTCATAATCGGGTCGTTCCAACAGATCGAAAGGTGAGTCACAGGAGGCACGCCATGCTAAAGATCAAAGATGTAGGCGCCGCTCTTCCGGCGCAAGACGTCGCTCGTGCGAGGCAGTTCTACGAGCAGAAGCTGGGATTGAAGCCGAGCGAAGTGCAGCCCGACGGAAGCGCCCGTTACTTGGTAGGGAACGCGACGTTCCTGGTCTTTCAGAGCAGGGGGAAAGCCTCGGGCGAGCATACGCAGATGGGTCTCGAGGTTGAGGACGCCAGGAGGGCAGTTGGGGAGCTCAAGAGCGCAGGAGTCATGGTCGAGGAGTACGACTACCCCGACTTCAAAACCAGTAATGGCATCGTTGAAATGCCCGATGGAAGCAAAGGCGCGTGGTTCAAGGACACCGAAGGAAACCTGATCTCGATCATCGAACGCGCTCCCGTTGCGGCCGCGTCATCGACGCATGGAGGCGCAACGACGACCCGCTGAACAGCACGCCCGCGACCGCCGGCCCCCAGACAGACGCTAGGTACGATTACTCCTTCATCGGGGAGTAGCGCAGCCCGGTAGCGCACTTGACTGGGGGTCAAGTGGTCGCGGGTTCAAATCCCGCCTCCCCGACTGAACCCCAACTTATGTAATCAGCACCACCTAACCCAGCTGCCTCTACTCATCAGAAGGCATCAAAACGTCCTGTGTTGACGCGCGACGGTTCACTGAACGGCGACGATATTCGAGCCTGCGAAGGGCATTCCTCCGCTCTGCCGCATCGCCTCCACCGGCACGTCCGATCGCGACCCAACGATCGGTGACAGACCTGCGCTCAGCGCTCCGGCGATCCGCTCCTGACCGCCGCTCGGTCGTCCTGCGTTCCATCGTGCCGGGCATTATCTGCCTCCGTCGTCGCCACGCCTTGGCAAACCTGGCTCTGAAGTGGTGAGGAGACTGAGCGGGTCAGTCTCCTCGCTACCTTGAAAACGTGCCGACGATCCAGTCTTACCCAATCGTGCGTTCAGGCCCGTCAGCCTCCCTTACGTCAGCGGAGGCGGTTCTGGCATCCGATCGGACCGCCACGCGCGAGCGCACGAGCATCCAGATACCAGCAGCCACCAACCAAGGGGCTACCAGCAATTCGGGGCCTGCCGCACCAGTCACGCCAGCGACAAGCGCGAGCGAAGTGACGCCGCCGAACACACACAGCCAGCGCGGCATGGCCTTGTGTCGCCAGCCGGCCCAGCTGATTGTCAGGATGCACGCGGCGGCCAGGAGATCGAAAGCTCCCAGCAGCACTGGAATCAGGACGCCAAAGAGCACGGGTATCGAGGTCACCAGTTCGGAGCGTGTAAGGACCCCCGAACCGGCTTCACGCTCGACGGCGGCCGAAGCAAGGGCCATCACCACGTATATGGCCAGCGCCGCGGTGCCCAATGAAAGGACAGGCAGACGGGAACCGGCGGCGCGAAGTCGGTCTGCTATCGACTGTATGAATGCGAACGCGAATGTGGCAAGTACAGCGAGCAACACGTACCAAGTCCAAAAGGCCGAATGGGCCCCATTCGCAAGCGACTGGGCGAAGGCATCAGGATAGGCTGCCGGGTTGTCTCCGGGGATGGTGACGCCCGTCGACGAAATGTATGCGGCGAAAACAAACAAGTCCGCGATCACGGCTGCCCCGAACAGAAGTGCGGATATCCCTCCAACTTTCAGCGCAGGTTGTGGGCTCGCGTTAGTTCGAGGAACTGGGACACTGGACGAAACTGCCATTCGATTTCCTCCGAGGGCGGTGATACCGGTGCAGCCCAGGCTATATAGCGCCCTTCGGGATGTCGTCTAACGCAAGGCTGATTTCTCGCTCCATCCTTGGGCGGATGACTATCAATCCCATGGTGGATGCTCGCGGCGTGAAAGAGCGATATCGTCGGCCCCAGTGAGCCTTGCCGCCCTCGGCCGCATCATGGATTTTGGCTTCCTTGCCTTACTTGAGGTCTGGGCGCAGCTAGATGTGTGGGCGCCGCAGATCACAGCTCCAAACCACATGGTCGGCGACAAGCCCGTTCTTTCGGCTGCGGCGCTGACAGCCGGGCTAGGGCTCCTCGGCCGGAGCCGTTGGCCCCTGGCAACCACAGTCGTTGTTCTTGGCTCCTTCCTCATTCCAATGCTCCTGTACGGGAGCTCTCTTGGCCTCGGCTGGTTCCTCTTGATCGGCCTCGCTCTCTACTCGGTGGGCGCACATGCCGCGCTGCGTCGTGCCATCACAGGCCTCGCGCTCTACGGGGTGTGGTCAGTCATGCTCGTCGTCCGCGCACCACTTCCACAAGGCATGGAAACCGTTGTGCTGGACTTGATTTACAGCGCCTTCCTGGTGCCCGCCTGGGTCATAGGCATGGTGGTGCGCAATCCAAGACTCAGGGCTGTGGAGTGGGAGCGGCGGGCAACCAGGCTCGAGCGCGAGCGGCTGCAGGCGGAACGTGCAGCCGTGGCCAGGGAACGTTCATTGATCTCGCGCGAGCTCCATGACATCGTCGCCCACAGCGTCAGCCTCATCGTCCTGCAGGCAGAGGCGGGAGATAGCCGGCTCGACGGTGACACGCGCGCAGCCCATCAGGCGTTCCATGCAATCGAGGAGAGCGCACGGCAGGCAATGGGCGAGCTGCGCCGCCTGCTTAGCCTAATTCGTGAATCCGACTCGATGAGCGGACTGCTACCTCAGCCGCGGCTCGCAAGTGTGCCGAACCTAATCGAGGACGTCCAACAGGCGGGACTTCAGGTGACGCTTGAGGTGAACGGAGAACCGGTTCCGCTCGCACCTGGCCTCGAGCTGAACGCATATCGCATCATTCAGGAGGCCCTGACCAATTCGCTCAAACACGGGCATGCCACCTCAGGCCGGGTGTGCATTTCTTACGTCCCGGCAGCGCTCGAGGTAGAGATCGTTGACAACGGCCACAATCTGGGATCCGGAGATGGATTCACCGGCCAGGGCCTCATCGGAATGCGTGAACGCGTGCTGCTGCACGGAGGCCAGCTGGTAGTCGCGCCGCAGGACCCTCAAGGATTTCGGGTCTGGGCTCGGCTGCCGGTCCAGAGCTCGCCTTGATCAGAGTCTTGATTGCGGACGATCAAGCTCTCGCTCGCGACGGTGTCGCCGCAGTGCTGCAAACCCAGCAGGACATCGAGGTGGTCGCCCAAGTAGGAAACGGGCGTGATGCAGTTCAAGCGGCGCGGCGTCTTCTTCCCGACGTCGCCCTCCTCGATATTCGGATGCCGGTCCTTGACGGAATCAAGGCCACCGCCGAAATCATCGGAACGTGTCCGGCCACAGCGATATTGGTCCTCACGACGTTCGATCTCGACGAGTACGTCTACGCGGCGCTCAAGGCTGGAGCAAGCGGGTTCTTGATCAAGGATGCGACACGCGAGCAGATCATCGACGCCGTTCGCTCAGTGGCCAAAGGCGACACCGTGCTGGCGCCTGCGGTTACGCGTCGATTCGTCGAACGCTACGTTGCAAGGGCTGCGATCGCGTCGAGCTCTAAGTTCAGACTGTCTGAGCTAACCGAGCGTGAGACCGAAGTGTTGATGTCGGTCGCAAAGGGGCTCACGAACGCTGAGATCGCTACCCAGCTGGGGATCGGTGAGGCGACGGTCAAGACCCACGTCACTCACGTGCTGATGAAGCTTGATCTTCGAGACCGGATTCAGGTGGTTATCTTTGCCTACGAGTCAGGACTGATGTGACGGCGGTGGTCTTCGGCATGAAGTTTTCGAACGTTCGCGTGCATTGAGCTGACGAGCACCGCTTCCGGTACGTTTTAAGTAGGTCCAGGAGGCCTCCCCCGAGTTCAGCGTGGGAGTTCAAATAGTGTCCAGTCCCCCCGACCACTGTCGTCGCACGGGTCGTGAGCGCCGATCAGCAGTCGAACACAAACCAGCACAGCTCGTTGCGCAGCCGCTGGTCGTCGAGCACGAGCTCTCGGATCTCGTCGGGAAGTTGACCGCGCTGCCACCGGCACTCCATTCGGCCGGCCGCCTCGCGCTCGTGTTCAGCTGCTGCCGCCCGCTCGGCCTTGATCGCGTAAGCCGCAGCACCGAGCTCGTGGGCCGCAACATGGCCCACCGCAGCGGCCTGCCCGGCCGCGTACGCGGCATGCCGTGCCGCCCCACTCAGGTCTCTGGCGGCGGCGTTGGCGTGACCGGCCGCCGTGCGGGCCTCGGCCCACTTGATATCACCCCGCGCCCAGGCACGCGCGAGCTCGATCGCGCGACGTGGACGGTCATCTTTCGGCCGCGCCTGCTCGAAATGGTGCAGCACGTGCTGCGCGCAGTCAGCCGCCCAGATCGCCAGAAGGCGGTGATCGTCGTCTCTGAGGCTTCCGCCGCGACGTGTGGTGATGAACCGCGGATCGCGGATCTTCGGGAGGATCACCAGATGGCGATCCGGATCTCATGGAAGAACAGGGTGTGGCTCGCGACCCGATGTGACTCTCTGGTCACGGGTCAAATGATTAGGCGACAGCCCTGCCGAACTGCCGCGCTCCGATCACGACGGCGACCGCCGACAGCACGACGAGAATCACGACCCCTTTGATCACGCTCGGATCGCCGATGTTGCCGAGGAAGATGTGCCGCGCTGCGTCGACGGCGTAGAGCAAAGGGTTGACGGCGGCGATGTCCTGCAGCCACTGAGGCGCGATGCTCATCGGCAGCAGCACCCCGGAGAGAAGAAGGATCGGCAGCGCCGAGGTGAACACGATCGGCGCATAGCTGTCCTCGCTCTTCACCGCCAGCGCGACGGCGTATCCGATCGACGCGGTGAGCAAGCCGATCAATCCGATGAGCAGTAGGACGACGACGATTCCCAGCGGATTGATGCTGAGGCCAAACGGCAGAGCGATCAGGATCAGGATCAACGACTGCAGCACGATCGAGAACATGTCGCGGAGAGCGCGGCCGAACAGCAGCGCAACCCGACTCACGGGTGTGACGCGAAGCCGCTCGATCACGCCCATGCGCAGCTCCGAGATGAGGCTGAATCCGACGCCCGCGGCCCCGAACATCCCGAGCTGCACGAGCAAGCCGGGGACGAACACGTTGTAGGCGCCGCCCGGCGGGAAGCCGCGCATGGCCGCGATCGGCTTGAGCAGCGGTGCGAAAAGGACGAGATACAGCAGCGGCTGAAGCACGCCGAGGGCGACCCAGACGGGGTTGTGGATGAAGATCCCGAAGTAGCGGCCGAATATCAGCCACGTGTCGCGCAGCACCTTCATGCTGCCGCCTCCCGCAGGGACCGGCCGGTCTGGCGCAGGAAAACGTCATCGAGGCTTGGCCGGTGTAACTCGACCGTCATGAGCTGCAGGCTCGCTCCGTCCAGCAGACGCAGGATCGCCGGCATGGCGACCTCACCGCGGTCCACATACAGATGGACGGCGCCGCCCTCGAGCTTGGCCTCTCGCACGAACGGCTGGTCCTTGATGAGCTCGAAGGCCCGCTGCTGATCTCCCGCGACGCTGAGCGTGACGACGTCTCCTGCGACTGCGTGCTTCAGCTCCTCGGGCGTGCCCTCGGCGACGATCTTTCCGTAGTCGATGATCGCGACGCGGTCGCACAGCGCGTCTGCCTCGTCCAGGTAGTGGGTCGTCAGGAAGACGGTCACACCGCGGTCGTGCATCTTGCGGACCTCGTCCCACACGCGCGCGCGGCTCTGCGGGTCGAGGCCGGTCGTCGGCTCGTCAAGGAAGAGCAGCTGCGGGGCGTGCACGAGGCCGAGGCCGATGTCGAGGCGTCGCTTCTGCCCGCCCGAGTAGGTGGCGACCTTGCGGTCGGCGGCGCCCTCTAGCTCGAGCATGTCGATCAGCTCGGCCGCCCGTCGCTGCGCTTGCGGGACGGACATGCCGTACAGCCGGCCCTGGAACACGAGCTCGGTGCGACCAGTGATCTCTCGGTCCGCGCCGCCCGCCTGGCCGACGTAGCCGATGCGCTCACGGATCCTCGCCGGTTCGGTCGCAAGCTCACACCCGGCGACCCGCGCCGTGCCTCCGCTCGGAGGCAGCAGCGTCGCGAGCATGCGCAGGGTCGTCGTCTTGCCCGCGCCGTTGGGGCCTAGAAAACCGAATATCTCGCCTGCCTGGACGCGCAGGTCCACGCCGGCGACCGCGACGACCTCGCGCCGTCGGGACTTGAAGACGCGGCGCAGGCCGCGTGTTTCGATTACTGCTTCAGGCGCCATCCGCGGAGATTCTGGCGGATGTGGCGATCCGGGCGCCGGTCACCAGCTCCCAGAACGCCTCCTGCGCCGGTCCGCCGCGCGCGCTCCGGCGCACGGCGCTGATGGGGCGGAGCACCGACGGCACGGGCAGCCGTTTGACCTCGCCTCTGGTCAGGTCGCCGGCGACCGCACGCTTAGGGAGTGCGCAGAAACCCAGCCCCGCGAGGAGGGCGGCCCGCACATATTCGGGGTGGCCGAGGCTGAGGACGCCGACGCGGTCGTACGCGTCGCCGAGCATGGCGCGGACGTATTTCTCCGCCGACCACTGCGGTCCGCGCCCGAGGTAGAGGTGCTGGGCGAGATCGTCCTCGGAGATGCGGCGCAGGCGCGAGAGCGGATGGTCACGGTGCGCGACCAGGATCAGCTCGTCGCGCGTCATCTCGAAGACGACCAGCTGGGGGTCAGGCTCGGTTTCGATGACCGCGCAGTCGAGCGTGCCGACCAGAACCCGCCGGCAGAGGTCGGCCGACGGCTCGACGGACATTCCGAGCTTGATCCCGGGGTGCTGGCGGGTGAACTCGGCCAGGTACGGCGGCACGTAATACGTTGCGCAGGTCGGGCTTGCGCCGAGCTCGAGCGACCCCGCCTGCAGGTGGCGCATGGCGAGCGCCGAGTCCTCGACGACCTCGACCGAGCGCAGCGCAGCCCGGCACGTGTCGGCCATCCGGCGGCCCGCGTCGGTGAGCCTCACGCGGCGCCCGTCGCGCTCGAGGAGCTGCAGGCCGACGGCGCGTTCGAAGTGGCGCACCTGCTGGGTGACGGCCGCCTGTGTGAGGAACAGCGATACCGCCGCTCTGGAAATATGCTCGGTTTCAGACACCGCGACGAAGGACCTGAGCTGCTCGAGCGTGAATGTTGGCCGCCTCACGGCGACATATTAGTCCAGCTTATGGAAGTGATTACAAAAGAAAGAGGTGAATTCGCCTTAATAAATGCTGAACTCCGGCGTTGTACGGATTACCGTTCACAGCATCCGCGCCGACTGCGCGAAAGGAGGGAAGGAAGTAAATGATCTGGCGAAAAAGCCGCCGCCAGAGCGGCCAGGGCATGGTGGAGTATGCCCTGATCCTGGTGCTGGTTTCGATCGTAGTCATCGTGATTCTTTTGACCATGGGCCAGCAGATCGCGAACGTGTTCTCCAACGTGGTCGTCGCCCTGGGGGCCTGACAGCTTCCGCCTGACGTTGGGGCCGGCCCGCCGGCCCCAACGGACAAGGCGTCTTTCCACCGGCAGGCTACTGTTTGGAAGCTGGCGACGGGTCCCGCAATCGTGGACGGAAACCCCTTAACCGCTCCCTAACCTTGATCGCGTCGCCAGCCGCTAAAGTTCTTTCGTGGCGGTCGGAGCCCACCCCGAGCCGGAAACTTCGCCTGTCCTCGCCCCAGTCGGATCCCGCTACATCAACCGCGAGCTGTCACGGCTCGACTTCGATGAGCGGGTGCTGGCGATGGCCGAGGACCCAAGGCTCCCGCTCCTCGAGCGGTTGCGTTTTCTTGCCATCTTCAGCCAGAACCTCGACGACTTCTTCCAGGTCCGGGTGGCGGGCCTCAAGGAGCAGGTGCTCGCCGCGGTCGCGGTCGCGTCACCGGACGGAATGTCGCCGCTCGACCAGCTCAAGGCAATCCGCATCAGGGTCGAACGGCTCGTGGAGCGGCAGGTCCGAATCTACACGCGGGAGATGGTCCCCGCCCTGGCGCAGTCGGGCATCACCATCGTTCGCGCGGCGGGGGTCGGCAAGCGAGAGCTCGCCCAGCTGCACACGGTCTTCCGGGAGCAGATCTTCCCGGTCCTGACCCCACTCGCGGTCGACCCGGGGCATCCGTTCCCGTACATCTCGCATCTCTCGCTGAACCTGGCCGTGATGGTGCGCGACCCGCAGCGCAAGCAGCAGCGGTTCGCGCGCGTGAAGGTGCCGCCGGTGCTGCCGCGTTTCATTCCGCTGATCGAGGGCGAGAGCTACGTGCCGCTCGAGGACGTGATCGCGCTGCACCTTACGGCGCTCTTCCCGGGCATGGACATCGTGTCGCAGAGCCCGTTCCGCGTCACCCGCGACGGCGACCTCGACGACGTGGACAGCGACGCGGAGGACCTGCTCGCCGCGATCCAGACCGAGCTCCGCAGGCGCCGGCGCCACGCGCGTGTGGTGCGCCTCGAGGTCGATCCCGAGATGACGCCCGAGGTGCTGGAGCTGCTGACGCGAGAGCTCGAGCTCCAACCCACCGACATCTACCAGGTGGACGGGCTGCTGGACATGGGCAGCCTCCTGTCCCTCACGACGCTCGACCGCCCCGACCTCAAAGAAGAGACCTGGACGCCGACGACGCAGCCGCGTCTGCGCGGCATCGCGGCCGAGGTCCCCGACCTCTTCGCGGTCCTCCGCGCCGGCGACGTGCTTGCGCACCATCCGTACGACTCGTTCGCCACGTCGGTCGAGGCGTTCATCGACCACGCGTCTAGCGATCCGGACGTGCTCGCCATCAAGCAGACGCTCTACCGCACCTCGGGGCCGGCGTCGCCGATCGTCCGAGCGTTGATCCGCGCCGCCGAACGCGGCAAGCAGGTCGTCGCGCTGGTCGAGATCAAGGCCCGTGGCGACGAGCAGGCGAACATCGGATGGGCGCGCGCACTCGAGGAGGCGAACGTGCACGTGGTGTACGGCCTGCTCGGCCTGAAGACGCACGCGAAGGTGACGCTCGTCGTCAGGCGCGAAGGCGGGCACATCAAGTACTACCTCCACGTCGGCACGGGCAACTACAACCCCAGCACCGCGCGCATCTATGAGGACGTCAGCCTGCTGTCGTCGGATTCCGACCTCGGCTCCGACGTGACCGAGCTGTTCAACCTCCTGACCGGTTACAGCCGGCAGAGCCGCTACCGCAAGCTGCTCGTAGCGCCCACCAACCTGCGCAACGGAATCACGCAGCTCATCGAGCGCGAGGGCGTGGTGGGCGGTCGAATCATCATCAAGGTCAACAACCTGATCGACCCCGAGATCATCGATGCGCTCTACGCCGCATCGCAGCGCGGGGCGCAGATCGATCTGCTCGTGCGCAGCATGTGCGCGCTGCGACCGGGCGTAACGGGCCTTTCGGACCGGATCCGGGTGCGCTCGATCGTGGGCCAGTTCCTCGAGCACTCGCGCGTCTTCATGTTCGGCAACGGCGGCCGTCCGGAGTACTACCTCGGCTCGTCCGACCTCATGCAGCGCAACCTCGACCGCCGCGTCGAGGCGGTCGTCCCGGTCAGCGACTCGAAGCTGCGGCTGCGGCTGCAGCAGATCCTCGACGTCTACCTTGCCGACGACGTGCTCGCATGGGAGCTCGGCCCGGAGTCGCTCTGGCGCAAGGTCCCGACGGTGCGCGGGGTCAGCTCGCACAGCCGCTTCAAGGAGTTGGCGCTCGAGAGCGCGCACGGCAACGGCCTGAACGGCGTACCGCACCCCTGACGGGGTGACAGCTCGATGCTGGAACGCGAGGTAAAGCTCGGGGCGGGCCCGGCCTTCCACCTTCCCGACCTCGCCGGCGTGATCGAGGGGGTGGCCATCGGCCCCTCGGAGACGATCCGGCTCGACACCGTCTACTTCGACACCGCGGACCTGCGCCTGGCGCGATGGGGAGTGTCGCTGCGGCACCGCGCCGGTGAGGGCTGGACGTTGAAGCTCGCTCCGCCGCCGACGGCGCCCGGCAAGCCGTCGGCCGTACTGGAGCGCGACGAGCTGACCTTCGAGGGGGGAGCCAAGAAACCTCCTGAGGCCGCGCTGGAGGTCGTCCGCGCTTACGTGCGCAAGGCCGAGCTGGTACCTGTCG
>Ga0307479_10006310_pt1 | contig 10880 bp, 7 predicted proteins | sample atmos_gasesECM4C_FD_203743 | JGI IMG/M metagenome (GOLD analysis project Ga0307479, IMG submission 203743) | Hardwood forest soil microbial communities from Morgan-Monroe State Forest, Indiana, United States - atmos_gasesECM4C_515 | ecosystem: Environmental > Terrestrial > Soil > Temperate...
ACTCGCGGCGGTATCGTTTCTGCCGGTTCGCGCGCGCGCGCAGGACCTTCCCCGCCAACCGGGGGCGGTCTACGATGCTGACAAGAAGGGCGAGAAGCCCGCTCCTGCTCCGAAACGCGACCTCACCGGTGTTTGGGAGCCTGCTGGAGGGCCAAGCGCAGGCGTCCAGGCCACAGGCGCGGGACTTTATCCCTCCGATGGAAAACCTGAGCACGAGCTGTCCTTCACGCCTCTGGGCCGCGAGACATTCACGGCCCATAAGCCAACCTTTGGAGTGACGCAGGTTCCTTCCGCACTAACGAACGATCCGATGCCTGGCTGTAATCCGCAGGGGTTTCCTCGCATTGTTCTTCACAATTTCAGAACCAGTCGGATTATACAGACCCCGGAAAACGTGGTGGTGCTTTACGAGTTTAATAAGAAATGGCGCGTGATCTGGACCGACGGCCGGCAGCTTCCAAAGGATGCTACAGACCCGACCTGGGGAGCTCCCGATCCTGCCGAATCGCGATGGTGGGGATATTCCGTCGGCAAATGGATGGACGACTACACGTTTGTAGCCGAATCGAACGGATTTGACGATCGCACCTGGCTGGATAATGCCGGCCGGCCACACAGCGATGCTCTCCACGTAATCGAACAGTATCACCGCTTAGATCGAGATCACCTGGAGATGACCATTACGATTGACGATCCGAAGATGTATACAAAGCCTTGGGTGGCGGTCAAATTGCGATTACGCTTGCAAGCACCCAGCTTTGATATTCGTGAGATGGAATGCGCACCGATAGAGACGGAGGAATACAACAAAGAATTTGCTGATCCCGCTGCCGGGATAGATGCAAAATAGGCGCTGAGTTCCGGCCCTTAGATTACGAAGCACGGCAGCGGCTTGATCGGGCAGGGAATTTTGTGTGGAGGCGATATGAAACATAAATTCGCGACGCGTTATCTCAGCGTATTTGCTCTTCTGTTGGTTGCTGTTCCTGTCTTGGCGCACCACGGGAATGCCGCCTTCGATCCCTCAAAAAGGGTGACCATGAAGGGGACCGTCACGGAATGGTTCTGGGCCAATCCCCATTGCTTCTTGCAATTCGATGTCAAAGACGAAAGCGGAAATGTGGTCCATTGGGTTGCCGAGACCAGCAATCCTCCCGACATGATCAATCATGGTTGGAGCAAAAGTTCGTTGAAGGTTGGCGATCAGGTTACGGTGACGGTTATTCCTGTGAAGAACGGGAAACCCATTGGCCGGATCGCTGCGGTCGCCCTTCCCAACGGCCAAACGCTCGACGGCGGCTTCGGCCCCCTGCCAAATCAAAACGGCAGCAACGCGGGAGCGGCGGGCTCGGGCGGCGGATCGAAATAGGTGAATCGGTCAGAGTGGCTGTGATCGGAGAACCTTGCGAATGGAGGAATGCGCGTGAGAAATAAAATTCTGGGGTTTCTTGTAGTGACTGACTTGCTGATCGTTTCGGTGTCTCTATCCGCCCACCATGGCTCCGCCGCGTTTGACGCCGGGAAGCAACTTGTAATGAAGGGGACCGTCACGCGCTGGTATTGGGCCAATCCTCACTGTTTCTTGAGTTATGACGCAAAAGACGATAGCGGCAATGTGGAGCGTTGGGTTGTTGAGACAAGTAACCCGCCGGATATGATTAATCGCGGCTGGAGCAAGAACACATTCAAGCCGGGCGACGAGGTAACCGTCACAGTTGAGCCGGTTAAGAGCGGCAAACCCGTAGGACGTCTGCTAGAGGTTGTGCTGCCGAATGGCAAGACGCTGCATTACGCATCGCCATTTCGGGGTCCAGGCAACTGAAACGATCAAACGAGGAGGCGCCATGCGCGAAGTAGCGGTTTACCTGCGCGGCTTCACACTTTTTGTGGCAGGAATCGTCGTTGGGACTGTGCTGATTTCGCCCAGCGCGGCGCAGGATGCAGGCAAGGGAGGTCTTCGGCTCAATCACGTGGGAATCGCAGTTAAGGATTTTCAGGAGTCGCTGAACTTCTATACAAAGGTAATGGGTTTCCGGGTCGCCTATGCGCTGCCCAGTCCGGATGGCAAACCGACCACAACCTTTCTTCAGATCAACCGCGACACTTTCCTCGAGATGGCTCCGGCCAGTGCAAACCTGCCGGTCGGCATCACGCACGTCGGCATCTTAAGCGACGATGCAAACGGCACCGTGACGCAGCTTCGTCAGGCCGGCGCTACGATGCCCGATGTTCGTTCCGGTGGCGGCACAGGTTCGCGCCTGTCAAACGTTATGGATCCAAACGGAATCCGACTAGAAATCGTCGAGCAGCCTTCCGGTTCGCTGATGAGAAAAGCTATGGAGTCCTGGAAGTAAGTTTAATTGCCGGCGCGCAGGTCTGGCCGATGTTCAAGTCCGAATCAAGCCTCGATCATCTGGTGTCTGAAGGCGTACCGCACGAGCTCGCTGACGGAATGCATCTCCAATTTGCGCATGATATTGGCTCGATGCGTCTCTGCTGTTTTGACGCTGATGCCCAGAGCGACGGCCACCTCTTTGCTGCTTTTGCCTTCAGCCAAAAGCTGAACGATCTCCCGTTCGCGCGAACTCAGGCGTACAACCGCGACGCTTACGTCTCGGAGCCGCTGCCGTGCAAACCGATCAGCATTTAATTCGCGGTGCGGCTAGTTAGAGTGGACGTTGTCCAGTCGCAATGTTTCCCGGCTTCGTCGACGATGGTATTAACGTCCTCCTGCAAAAGATAACGGTCCTTTGCCAGCCCATCGGCGGCTGCTCGGACCCGACGCAGATAATCATCACGGCTGCTGTAGCGCTCCTCGATGGAGGCGCGGGGATCGTGATTTTTCTCGCGTTCTGCGCGTGTCCCAGCGAACGGAATGTACGATCCCGCCATGGAGACAAGTGTGTCCGGCTGTCCATGGGCTAGGCTGCGGAAGGCCCATCCAGCATAGGTACCGAGGGGCACAGACTGTTCCGGAAGGCGAATCCCACTGGTGACATTGCCGTCTTTATCGACCTGTGGCACAAGGAACGGCAACGCCGCTACGGGACCGGCGGGCAAATCGTTGCGATAGCCTCCGGGCACCCGGTATGGCCACTGCACAGCCGGCACGTCGGGAAATTTGATTTCGCTTTGCTCGACGGCTGTGCGGTCCGAAAGCATCGGATGGCGGCTAGGCGGAGGCGCAACTCCTTCTCTCACCCATTTATCGAGAGTCGCTAGCAACGCTCGCTGAGCCCAGCGGTAATCGAGCGGATCGTTTCGGAGTTGCTGCGATTCAATCTCGGCCGGAGGCCAAGTCCCGGAACCGTGTTTCGCGCCCGCCAGTAGAAAAATTCTCATATTCGGCGGGTCCGGCAAATCCTGGTGACCATCCAGAGAGATGGCTCGCAAAGAAGAGACGCGGCTCCGATCGTAGTATTCCGATTCGGTGTCCACGAGAAATATCTTCGGCTCGAGGCCGGCGGGGATCCGTGCGCCTAGGCCATCGCGCCTGCCGGTCACTGGATCGATGGTCGTCTCATAACGAATCGGGAACTTCGTTTGCGTGTAGGAACCGAGTTCGTCGGCTTGCGCCCAACGTTCGTTGAAGCTGCCAAATGAGGCGCCGCCGGTTTGAATAAACAATGCATCCACGGCCTTGCGGCCTTGTTCATCAATCGTGAATCCTTCATAGACCATTTGCCGCTGCCAGCGGCCCACTTGCGAAGCTCCGAAGGTATAAACGTATTTGCCGCGCACAATCGCGCCCGGGTTGTATTTCACCGCCGCTGCGAAATCGCGAACTGCGGCAAATCCGACGCCCGCGACCGGCGGATTCTTAGATTGATACGTAATTTGATAGACCATTCCCGGCTCAAAGCTGCCCTTCATCGACACCCAATTCGGATCGGGCACGATCTGCCCGTTTTCCATCCTGCCGAACTGCCAGTCTCCGCGCGGTACGAGCCTCGGCGCTGAGACCAACGCAGGACGTTCCGTCAGCCGGTAGGTTAGATCATTAAGGTTCAGTGGCGGATATATCGGCGTGAAGTACTCGCCGGAGGCGTAGTTGTAGGAGTCGGCGATTTTGTCTGGAATGAACCACGGACCAGGCGCAATCCAGCCCGTGATGGGCTTGCCATTGTCGCTGGCGACAGGCGCGTCGAGAAGGATCAGGTTTTGTTTCTTGGGAAGATCAAATTCCCAACCGACGGATACTAGCGTGTACCCTTTGCGCATCAGCAGACCATCGCCGAATTCCTCTTGCGCGCTGGGATCCACTGACGCTTTGGCGTGGTTGAACGTGCTTAGCAAACCTTTGCCTCCCCGGTTCGGGATATCCAGGAAAACGACCCCATTTCCTTTCGACAGATCTTTCGGCCTCAGGATGAAGAGATCAGCCGAAAATTCCACGCGCCCTTGCGCGTTCATGGGCGCTTTGTCGAGGTCAGCGATTATCTTGTTGTGTGGATTTTTCGGGTCGACGGCGAAGTACACTTTGCCGTTAAGCTTTTCGTACGGGCCAACGCTTCCGAAGCTCTTTCCGCCGAGCACATCCTGGCGACTGGAAATTTCCACTCGAGTTACTTCGCCTCGAGCCGCGCCCGGCACGAAAATCAGTGCCAACGTCACCAAAAGCGGACCCAGAGTGCTGCGAATGTTCGGCCTCATCGGCGCTCCTTTGTCGCAGGTTCTACCATTCGAATCGAACCAGGTTCGATTGAGTTCCTTGTACTCCCCTGTGGTCTCTTTTGCAAGATTCGGAGAACTCCCGGAAAAGCGCCCGACAGTCAGTGGGGTCTTACCCGGGGGTTACAGGGAAATCAAGGGTTTTAAGGTTCCCTTAATGTGACAGGGATAGAGTCTGGGTCAGTTTTTGGCCCTTTTCGAAAAATAGTCGGACTTATTGAAGTCTTTTTCTCTGAAGACGCCCTAGGGAAGGTGTCTCACGAGTACCTCGACTATTGTTTCTATCGCAGTTCGTCCCGACCTGAAGCGCAGTCCTTCGCAGGCTGAACCATATATTTCGACTAGTGAACTCATACATTCTTCGTGTTTTGTCCTCCTCTCTGCATTTCGTTACATACGTCCGGAGTCTCGCTTGGTCCGTCCGAAAAGGAGAGATAGGAAAGAACTGGAGGTGTGTTCATGAAGGGGAAACTGAGTCAGCTCCTAGGTGTCGCGTGTGTTCTCTGTCTTAGTACCCTGATTTCGCTTCCGCTGCGAGCGCAAGTCGCCGGTGCGACGCTTACCGGCACCATTACCGATGCGCAAGGCGGAGCCATTCCCAATGCCAAAGTCTCCGCTCGGAATGTCGCCACAGGAGTTTCGACGAACACCACATCCAATGCTACCGGCGCATATAGCATCGTGAACCTGATTCCTGGCGATTACGAGGTAAACGTATCAGCCCCAGGCTTCGGCACGGTCGTTACCAAGGTAACGCTGACTGTCGGCGCAACACAGGCGCTGAGCCCTTCGCTCCAGGTCGGCCAAGTGACTCAGGAGGTGCAGGTCACCGGTGTGGCTCCCATCGTCGAGACGACCAACGCCACCCTCCGCGGTGAAATCGTGGGCGCACAGATCGTAGAGTTGCCCTTGAACGGCCGTGACTGGGCCTCCCTGGCCACGTTGGAACCGGGTGTGGCCTCGGTGAGGCCGCACGAGGCGGTGGACGCGCCTGGCGGAGAGACTCGCGGGCTGGGAGTGCAGATGACAGTTGACGGAAATCGGCCCCAACAGAACGCCTACAGGCTAAACGGCATTATCGTCAACGACTATTCGAATGCAGGTCCCGGTAACGTACTTGGCGGAAACTTAGGTGTCGACGCTATTCAGGAATTCTCGGTTCTGACCAGCAACTACTCCGCAGAGTACGGCTTTACCTCGGGCGGCGTCATCAATGCAATCACGAAGTCCGGTACCAACACTCTTCATGGCAGCGCTTACGAGTTCGCGCGCAACAGCGCATTCGACGCGGCAAATTTCTTTGAGAACGCCAATGGTGAAGCGAAAGGCGGATTCACCCGCAACCAGTTCGGAGCGTCCGCGGGATGGAAGGTCTTGAAGGACAGAGCTTTCCTATTTGGAGATTACGAAGGGCTTCGTCAGGCGAAGGCCGTACCCCAAATTGCCCAGACCTTAACGGCCAACGCAAGGCTAGGGATCCTTAACGATGCAAACGGCAATCCTCTTCCACCATTGCCTCCGGGCGCGTGCACGATCTCCGGGTCCACTAATTCCGCACTAAATGGCCAGCCACTTCCGAACTCTACGCGTCTCTCCCCATTAGCGTCGGTGTGCGTGGATAATACGATGGAAAAGCTCATCAACCCGTCAGGGACGCCTGCCGGCGGTCTCGAGCCGCTGCCCAATGGCGTCCTCCTGAACAACGTCGCGCAGTTCGTCTCCGACGGCAATCAAAAGGTCACGGACAACTACAGCACGGTGCGAGGCGACCTCAAGATCACGGACAAAGATAGCCTGGTGGGCACTTGGTATCGCGATCACTCGACATGGACCAAACCGGATTCGTTCAACCAGGACATCAATGGGTTCCAAGTTCCGCACGCCGCCTATAGCCTGGAGGAAAATCACATCTTCAGCTCGGCCATGGTCAATACCCTTCGATTGGGATTAAACCAATCCAATCTCGTGAGCCCCTCGATTTCCACCTCTAACCCTCTCGAGCTCGATAACACGCTAGGCATGTTGCCTGGGTGCACAGCGCCGGGAGTCAACATTGGCGCTGGTGGGCTATCTGCGAATAGCGCAACCGCTGACGGCTTCGGGGGTTTTACCGGCGCTCAGGGTTTCTATGCGAAAACTGCGATCATCCAGCTGTTCGACGATGTGACCCGTACTGCCGGGAAACATACTGTGAAGTTCGGTTTCATGTACCTGGGGAATCACCAGGACTGGGGTCAGGGAGCCGGGTGCGGCGGCAGCGCTTCCTTTTCCTCCATTCCAGATTTTCTCCAGAACATACCAGCAAAGGTTCGGATGCCGGCGATTCCGCCCTTCACGAGCGGGCCGTCGACACATCATTACCGCCAAAGGATCTTTGGCGGATATGTCCAGGATGATTGGAAGTTCCGCTCTAACCTGACGTTCAATTTGGGCCTGCGCTACGAGATAGCCACGATTCCCACGGAGACACAGGACAAGATCAACCAATTGGAGACGCTCTATCAAAATCCCAACGCCAATGGCACCTGTGTCGCCAATCTTCAGGGTCTTGCTACTTGTTCCGGTTTCTACCATCAGACGTTTCAACACAATCCGACGCTGAAGAATTTTGAGCCGCGGATCGGGTTTGCCTGGGACCCATTTCACACCGGTAAGACAGCCGTGCGCGGCGGCTTCGGAGTATTTGACAACCTGCCGCTTAGCTTCATGTTTGCGCTCAATTCCCTCCAGGTTGCTCCCAACGGCGCCGAAGTTGATCTAAACGGCCCGCCTCAAGGGTCGTACCCTCTGGGGTTTGCCCCCATAGCTCTCAGCACATCGCCAACTGCCAGTTCCAGGTATGGTTTTAACGAACAATTCCCGAAGCGTAACTACATCATGCAGTGGAACCTTAACGTCCAGCGGCAAGTGTCACCGAGCACTTCGGTAACTCTTGCTTACGCTGGATCGCGAGGCATTCACAACCCCTTCCAGACCGACGAACTCAATACCGTTTATCCCTTTAACACGTCGGCTGGGTGGCTATTTCCTACGACTCCCAGCGCAGTCGACAAAACGGGAGTCATCCCTACCGGCACACCTGTGGTCTGCTCATCGACAGTGGTGCCGACCGGGGCTTGCGGAACAGGTATCGTCAATCCCACCGGCATTGTACCCGGGAATATCATCAACCCGCACACCGCGCTGATTCAGTCGACCATTTTTCAGGCCCAGTCCTGGTATGAAGCTCTGCAGGCCAAGGTTGACAAGCGCCTCAGCCATAGTCTCCAGGTAGGTGGATCCTTTACCTGGGGTAAGTCGCTGGATACTTCCTCCAGCAGCTTCGCGGGAGACAACTACTCCAATAACATAACTCCCACTATCGAGTGGTGGGATATACACCTAAGCAAAGGCCCCTCGGACTTCAATGTTACACGCAACGTCGTGATCAACGGCTTGTGGACGGTCCCCACGCCTGGGTCGTTTTCCGGACCTCTATCCTTTGTCGCTAAGGGCTGGGAGCTAGGGGCCGTTTTCGAGGCCAGCGACGGCACGCCTCTGTGGACACTGGGCGGCGTCGAAGGAGATCCCATGGGGCAACTCAACGGCGAGCCCATGTCTATTCCAGACTACGTCTCTGGTTGCAATCTGACCAATCCGTCGAGCGGACGAAGCGGCACTCTGCAGTACATCAACCCGAATCGCTTCATCAATGCCGTTGCGCCGAGTGCTGCGTTCTTCAACGCTGCTCCTCCGTTCGGCTGCGATAAGAGCTTCATTACAAATTACGCCGCAAACAATCCCGGTCTGGCACCGTTGAATCCGCTGACGTGCATCAATCTTATGGGCAACCTCGGGCGCAACACAGTCATTGGGCCAGGGTTGCTCAATCTTGATTTCTCGGTGATCAAGGATAACTACATCAAGAGAATCACCGAGTCCTTCAACGTGCAATTCCGGGCCGAGTTCTTCAACGTGCTGAATCGCACCAACTTCGCGCCACCCTCGGCCGGCAATCTCGAGGCGCGCAGCGCGACGGGAACTGTACCTGCGGGCTTTGGCATTCTCACTACAACGCAAGTTCCCAACCGGGAAATTCAGTTTGCGTTGAAGCTGATTTGGTAGTACGCGTACATTGTGGACGTAAGTGATAAGTTCGGTGGGGAGCCGAAAGCCTCGGCTCCCTATCGCTTTTGCGAGGTAGCCAAACGAAACGCAACCAGACCCAATTTCGCGAAATGCTGGAATCCCTTTAACGTTCAGTCCTGGAGGAGGGTGAATACATGAAGCGCTCCGTAGTTTTATTTTCATTGCTGTTGCTAGTTATCACGATTGGTGGGGTGATACCCAGAGTTCAGGCGCAGTTCGGCAATAGCCCGGAAGCCGTGGCAGCCCGGGAGAAGCAGCTTGCGCTGGAAAAAACGGTTCCGCAGCTGAAGATCACCGAGGAACATCTCACCCTCGTCGCTCCCGGCCACACACTCGGTGAAACCGAAGGAGTCTCCAAGAATTCAAAAGGCCACTTGTTTGTGTACTCACGCACGGGCACCGGCGGCAGCGCGCGTGGCGGCACGGCGGCCGAACTCTTCGAGTTCGACCAAAACCTCAAGTTCGTGAAGCTCTGGGGCCCCGATAATTACGGCGCTTCGTTCGCGCACTCCGTCCGAGTCGATAAGTACGATAACGTCTGGATGGTTGACGAAGGTTCCGGAATGATCGTCAAGTTCGACCCCAATGCCAACGTCAAGATGACGCTCGGCCGCAAGCCCGAGGCCATCGATTACCTCGAGCGCTTCACCGAACGCGGCGAGAAAGATACGGAGCGCTATCCTGTCGGCAATATGGGCACATTCAACCGCGAGACAGACATCGCCTGGGACGCCAACGACAATGCCTTCGTGAGCGACGGCTATGGTAACTCGCGCGTCGTCAAGATCTCTAAGGACGGCGTCTGGGTGAAGGCCGTGGGAACACACGGTAATGGCCAGGATCAATTCAGCACGCCGCATGGCATCGCTGTGGATAAAGACGCCGGCCTCGTTTATGTCGCTGATCGCGCCAATCTCCGCATCCAGGTCTATGACACCGACCTGAACTATAAGAAGACCATCACCGGCGTCGCCATGCCGTGGACCGTGCAAGTCACCCCGAAATACATCTACAGTGGCGACGGCACTGGCAAGATCTATCAGCTCGACAAGACTGGCAAGCTGCTCGGTTGGGTGCAGACCGGCCTGGGCATGGGGCAGACAGGCTGCATCATCCACGAGCTTTACGCCGAATCCGACAACGTCCTTTACAGGGGCTCCTGCTCTGAATGGGACATCGAGAAAATCACCATTAAATCATCCGCGGATTGAGATCGAGGCTTGGAAAACTAGCTTCGATTTTAAACTGAGGTGCCTTTTCCACAAAATCTGCTCCAGCGCTTTGAAAAAGGATGGCGATCCCGGAGGGATTTGAACCCCCAACCCTCTGATCCGAAGTCAGATGCTCTATCCGTTGAGCTACGGGACCGTCAATTTTTTGACTATAACATTATATTTCTGGAAACACGTAATCAGCGAATCGTGGGCCCGCACCGTCGTGGCGCTTCAGTGCGTCATCGCGTAGATAACGTAGTTCACCCCGATGCGCATGCCGAGGTCGGAGAATTTGAGAGGATAACTGGGGGTGTCTGACCATTCCCAAGAATCGCCAATGTCCGAATTCAAGGAAATAGCCACCATGATCCGGCCCTTATCGTCATAGATGGCCTCCCATCGCGCGACCTTGCCATCCTTTTTGTAGCCGGTATCGAGGTGCTCCGCGCCGGTAATCCGGTATCGATTGTCCAAATCGAAGAGGGTGTGAAAAATCTCGTCGTTATTCGGAATATCCACGATGGGCCGGTCGGGGAAAACCATCTTCATGGTGTGTTCGAAATAAGCTTGTTCCTGGGTTCCATGGAAATCGTCGGCCATGAAAAAGCCGCCGCGAAGCAGATAGTCGCGAAGCTTCTTAGCCTGCTGCTCCGTCAGTCCCCATTCGCCTACCTGCACCGCATAGAGCCACGGCCAGTGATAAACCTCGTCGCCGTCATCCAGGTTCACTGATTGCTCGACTGACCGGGCGTCGATGCGCGTCAAGCGGTGGACGGCCTGCGCGAATGCGCGATCCGCGCGCGGATAGTCTTGGGTCCAAAGCGAAAGCCCCAGCCGCCAGTCGCCATCGAATCTCCCCCGATAACC
>Ga0307479_10006313_pt1 | contig 10877 bp, 10 predicted proteins | sample atmos_gasesECM4C_FD_203743 | JGI IMG/M metagenome (GOLD analysis project Ga0307479, IMG submission 203743) | Hardwood forest soil microbial communities from Morgan-Monroe State Forest, Indiana, United States - atmos_gasesECM4C_515 | ecosystem: Environmental > Terrestrial > Soil > Temperate...
ATAGAACGAGCAGATTGCAAGACAAACTTTTTGAGAGTACGCTCTCACGAGCCTCACCTTCTTCCAACTGCCGAATCCTGACTTTCCGTGAGGCGCGACCCCAGCTCCCAAGATTCCGGAACGAGCCATCCGGAGGAGGAGGACACGGTTTATGTCAGTGGAGAACAAGGCCATCGTTCGCCGTCTCTATGAGGAAGTCTGGAATAAGCGCCGGGTAGAGCTTGTGGACGAGTTGATGTCCCCCAGCCACGCCATGCACGACAACCACCTTCCCGATTCGGGGGTAGGCCCTGAAGCGTACAAACGCAACGTCGCTCGCTTCGTCACGAGCTTCCCCGATCTGCGTTTCAACGTGGAGGATATGCTTGCCGAGAACGATAAGGTTGCTGTCGGCTGGACTATTTCCGGCACTCACAAAGGAGAGTTTCGCGGGATTTCTCCGACGGGCAAGAAAGTTTCCATAGAGGGAATCACAATCCATCACATTGCGGATGGAAAGATCATGGATTCCTATGCCAACGCGGACTATCTAGGCCTGATGCAACAGCTCGGTGTGGCACCTGCTTTCGGACCGCCTAAGAGTGCCGCTGCCCCCTGATCTGTACTCGTGAAAATTGCGTGCCGCGCGCTTCGGATGGCGTGAGTTGTCCACTCGCCGGTTTTGCGTGTGGTCTTTTTTCTCCCGTTTCCCCAGCTCTGCCGTTTTCTCTGTGGGAATCCGTGCTTTCTCGAATCAAGTTGTGCGTGAACTCCCCTGCGCGTATAGTGCGGAAAATCGGTTGAGAGTTTCCAGGAGGCTTGCGTGCCTAACTTGAAGACTACTCCCTCGGCCCCCAAGCCAGTTGCGCGTAACGGCTGGATTCGCAAATCGGATCTGGACGCATGGCTCGGCCGCTATTTGCCCATTCCCACGCAGGCCGTCTCGAACGAGGAGTTCCATCCGATTCCGCAGACGCCGGAGCAAAAGCGCCTCGAGCATGAAATCATCGCCGGCGCTGAACGAGAAGCGCGGCTCGCCGGAACCGGCCGGCGCCAGTTTCTGCGCTCGTCTTGCGGGATGGCGCTGGCCTTTGCCGCTATGAACACAATCTACGGAAAGTGTTTCCGCGTTGACGCCGCCGAATTGAGCGACCCAGCCGCTGTCGCCGCGAACAAGACGCGATTTTTCATCTTTGACGTGCAAACGCATCACGTCGCAATGCCCGAAGAAATCCCGCACGTGGACAAGGAATTTCTAAACGCCATCTTCAGCCTGCGCGAAGAAGCGCGGAGCATGAACCCTGCCCTGAAAAACCGCGTGCCTAAGCCGGAAGACATCTATCTCGAGAACTACGTGAAGGAGATTTTTCTCGACAGCGAGACCGACGTCGTCGCACTCAGCGCGTTGCCGGGCTCCTCGGAGGATAGCGATATCTTGACGCCGGACGTGATCTATAAAAGCCGCTCGTGGATCAACGAAGTGACCAGTTCGCCGCGGGTCATCAGCCACGGCTATTTTTCGCCCGACCTCGGCCAGCAGAATCTCGAATACATGCATTCGCAGCTCGAGAAAATCAAGATCGAAGCCTGGAAAGGCTACACCGGCTGGCCGCGAGCCAAGGGCGTGGACCGCTGGCGCATGGATGATGAAAAGCTGACCTACCCGGCCCTCGATTTTGCGCGCAAGCACGGAATCCGCAACATTTGTCTTCACAAAGGGCTTCCTTTTCCCGGCGATCCGAGCCGCTGGAGTCCAATGGACGTTCCCCGCGCCGCCTTGGACTTTCCGGACATGAATTTTCTCGTCTACCACTCCGGGTTCCGTGACGTGGGGGAGGTGCTTCCCGCGGCGCGCGATCGCTTCCAGAAGGATTCCTACATTCCGTGGACGTCAGACCTTTGCGCGTGGAAAAAGAAAAATCCGCAAGTCAACAACGTCTACATGGAAATGGGCAGCACGTTCGCTTACATGGTGTCCTCGAGCCCTGTGCTCGCTGCGCATGTAATGGGGATGATCATTGACGCGTTCGGAGTCGACCACGTGCTGTGGGGCACAGACTCGATCTGGTGGGGCTCGCCGCAATGGCAGATCGAAGCCTTCCGCCGGTTGGAGATGCCCGAGGATTTGATGAAGCGCTTCGGCTGGAAGCCGCTAACCGATGACGTCAAGCGGCAGATTTTCGGACTCAACGCCGCCCGCGTGTACGGAGTCGACCCCGAAGCGAAGCGCAATCCGCTCCCAAGCGACTATCTTGAGAAACTGCGCAAGGCATACAAGCACTCAGGGCTGAATGCGCCGAGCAATACGCAATACGGCTGGGTACGGGCGGATTCGCTACAGGCACACGCGTAAACACTTACAGAAGGCAAGGCGGCCTCGCCCTCGGATTCCAGAGCGAGGCCGCGCGTCAAATTAACTCCTCAGCCGAGCGCTTAGCTCTGACCCGCACCCGCGGCTTTGGCCATCTTGGCGGACCATTCGGCCGAACGCCGTTTCATTTCTTCCGGAGCGACGTCCTCGACGTGCTGCGCAAGACCCCAGTGATGGCCGAACGGGTCGGACACCTTGCCATAGCGGTCGCCCCAAAACATGTTGTCCAGAGGCATCTCCACGCGGCAGCCTGCGCTGACCGCGCGGTTGAAGACCGTGTCCACGTTGTCCGTATACAGGAAAAGATAAGACGAAGCAGGTCCGGAGCCCGAGGGCGCGATAGCCATCCCCGGAAATTCATCGGAAACAAAAATCACGGAGTCGCCGATTCTCAGCTCCGCGTGCCCGACCGTGCCGCCCGGGCCCGCCATCCTCATGATTTCGGTGGCGCCAAGGGCGTTCTTATAGAAATCGATGGCTTTACTCGCATTTTTGCAGGTAATCGCTGGGGTAATCGAATGATAGCCCTGTGGGATTGGGCGAACTGGATTCGGCATAGAAGTCTCCTTGGTTTTTTGAATTGGCGCACTCAGTAGAGGCGGGAAGGTTCGCGTGCGCTCAGGAAACTAAATACTCCTCCTCCCGTACTAAGTCAAGAACTCCCTTTTCCGGGATCACGCTTCGTTGGGAATGCCGTAGCAGCCTATAATCATGGAGCGCGCTTGGGTGGAGAGGCCCGGGATGGACATGGACAAAGAAGACCGAGAGTTGGGAATGCGCTGTCCGATCACGCGACGAGATTTCCTGAATGGCGTCGCGATCGGGGTGGGCGGTTCTCTGGTGGGAGGTTCCTTGCTGGGGGATCCGCTGCTCGCGGCGTTCGGCTCTGACGACCTCGCGCCGGAGAAGGCGGCTGACTATTATCCCCCGGCGCTAACCGGAATGCGCGGCAACCACGACGGTTCGTTTACGTTCGCACATCGTTTGCGCGATGGCGCGGCCCCTGATTCGATGGGGGCGGCGGTAAAAACCGGTGAAAGCTTCGATCTTGTGGTAGTGGGCGCAGGAATCAGCGGCCTCGCCGCAGCGTATTTTTTCCGCAAGAAGGCCGGCAAAGATGCGCGCGTTCTTATCCTCGACAATCACGACGATTTTGGGGGTCATGCGAAGCGGAATGAATTTCACGTAGGGAATCGCACATTTCTGAGCAATGGCGGCACGGTGGCCATCGAGCGGCCCGCCAAGTATAGCGGAGTCGCCAAAGGACTTCTTCAGGAACTCGGCATTGACACGCAGCGTTTCTATAAGGCTTACGACCAGAAATTATATTCGAAGCTGGGTGTCGCTTGCTTCTTCGACAAAGAGACGTTTGGCGAAGATCGTCTCGTGACCGAAATGAACACGACGCCGTGGCCGGAATTCCTTGCCAAGGCGCCTCTTTCCGAAATGGTGCGCCGCGATATCGCCCGAGTTTATGCAGAGAAAACCGACTATCTGGCGGGCCTTCCGAAGCAGGAAAAACTTGCCAAGCTGGCGAAGACCAGTTACGCCGACTATCTCACGCAATATTGCAAAGTAAGCCCGGAAGCCCTGCCATTTTTCCAGACGATTCCCCACGATTTGTTCTGTGTGGGCATTGATGCTGTTTCAGCGCTGGCGTGTTTTTACGAGGGCGACGAACTCAATTCCTACGCCTACCCCGGTTTCGACGGGTTGGGGATTGACGATAGAGGAGAAGAAGAACCTTACATCTTCCATTTTCCCGACGGCAACGCCTCGATTGCGCGGATGCTCGTGCGTTCCATGATTCCCTCGGCGATCCCGGGGCACACGATGGATGACATCGTCACGGCGCGCGTGAACTACAGCAAACTGGACGACGCTAATTCACCCGTGCGGATTCGCTTGAACAGTACCGCAATTCACGTTGTGAACGACGGCGCGAAGGATTCAGCGGAGGAAGTCGAAGTCAGTTACATGCGCGGCGGCCGGCTCCAAACCGTGCGAGGGAAGAGCTGTGTCCTGGCTTGCTACAATTCCATGATTCCGTATCTGTGCCCCGAACTTCCAGAGAAGCAAAAGGAAGCGCTCGCTTTTCTCGTGAAGAAGCCGCTGGTCTATACGCACGTTGCGATTCGAGATTGGACTTCTTTCCATAAGCTGGGAACACGCCATATCGTTTCGCCGGGTTGTTATCACAGTTATGCAATGCTCGACCTTCCTGTCAGCCTCGGCGAGTACCACTTTCCAAGCAAGCCGGAAGAACCCATGGTCCTTTTCATGCTCCGTACGCCCTGCAAACCTGGTCTGCCGGCGCGCGAACAGCACCGCGCGGGACGTTACGAGCTGATGCAGACGCCGTTTGCGAAATTCGAACGCAACATCCGCGATCAGCTCGGAAGGATGCTGGGCGGCGCGGGTTTCGATCCCGCGAGGGACATTGAGGCCATCACCGTGAATCGTTGGGCTCACGGCTACGCCTACGAACATGACCCGGCTGACGCTCTCTTCGATCCGGATTGGAAGGAAGGGGAGCAGCCGTGGGTGCTGGGAAGAAAGAGGTTCGGCCAAATCGCGATTGCGAATTCCGATGCGGGCGCGAGCGCCGAGACGGACGCCGCTATCGACCAGGCCTTTCGCGCCGTTGGTGAACTGCTGGCGGCGCGCGGTTGACGCCCTTATTTGCGATAGAGCTCTGAAAATTGCTGCTTCAAGCGCGCAAGTTTCGGCAAGTCGTTGTATACGATGTAAGGATCATTGGGATGATTTGCCAGGTAGTCTTGGTGATACTCTTCCGCCGGGTAGAACGCTTCGAAAGGCACGATCTGCGTGACAATCTTTTGTGCGTAGACGCTCGCGGCATCGAGTTGTGCGACGTAGGCTTGGGCGATGCGCTTCTGTTGCTCATTCGAATAAAAAACGGCCGAACGGTACTGCGAGCCAGTGTCGGGGCCTTGCCGGTTCAGTTGCGTCGGGTCATGCGCCACCGCGAAATAAACCATCAAGATTTGTCCATAAGTAATCTGTGACGGATCGAAGGTGATGCTGACGGATTCGGCGTGCCCCGTCAGTCCCGAACTGACCATCTCGTAGCCGGGCGATTTCATGCGCCCGCCGGAATATCCGGCGGTCACCGAAGTCACTCCCTTCAAATGTTCGAACACTCCTTGCACGCCCCAGAAGCAACCTCCAGCGAGCACCGCCGATTCCTGGCCCTTGGCCGCTGCCAAAGGCTCGTCCATGGCAGGTTTTGGGAAGGGCATCCCCGGAGTGGCGGGGGGCCGCGCACCGATGGAGCGCACGGCGGTCCAGAGCAGGAGGCCGGCAATCAAGGCGAGAGCAAATCGTTTTCCAATAACGGGGCTGCGCACGGTCAATCTCCTTGAGCTTCCTGTTAAAGTATACGGCCACTCCCTAAATTTGGATGCGAGCGCCGGCCGGCAGAGCAATGAAGGGGGACATCGCTGAAACCCAGGCAAGTTTTGAAGCGTCCTACCGGTGCCTAAGCACGCTTTACATTGAAGGAGACCATGTTAGTTCGCCGCCGCATGATTTTTTTCGCCAGCTCATTCTTCGGCATGCTTTCTCCGCTGTCCGCGCAGATCACGCATGGGCAAAAGCCGAAGCTCCCCGCGCCCTTTGCGACGAGATCGGCGGGAAACGGGCCGAATAGGACGAAGCCTCCTGCGGGATTTCTTCCTACGGTGCCGGCGGGATTCCGCGTGAACGTTTACGCCTCGAACTTCAAGACGCCACGCTGGCTGACGGTGGCGCCCAATGGCGATATTTTTTTGGCGGAAACCGGGGCGGGCAGCATCGACGTTCTCCGCGATCCGCAAAATACCGGGGGAGCGCAAGAACGTGAAGTCTTTGCGAGCGGGCTGACGCGCCCCTTTGGAATCGCTTTTCATGACGACTACGTGTACGTAGGGGAAATGAAGCGCGTCGTGAGATTTCACTACGACCCAAAGACTTCCAAGCGCACCGGTGAAGCGGAAAAAATCATGGACTTGCCGCCGGGAGGACATTGGACCCGGACGGTGGCGTTCAGCGCCGATGGCAAGCATCTCTACGTTGCCGTAGGTTCCGATGGAAACATTGATGTGGACAATCCACCGATCCGGGCCGCCGTTACCATCTGCGATCCCGACGGCAAGAATGCGCGCCTTTTTGCAACAGGATTAAGGAATGCCGTGGGCCTGGCGATCGAACCGAAGACGGGAGAGCTCTGGGCCACCGTCAATGAGCGCGACGAACTTGGAGACAATCTTCCTCCCGATTACTTTACCTCTGTGAAGGACGGCGGATTTTATGGCTGGCCGTACAGCTACATTGGGGGCAATGTCGATCCGCGAGTGAAGCCGCGGCGGCCGGACCTCGTGGCGCGCGCTATCATTCCCGATGTGTTACTCCGCGCGCATGTGGCGCCGCTGCAGTTTACGTTCTACACTGGCAGGCAATTTCCGGAGAGCTACCGCGGCGGGGCATTCATCGCCGAGCATGGTTCGTGGAACCGCGCTACTCGGTCCGGATATCAGGTCGAATTCGTGGCGTTCCAGGATGGCAAGCCTTCAGCGGATCCCGTTCCGTTTTTGTCGGGGTTCGCGCCCGATCCAAAGCAGGACGATGTGTATGGACGCCCCGTGGGGGTCACAGTCGCGCCGGACGGTTCGCTGCTCGTTTCAGACGACGGGGCGGATGTGATTTATCGGGTTTCCGTCGCGAAGTAGCGATCTCCATGGCCGATTGAGCTAGTCTTGGATGCTTATGCAGACTCCAAGCCTGATCCTTGAACAGCAACCCGCCACCGGCGATTCGCTCGTCATTCGGCTCATTGGCAGGCTGAGCTTCGAGAACGCGCCCCGCTTTGTCACGACGCTACGGCCGGAGCCTGCGGCTCATCTCATTCTCGATATGAGTGGGTTATCGTTTCTTGACTCCACAGGTGTCGGCGCGCTCGCCGCCCTTTTTGTGAGCCGGCGTAATAAAGGCAAGACGCTGGCCCTCGCCGCACTCACGGTACAGGGAGCCGCAGTCTTGCAGGTTACAGGCCTGCTGAACCTATTGCCGGTTTATCCCTCTGTCGAACAAGCCCTGGTGCCGCGCGCATAATCTGCACTCGTCACGATCATAGGCGTGCCAAGAAAATCCGGCCGGACAAAGAAAAGTTAGCGTGGCGTCCAGTTCGGGTGGCTGGTGAACAAACCGTCCACAAATCCGATGTGGTAGGAGACGAATAGCCCGAAGGCGAGGCTCAGCAAGCCCGATCCGGTCACCAGGCCGCGATTGAGCCATGCGAATCTGTGACCCGCGAGCGAGAAGGGAAGCGCGATCGCGGCGGTAATCAGCATCATCCCCGCGATTGTTCCTACTCCGAACACAAGTAAGTAAAGCGCAGCCCAGCGGGGTTCGCGGATGGTGCCCAAAACCAGCAACGCTACCGCGGCGGAGCCCGCCAGGCCGTGCACGATTCCGATCAGCAGCGGCCGCAGCGATTGATACAGACCCAGCCATGCGAACGAAGCGCGCAGCCAGCGCGGAGGAGTGAGGCTTGCGCCATGATGTTCTTCGCCGGGCCCGTGCGTGTGCGGGTGAAAGTGCACGTGCGCGCCATGCCCGTGGACATGAACATGCTCGCCCGAATGCGGTGGATGCGCGGGAACAAACTTCTCGCTCAACCATTTCATCGCACCTGAAAGATTCAACACGCCGAGGAGGACAAGCATCAGCCCGACGGAAAACTCCATTGTCAAGCCCACGCGGGCTGGAATCGCCAGCCCGAAGAGGATGATTCCAGCGCCCACGGCCAGAATCGTCAGCGTGTGGCCTATGCCCCAGAGCATGCCGATCAGTCCGGCCTTCGCGATCGTCCGTTCTCGGCTCACGATGGTCGACACGGCGATCACGTGATCCGGATCAGTTGCATGTCGCATCCCCAGAAAAAACCCAATCGCCAGGACCGCCCATCCGCTGGTCATTGAATCACTCCGCCGCTGTTCGCACGCTTCGCAGCATACCTGACTACGGAAAGGCGCGCACGGCTTCTTTGAGTTCACTCTTGTTTTAGAATCCGCATGAGTTCGGCGGCCGCGTGGGGCAGGCGTGCGCCGCGACGGGATACCAGATACACGTGCCGTGGCATATTCAACTGCCGTATCTTGAGTTCTTTCATCCAGCCGCGCTCGATCTCCCACCTCACGCACATGCGCGGCACGATCGCTACGCCCATGCCCATTTGCACGAAGCGCTTGATGCTCTCGATCGTGGGCATTTCGATCGGCATGTTCAGCGTTGTGCGATGGCGCGCAAAGAGCTCAATCACGCGGCGGCGGTAGGGTGATTCCACAATGTGCGCCACGAAATCTTCTTTCCCCAGCTCTGCGACGTCTACTTCGTGCTTCTTCGCCAGCGCGTGTTTCGGCGGGACCACCAGCGTCAGCTCATCCTTCATTATTTCTGTGGCCACCAGTTGAGCATCGCGCGGTACAAAAGAAATCGCGCCGAGATCCAGGCGGTAATTGAGCACCTCATGGGGAATGTCCCGCGAAAACATCCGGTGCACGCGCACCTGCACGCCCGGATGGATTTCGCGAAATTTTCCTAGGGCCGGCAGCAGCGCATGGATCGAGCTTTCGTTCACGCCCAGGGAAAGTTCGCCGCGCTCCAATCCTTGCAGCTCGCTAAGTCCCTTCTTTACTTCATCGCGCAGGTTCAGCAGCCGCTCGGCATATTCGCGGAGCAGGGTGCCTGCATCCGTCAGCCTCACCGGCCTCGCGCCGCGCACGAACAGCGGCTGCCCCAGGGAGTCTTCAAGCTTGCGGACTGTCAGGCTGACTGCGGGCTGCGTGCGGTACAAGCGCTCTGCGGCCCGCGAGAAGCTTCCTTCCTTCGCCACCATCAGAAACACTTGCAATTCGCCCAGATCCATCGCGTTTCTCCCCGCGCACAGTATAAGGCGGCGTTATCAAAAGTAAAATAAAGATAAATTTGACCGGAGGCTGTTTTTTTGCGTTACTGGACTGAAGGAAACTGCATGGACACTGTTCGCATTTTCGATACCACCCTCCGCGACGGAGAACAGTCCCCCGGCTTCTCGATGAACACGGCGGAGAAGATCCGCATGGCCCGACAGCTTGCCGCGCTGGGCGTGGACGTCATCGAAGCGGGATTCCCTATAGCGTCCCGCGGCGACCTCGAAGCCGTGCGCCTGGTAGCCCAGGAAATACGGGGCGTCCCCATTGCGGCGCTCGCCCGCGCCAAAAAGGAAGATGTCGCCGCAGCGCTCGAGGCCCTGGAGCCTGCGGCTGCGCCACGTTTGCACGTTTTTCTCGCGACGTCCGACTTGCATCTTCACGCGAAGCTGAATATCACGCGCGAGCAGGCGCTGGAAGCCATCGGCTCGATGATTCGTTTTGGGCGGCAGCATGTCGGCGAAGTGGAGTTCTCCGCCGAGGATGCCGGCCGCACGGATATTGATTTTCTTTGCCAGGTTTGCCGCGTGGCGGTTGATGCCGGCGCCACCGTTCTGAATTTGCCGGACACCGTAGGTTACGCGGTTCCGGAAGAATACGGCGCGATGTTCCGGCGCGTGCGCGAATACCTGGGTGACCCGGCGGGCGTTACTCTCAGCGCCCACTGCCATGATGACCTGGGATTGGCGGTGGCCAACTCATTGGCTGCGGTCCGCGCGGGCGTTCGGCAGATCGAATGCACCATCAACGGAATTGGCGAACGGGCCGGGAACGCGGCGCTGGAAGAAATTGTCGTAGCGCTGGCTGTGCGGAAAGACAGCTTCGGCGTCGCAACCGGAGTGCGCCTCGAAGAGCTTTTTCGCACCAGCCGCTTGCTCACAGAAATCACCGCCGCGCAGGTGGCACCGAACAAGGCCGTCGTGGGGGCCAACGCTTTCGCACACGAAGCCGGCATCCATCAGGATGGGATCATCAAGAATCCGCTCACCTACGAGATTATTTCGCCGCAAGCCGTTGGCGTTCCCTCGCGCTCCATGGTCCTCGGCAAGCATTCCGGGCGTAATGCGCTGCGCATGCACCTGCGGGATCTTGGCTACGAGCCCAGCGGCGCGGAGCTCGCGGAATGCTATCGCCGTGTCACCGCGCTCGCAGACCAGGCAAAACAAATTCGCCAACGCGACGTCGTCGCCATCGCGCATGAAGTGATGCGCCGCGGAACAAACGCACTCGCAAAGGAAGCGTCACCCGCAGCCTGATCTGACGCTGCGCAACTGCATCGTTGTTGCTTGTCGGCGCAAAGTGGCCCGTGGCGCGGCCATGATCTCCGTGCGGCGTTTTTGAGTTTGTTGCTTTTGCCAGGGACACAGATGAAAAAGAACATTGTCCTTCTTCCGGGCGACGGCATTGGGCCGGAAGTCACGCGCGCCGCCGCTACCGTTCTGCGCGAAACTGCGCATGAATTCAATCACCAGTTCGAGCTGCACGAATTTCCCGTTGGCGGAACGGCCATCGATGCGGCGGGCGCGCCGCTTCCCGCCTCTACGATTGACGCTTGC
>Ga0307479_10006314_pt1 | contig 10874 bp, 7 predicted proteins | sample atmos_gasesECM4C_FD_203743 | JGI IMG/M metagenome (GOLD analysis project Ga0307479, IMG submission 203743) | Hardwood forest soil microbial communities from Morgan-Monroe State Forest, Indiana, United States - atmos_gasesECM4C_515 | ecosystem: Environmental > Terrestrial > Soil > Temperate...
TTTTCAATCGAAAACAGATTCGCATCGCATTGCGATTCAATCGCTGCGGCGGCTTCTTTGGGCGCTACGCCGGCACTCGCAAGCGCTCGCGCCAGTGCAGCTTCGAAATTGAGCATCGCTTGCAGGCGGCGATGATCGGAAAAAATCTCGCGCATATCGTCGGTCGTAAACAACGGACCGAGCAAGTGAACGGGGTGTGGTGTGGTCATTTGAGTGGGGCCAGCGCCGGTATCATATCGCGGGAATGGCTTGTGCAACGAGAAAAGCAAGCCGTTCGACAAACTGAAAAGGTGCGGTTTCGCTGCCGATTAGGAATTCGTAAGTGCCTTGTCTGCTGATACTTGTGCGCAATTCTAATCGCGGAACCGTAGATTAGAAATGTAGAACTGCGGGTCGTGGTGCCGGGAAGTGTGTTCGAGCCGACGCACAAACCTGCGGACGGAGCGAGAGAAAAAATCGCGAAATATTTGCGATTAGAAATTTTTAATGGGCTTTCTTTTCTGTGACTTAACTCGAATTCTAATTCCAGATTTGCGATTAGAATTTCGGTGGGTACCGATGCGACGGTATTCGTCATCCCTGGAATCCTCGGCGCGGCGAAGGCGCACAGGCAAGAGTGCCTGTGCCACTGAACCATCTCTTCGTCCGATAGTATCGTCTGCGTCGTCATATAAAAACGGACAATGGTAGAGCGGATTCGAGCGGTTGAAAAGCCGAAAAACTGCGCAGAGCTGCGGGAAACGCGGTGTCAAATGGGCACCGCGATCGTGCAGGGCGAGGGCTCATATCGCTCACATCCCGGATATCCTGGCGCTGGCTAGCTAGAAGGACATTGACCACGTGCGCCTTCGGCGCTACTCGAACGCAGTCGGTGCGAACGGGTGTTGGACGCCCTCGTGGGTAGTGGCCGCGGCGCTGATTTCGCGAATTCCACGGATGACGACATCCGGGCGATCGATCATGACGCCGTGGCCGCTGCCACGCGCGATAACTCTACGAGCGCGAGGAGAGAGAGCTTTTAGCCCTTCTTGCATGGAATTCCAGATCGGCCGGATCGACGTTGGCTGAGTGCTTCGAGGGTTGTCCGGGTCCTGCGAAATAATGAGTAGCGGCAGATCCTTACAGCAGCGGGCGCGCGCTGCCTCCTCCGCGGAGTTCCAAAACTGGTCGGCTTCTCCGCGCCAGCTAGTCGCGTACGACGGCCGGCACCTCTCGGCGCGAGCAAGATCGCTATATGCGTCAAGCCCGGATTCTACTTCGGCCTCGCAATCGCCCATCAATAAAGCCCATCCGCTTGCCTCTTTCCACCATTCCAGGATGACCTCACGATGCTTTCTCTTGATCAGCTCTGCCGAGTACGCGGAACCCGGAATCGCTTGTATCTGCTCAGGAGTACTGGAATCGACGAGAACCAGACCGGCTATTTCTGACGGATAGCGATCGACATACTGGCGAGCGTATAACCCTGCGACCGAAGCTCCAACTAGGACAAAGGGCTTGCTCTCGCCGGCCTGTGTCAGGAGTTGATGGAGCTCCATCGAGATGTTTCTCGCATCCCGCACACCGGGCTGAAGCTCGCTCCAGCCAACTCCGGCGCGGTCATATGAGCAGACACGTTGAGTTTTTGCGAGTTCGGGCTGCACCTTCTGCCAGATCAACCAGTCATTCCCTCCCCCCGCGTCGAGCACCACGGTTGGAGCGCCGTGTCCACTGCAATACAGATGCATCGGCCGGCCATTGATTAGATAAAAGGAACCCGGCACCGGGTGACGGGCGCGCAGCACCTCATTCGTAAGCATGTTCAGAAGAGCCGGAACCACAAGAACCGCGGCGACAGCTATTGCTACTTTCGTGCGTCCAACGTTTTTGTATTTGGTTGTCACAACCGTCATAACCGTTCTCTTCGCACGACCGTGTGGACAGCAATCACGAATGAACAGCTCCATGCACAGCGCAAAACAGCGGGCCTAAACTGCACATTAGGATACGCGACATGTCCCGTGCGCGTACCTGGTGTTAAATCCCGATAGCGCTCACGATCCCAGAATCAGCCTTTCCGTGGACGAGTAGTCGGCCAACCGGAAGTAATCCGCGGCGCACATATCGAAGGCGTCCAATTCTTCTGCGAGGTGTTCGCCTGGGTGAATGGGGTGACTGGCATAAAGTGTTCCTCAATCATAGTCGAGAACGGGTTGGTCGGCATCCGTGGGTTCGCGACGAGGCCTCACCTCTGAAGAGGTGGGCTACATTTGACCCCTCACGAAAATTCAAAAGAGCCGGCGAGATGCCGGCGCTACGCAGGACGAAAGCCCGCGACGACGGAGGTGCTCGTCGCGGCTATCATTCGCCCAACTTCAAACCAACGCCGCCATCGTTTCCTTCACATCGCAACGCCACGCACCTCGCGACCGGCGGCACAGGCAGGATTGCCTGTGCTACTGAAAAGCGACAGCGAAAAGAACGACGGCGCGTTGCGAGCCAGGCCTACGTTACTGAAAGTCAAAAACGCCGGCCGGAGGCCAGCGGTACGAAAGGCAAAAGCCTACGATGACGACGGCGCTCGTCGTGGCTACCAACTCTTCGCGAGGCACGGATCATGTTATAAATTGGCGGAGGTTCCATGGCACTCCGGTCCCAAGCACAGCAATCGCACGCGGCGCTTGCCGAGATTCGCGACTCGCTGCTCGAGACTTACGCGATCAACGACGGGATGAACCAGCTCATCCTCTCGAGCCTCGACCCTCGCGCGTGGCGCGCCGAGCCGCCGGGCGAAAAAGGCAATGGCCGGACAATCGCGGCCATCTTCGCGCATCTGCACAACTACCGTCTGGTGTGGCTGAAGAATTCCGCGCCGCATCTGAAGTGTCCACCGCCGCTCGATCCCGACCGCTGCACCATGAAGCAGGCTGCCGCCGCGCACAGGAGAAGCGCCGCGCAGTGTTTGCGGATGTTGTCGGATGCTCTCTCGGCCGCTCCGAATCGCCGCGTTACAAAGTTCTCTCGCGGCAGTTGGACGCGAACGTGGCCCGCTGGAGGGACGATGTTCGCTTACATGTTCTCGCACGAGGCGCATCATCGCGGCCAGATTTTGATGCTGGCGCACCAGGCCGGCTACCGCGTCCTGCACGATACTCCCGGCATCTGGCATTGGGAGAAGCTGTGGAAACAGGCTGGGCTTACCACGCGGCCGCGGTGAATAATCGAGAATGGAATGATTGGCAGGCGCGTCGCGACAAGGCCTCACCTCTGAAGAGGTGAGCTACATTTAACCTCTCAGGAAAAAGCCAAAAAGCCGGCAAGTCCGATCTTAGGACTCCGGTGGAGTCCATCGGACTCCCGAAATCGGAGATGCCGGCCGGGGCTACGAAGGACGAACAGTCACAATGAGGAAAGCACCCTCGCTCCGCTCTGTTCTCGGATGCGCTTCGCGCGTCAAATCGTTATGTCACGGCTACCCTTCCTTCGTCAGGGTAAAAAGCCGTGACCCACAAAGCATGGAATTTGCGCAAGAATGGAGCTCGTCGTGGCTACCACTCTCCCAACGTCAAACCAACGCCGCCATCGTTTCCTTCACATCGCAACGCCGGGCACCTGGCGACTGGGGGCACAGGCAAGATTGCCTGTGCTACTGAAGTGCATGCGATTGGTTAGACGTGGTGGCGACTTTTTTTAGGTCGGCGATGAAGCGCTTCATTTCTTCGTGGCGAGTGGCGTCGTCTGGGGCACGCAGGATGGAAGATGGGTGCACCGTTGCCATCACGTAAGGAGCTAGATCGGATTTCAGGAATTCGCCGCGATGCTGCGTGACGCGAAAGTCGCGGCCTAGCAACGACTGTGCGGCTGTGGCGCCGAGGCAGACGATCACGTTGGGACGAATGGCGGCGATTTCGGCGTCGAGCCACGGACGGCAGGCGGCGATTTCCATGGCGTTCGGTTTTTTGTGGATGCGGCGTTTTCCACGAGGCTCCCATTTGAAATGCTTCACGGCGTTCGTTACATAGACCTTCTTGCGATCGATGCCCGCTTCAACCAGGGCGCTGTCCAGAAGTTTTCCCGCCGGGCCGACGAACGGTTTGCCTTCGATGTCTTCCTGATCGCCGGGCTGTTCGCCGACAAAAATCACTCTCGGTTTTGCGCCGCCGCCCTCACCAAAAACGGTCTGAGTGGCGTGCTTCCAGAGATCACATGCTTTGCAATCGGCAGCGGCTTTGCGGAGGCTTTCGATCGAAGCATCGGAAGGAAAGAGAGGAAGGGCCGGTTGAGCGGCGGTGCGTTTGGCCATGTGGAAGCGTAATGCGTGATGGGGGACGAAGGAATCGGGGAGTTGCCGTAGGCGGTGCGGGAGTTGGGTGAATGGGAGCAGGGGCCTCGCTTCGCTCTGTTCTCGGTGTGCGCTTCGCGCGTCGAATTGTTATGTCACGGCTGAAAGCCGTGACCTACAAACCCTGAGCGCTTGACAAGCGCAGCTTCTGGGTGGAGAATTTCTCTAGGCGAATAAAAAGCGAAGATTTAAGGATCTCCAACATCCTTCCTTTCTCCTCGCCGTCGCACAGTCATATTCGCAACGCTGAGATCCTTCGACTGCGAGTCGGCCGTCCCGCAAGAGCGGGACGAAAGCAAAGCGGCCGACTCTCCGCTCAGGATGACAGTTGGATGATGCGGGCCGAATGGCATGGCGTTGCTGCGGGCGACACGGGCGGTTAAGACCGTCCCTACTGCAAACAAATGCCTGGGAACCTTGCTGCTTTGCGCTTGCAGGTGGAAACGGCTCTTGCCGGACGCGTCGCTGCGCCCTTTACGTATCGCGACCGCAAGCTCGTGGAAATGGTCTCCGCGGGCATTCCGGAAATTGATTCGCTTACGGGAGGCTTGCCTCGGGGCGGGCTGACGGAAATTTGCGGGCCTCCCTGCTCCGGCCGAACGAGCCTGCTGGTTTCGGCGCTGGCTTCAAGAACCGCGCAGGCCGAGGTGTGCGCGCTTGTCGATGGACGCGACGCTTTCGACCCACACGGGGCGGCGGCGGCTGGTGTGGAGTTGAAACAGCTGCTGTGGGTGCGCTGCCGCAATATCGACCAGGCGCTGCGGTCGACCGATTTGCTGCTGCAGGGCGGCGGCTTCGGGATGATTGCGGTGGACCTGAGCGATATTCCGCCGGCGACGGTGCGCTACGTTCCGTTGAATGCGTGGTTCCGCTTTCGGCGGGCTGTGGAAGATACGCCGACGATTCTGATGCTGATCGAGCAGGAGCCGAATGCGAAGACGTGCGCGTCGCTCGTTTTGCGGCTTGGATTTGAGCGACCGCGGTGGACGGGGACGGCGATTGAAAATCGGGTAGGAGATTTTTGTGCGTATTCGTCGGCTTGTTTGCTGGGCGGAGTTGGAGTGCGAGCGGAGGTGGTGCGATCGAGTGTTCAGCCGATTGGTGGTGGGCGGACGGGGGCGGATGGGAGTGTTGGAATTTTTGAGACGGAGGCGATGTGGGCGAGGGGAGCAAGAGAGGCATTTCAAATTTAAAATTTAGATGAAGGCAAAAGCAGAAGCCAGGTCGAAGACAGAAGCAGAAGCAAAGCGAAGTCAAAAGAGCCGGCAGGTCCGATTTTAGGACTCCGGCGGAGTCCATCGGACTTCCGAAACCGGAGATGCCGGCGATACGAAAGGCGAAAGACACGGCGAGGCAAGCCTCGCCGAAGAGAAAGCGGCGGCAAGCCGCCGCACTCCAAAATATGGCATACGCGGCCATCTACGTTGCGGATTTTATGGTGCAGGCGGTGGTGCGCGCGGAATCGGGGCTGCGTAATTGCGCGATTGCGCTTCTCGAAGGGACGCCGCCGCTGCGAAAGGTGGTGGCGGCAAACGAAGCGGCCTTGCGCGCTGGAATCGAACTGGGCATGACGGAATCGCAAGCCGAAGATTTTTGCGTGGTGCAGGTTCGTCCGCGTTCGCCGGCGCAGGAAAAAACGGCGCATGCGGCTCTGATGGATTTGGGATGGTCCGTTTCGCCGCGTGTGGAAGATACGGCGCCGGACACGATTGTTCTCGATCTTGCGGGGCTCGCTTCCCTGCTAGGCTCTGAAGAAATTATTGCCGAACGATTGATTGAATGCGCCTCGCGACTTGGACTCGTTGCGCGTGTGGCGATCGCTTCGAATCTTGAAACAGCCATTCATGCGGCGCGCGGTTTTGCGGGAGTTACTTTGATTCCGACCGGCGAGGAATCGAAAAGGCTGGGCGGCTTGCCGGTTGGCGTGCTTGTGACACCGGATGCGCTTTCCCAGGGCGCTGAAATTCTGGAGACGCTCGCTAGCTGGGGTGTGCACACGTGTGGAGCGCTCGCGGCGCTGCCTGTTTTAGATCTTTCAGAGCGGCTGGGGCAGGAGGGAGTTCGTCTGCACGAATTGGCGCGCGGAGCGAGCTCGCGTGCGATGGTGCTGGCTGAGCCCAATATTTATTTCGAAGAGGAGATGGAGCTCGAGGACGCCGTCCCGGAGCTTGAGCCTTTGTCGTTCTTGCTGGGACGGCTGCTCGACCAATTGTGTGCGCGGCTTGCGGCGCGATCGCTGGCTGCGTCCACGATTCGCGTGCGATTCGAGCTTGAGCCAGTGTCTGAAAATAATGTGCGTTCTCTGAATGACAGTTCTCCTCGGAAAGCTGTCTTACCCACGCACGAGAAAATTCTGACGTTGCCGGTGCCGACGCGAAATTCAAAAATGCTGCTGAAATTGCTTCGCTTGCGATTGCAGGCAGAGCCGCCGCAGACGGCCGTGCTGAAACTTTTCATGGCTGCGGAACCGGCCAAGCCGCGATTCACGCAGGGCGGATTGTTTCTTCCCAGTTCGCCCGATCCGGAAAAACTCGAGCTCACGATTGCGCGGCTTTCAAATCTGGTTGGCGACTCGAATGTGGGCGCGCCTGAACTCGCGGACACGCATCGGCCGGATGTATTTCAGATGCGACGGTTTGTGTCGTCGCGAACCGCGCCCGAAACTGCTTCCAAAATGCGTGGCGTGAATCGCAAGGCAAGTGCGCAACCTCGAAGTGTGACAGGCGACGATTGCAAAGCGCTTACGCTTACTCATCAAACTAAAACGGCGTTTCGCGTTTTCAGGCCTTCTTTGCCGGCAACCGTCGAGATGCGCGATGGACGGCTGGCGCGGGTTTCGTTCAACGGCATGCTCGGCGAAGTGATGGCGGCATCTGGTCCGTGGCGCACTTCGGGAGACTGGTGGCGTGAAGACGGGTGGGAACACGACGAGTGGGATATCGACGTTCGTTTCGGTTTACCTTCTGCACCGTTTTCTGCTTCGCGGCCAGTCTCGCCGAACCGCCAGCGCCGATCATTCACACGTTCGGATTTGTTTTCGCCAAGAGCTTTACAGCCACCTGCGCAGCGCGGCCTTTATTGCATTTATTACGATTCGGCCCGCGGGAGCTGGTTCGTGCGGGGGATGTACGACTGATGCCCAAAGCGCTTTATACGGAGCTTCACGCGCGATCGGCGTTCAGTTTTCTCGAAGGCGCCGGGCTGCCGGAGGAGCTGGCCTGCGCTTGCAAGGAAAAAGAAATGGGCGCGATGGCCGTGCTCGATCGCGACGGAGTGTATGGCGCGCCGCGTTTTTATCTGGCTGCAAAAAAGATTCCGATTCAAGCGTATATCGGCGCGGAAGTGACGTCGCCGGAAGGCTGGCGGTATCCGTTGCTGGTGGCGTCGCGGGAGGGTTATCAAAATCTGTGCCGGTTGATCACGCAGATGAAATTGCGCGCGCGAAAAGGCGAAGGAAACGTCGCGCCCGAAGAAGTGGCCGAAAGAGCGCGCGGGCTCATCTGCCTTACAGGTGGAGACGAGGGGCCCCTCGCACATGCGCTGGCACAGGGAGGCGTTGCGCGCGGGACACAGTGCTTGACGCAGCTTTGCGAGCTGTTTAGCCGCGAGAATGTCTACGTGGAATTGCAACGGCATTTTTGCCGCGACGAAGAAGCGCGCAATCATGCTGCGATCGAAATTGCGCGGAAATTGAGGTTGCCGTTGCTTGCAACGAATGGCGTCTGTTATGCGGAGACACGGCAACGGGAAATTCTCGACGTCTTCACATGCATTCGCAACCATCGTAACCTCGCGACGGCTGGGCGGCTTCTAGCGCGCAATTCCGAGCGCCATCTGAAATCGCCGCGCGAGATGTCGGAATTATTCGCCGATCTTCCCGAAGCGATTGCCAACACGCAGGCGCTTTCGTCGCGTTTGCAATTCGCGATGAGCGATCTGGGCTACGAATTTCCGCGCTATCCGGTGGCGGACGGCGAAACCGAGATGAGTTTTTTGCGCGACCGCGCACAGGAAGGCTTGGTTGCGCGCTACGGAGCGGACGATGAGGGCGCGCGGAAGCAGATCGAACGTGAACTCCATCTGATCGAGAAGCTCAAGCTTGCAGGATATTTCCTGATCGTGTGGGACATCGTTCGCTTTTGCCGCGAGAAAAATATTCTGGTGCAAGGGCGCGGTTCGGCGGCGAATAGCGCGGTTTGCTACGCGCTGGGCATCACGGCTGTCGATCCGGTGGGAATGGATCTGCTTTTCGAGCGCTTTCTATCCGAAGAACGCGGCGAATGGCCAGACATCGATCTCGATTTGCCAAGCGGAGATCAGCGCGAGCGCGCGATTCAATACGTGTACGAACGATACGGAAGATTGGGCGCGGCGATGACGGCGAACGTCATCACTTATCGCGGACGCTCGACGGCGCGCGAAATCGGGAAGGCGCTCTCATTCGATCCCGAGACGCTCGACCGTTTGGCTGGTCTTGTGGGCGCGTGGGAATACAAAAATGCAAACGATACGCTCGAGCGGCAGTTTCGCGATGCCGGGCTCGAGCCGACGCATCCACGCATTCGTAAATTTTTCGACCTCTGCCAAATGGTGCAGGATTTGCCGCGCCATCTCGGGCAGCACTCGGGCGGAATGGTCGTTTGCCAGGGACAGCTCGATTCCGTGGTGCCACTCGAACCCGCAACGATGCCGGGCCGCGTCGTGGTGCAATGGGACAAGGAAGATTGCGCGGACATGGGGATCGTCAAAATCGATCTGCTTGGATTGGGCATGATGGCTGTGCTCGAAGAATCGCTGAAAATTATTTGTGAGGATTATGGCGAGGAAGTGGATCTGGCTCATTTGCCAGCCTACGACCGGGATGTTTACGAAACGCTATGCAAGGCCGATACTGTCGGGATGTTTCAAATCGAGAGTCGCGCACAAATGTCGTGCTTGCCGCGCCTGCGGCCGAATTGTTTTTACGACATTGTCGTGCAGGTGGCGATCATCCGACCCGGACCAATCGTGGGACAGATGGTGAATCCGTATTTGAAGCGACGTCAGAAGCGCGAGCCGGCCGAATGCCTGCATCCATCGCTCGAGCCGGTGCTTTCGCGCACATTAGGAGTGCCACTGTTTCAGGAACAACTTCTGCGCATGGCCATGATTGCCGCGGGATTTACCGGAGGCGAGGCAGAGGAATTGCGGCGGGCGTTCGGGTTCAAACGTTCGGAAAAGCGCATGAAAGAGGTAGAAGTAAAACTTCGCCGCGGCATGGAGCAGAACGGAATCCACGGCGCGACACAGGACACAATCGTTCAGTCCATTACGTCATTCGCGCTCTATGGATTTCCCGAGTCACATGCGGCCAGTTTTGCGCTGCTTGCGTATGCCAGCGCGTATTTGAAATGCCATTATCTCGCGGCGTTTACGGCAGCAATGCTGAATAACCAGCCAATGGGATTTTATAATGCCGCCACGTTGGTGAAGGACGCGCAACGGCACGGGCTGAAAGTGCGGCCGATCGATGTGACCTGCTCATGCTGGCTATGCAAACTCGAAAAAGATGGCGAACGGATGGTTATGCGACTTGGGCTGCGCTACGTGAAAGGCTTGCGGAAAGAGACCGCGATGGAACTTCTGGAGCAGCGCGCGATGCGCCCGTTCGCTTCGATTGAGGATTTAAAACTGCGCGTGCCCGGGATACAGAAAAGCGAATTGGCTACGCTCGCGTCGATTGGCGCGCTGAATTTTATTACCGCCGAAAGCAGACAACATCGGCGCGGAATTCACCGGCGCGATGCGTTGTGGCAGATCGAGCGAGCCTCGCGGCGTGCTGGGCCTTTGCTCGAGCGCGCTGCGTTGGAGGACGCTGCGCTAGAAACTTCTGCTCCGGATGGCGCTGCAACCGATTCACTTGAGGAGCGGGAGCTTAGCGTTAGCGCCGGCGTCACAGTGCCGAGAGCAATTTCTTCGCGCGAGAGCGATTCTCCTTTGCAGCCGATGACTACAGAAGAAAGGCTGGTCGCGGATTTTCGTGGCACGGGAATGACGGTGGGACCGCATCCGATGGCTTATCATCGTGCGGAATTAAGGAAACAAGGGATACGTTCAGCGAACGAGCTCCGCACGATTCCCGACGGTACCTGGGTGCGCATTGCGGGATCGGTGATCGCGCGGCAACGCCCAGGGACCGCGAAAGGATTCGTGTTTCTCAGCATCGAAGATGAGACGGGGATTTCGAACGCCATCATCACGCCGAAACTTTTCGAGCAAGATCATGTGGTGGTGGTGCATCAGCAGTTTTTGCTGATTGAGGGGCCGCTGCAAAATCAGGACAACGTGATTTCCGTGAAAGCCGCGCGTATTCGACCGCTATCCATCACGCGCGCCGAAACCGAATCGCACGATTTTCACTAGATTTGGAATCGCATAGCAATTTCTCAACATATCCTTGGCTCTTTCAAAGGAACTCACCGGGGTTTACTTTCTTCGGATCGCGGAGACGGGTAGTACGACAAAAAGGGCAGTCTGCCGAAAAAATTGCTCGGTAACGTCTTGTGGCACATCG
>Ga0307479_10006315_pt1 | contig 10873 bp, 11 predicted proteins | sample atmos_gasesECM4C_FD_203743 | JGI IMG/M metagenome (GOLD analysis project Ga0307479, IMG submission 203743) | Hardwood forest soil microbial communities from Morgan-Monroe State Forest, Indiana, United States - atmos_gasesECM4C_515 | ecosystem: Environmental > Terrestrial > Soil > Temperate...
TTCATGCGGTCGGCGGTCTGGACGCCGTACTCAAAGCACTCGACCAGGCAGAGCAGCGCGTTGCAGCGATGGCGCCTGCAGGCGTTCGCTGAGCAGTAGCGGCATCATGGGGGGCGCCTCGCGCGTCCCCCATCGAAACTGAAACTGCAGATCGTGGTCGTCAGCGAATAAACCCGTCAGACGTACGACGTCGCGCGCCTGCTCCCCCAGCTGCCGGTTGCAGACATGGAGTTCAGAGACTTCGGTTCAGACTGGCGGATCCCGCGAACGCTCTCTTTGCTTCTGCGCATATCGAGGTGATCTCGGGTATTAGAAGCGGCCGGTCGACGCGTGCCGCAGGCGGCCGGTTCGGCGATCTCCGTGATCCGCTCGAATAGTCAGCCCGACGATCTGAGGGCGGTTCGCGTTACGGAAACTACGGCCCGTCATGAAATTAGGGACCTACGAGCTGACTGTGACTCGGCGCGTAGCGCGACCGGAGACGAGAAGCCAGACGCCAATTACGATCGCCCAGATAGGAATGGCGGGCGCCGTGAAGAAGAACGGCGCCGTAACAGCCAGCACGCCCGCGGCCAGGGTCACCCAGCGCAGCCAGCTTGGGAGAATCCCGCGAGAGCCCAACACGAGGGCGATGAGTGCGAAGCCCAGAAAACCCCCGCCTGATCCGAAAAGTACGTTCAGGGTGGTATCGGACAACACATAGGTCTGCTGCGGAGGAACTGTCGCACCGGCGCCCCCCTCCGCGGCGGCGAGAGCGATGCCGCTGACAAGACCCCAGCCGACGCCAAAAGCAGCGGCGGACGCGAGCCCCGCACCCCAGAAAATGTCCGAGGCCAGGGTGCGCTCGGGGTCAACCGCGATTGATTGCCTCAGATAGGCCAGAGCGCAAATGAGCCCAACAACTCCAACCAGCGCCAGGTAAGCCGTCACGACGACCGTCGGAAAATGGCCGATCGCGAGGTAGCTGGTGGCCGACGCGGTATCGTAGGAGCCGCCCGGGGCTCCACCGGCCTCGAGACCGACAACGCTCGTGATGCCGAACGCAATGGCGCCGATTCCTGCCAAGAGAGATCCTTTCCCTGTTCCCAACACTGAACCGTCTCCTTCACTGATGAATCAACCGCGTCGTGTGTTGACGCGCACAACTGAATGGCGCGGGCGACAGGATTCGAACCTGCACCCTCGGTTCAAAAGCTCGCCCCGAAGTCCGCAGGACGGCTCCCACGGCTCCCTGCTTAACTTGGATCACCGCATCTCGCTTCCCCCGGCGCCCAGCGGCACCCGTTACTTGGCAATACAAACTGGCTATACATCCTGGGCCGGCTTCGTGGTTCAAGTTCACCTCAGGGCACAATGACTCGATGACGCCGGAACAAATTCTCGATCGCGCGCGAGCATCCGACGACAGCCTAGCCGCAGATCCCGCCGCATTAGCGCAGGCGGTGCGTGCGTTCGTGGAGGCTGGCAATGCGGCTTCCGCGTTGGAGCTTGTTGGTCGAGCCTGGCGAGCCTGGGCCTCGAGCGGCAGGCTGGAGGAGGGGCGTGCCGCGGCGGAGCTCGCCCTAAGCGCGGGGCGAGACACGCACGGCGTGTGGAGGGCTCGCGCTCTCTACGCCGATGGCGTCATTGCTTTCCGCGCTGGCGACTCTGAACGCTCGCGGGCGCGAAACCTGGAGTTGCTGAACATCGCACGGGCCACGGAGGACGTGCGAGGTGAATGCGACGGCCTTACTGGCATGGCACGTCTCGCATTGCGTCGCGGCGATTACCCGGAGGTCGTTCGCCTGGCTCGAGAAGCGCGCCAGAAGGCACTTGTTGCAGGTGATCGTGCAGCCGAAGCGGCACCACTCCATCTCGAAGCTGCCGGCATGCGTTTGCAGCGCAGGTACGACGACGCGCGTCGTCTCTACGTGGACAGCCTCGAGCTCAACCAGCGCCTCGGCAACCGTCCCGTTGTAGCGATGGAGCGGCACAATCTCGGCTGGGTGGATTTGCATCGAGGCGATCCCGATGCAGCCGAGGCCTGGTTCCGTGAACGCGATACAAATTCATCGCGTGATGCTTATGGAAATGCATGGGCCGAACTCAACTGGGCCGCCGTCGCCGTTGCCCGTGGCAGGCTCGACGAAGCAAGGCGGCGGTTCGAGTTAGGAGCAGCGGCTCTCGAGCGGCTAGGCATTGCACTCGACCCGGACGATCAAGTGGAATTCGACTGGCTAGCCACGCAGACCCGGGTCCCGTGATGATCACAAGTACTGGAGTGCCGGTATAGACCTTCGGTAGACGCGTCGTGAAACTACTTCGGTTGATCTGTCCCACCCGCACCTGAAATTTATCGCGTGTCAGCAGTGCCCTCAGCGTGCTTCTTGCGGATCTCTCCCGGTTTGGCTCGCGCCACTGAGCTCGACGCATCTCCAGGACCAAGACGTCAATTGCAGCCGACATTTGATTAGTGCGATGGGCTGGCCGGTCACCGAGGAGCGCCGCGGGTCGCTCATGGCGGCGATCGGCCACGCGATCGACCTCTGGACGTGGCGCTCGCTGACCGAGGGTCAAGGCCTGGACGATGAGAAGGCCGCGGTCCTCATGACCGAGATCGTTCAGGGCGTGGTTGGCTGACCTGGGATCTCGAGCTTGAGGCCGAATTTCTGGATCAGCCTCGGCGCCAGCTCAGGCATGAAGATCGAGTCGTAACGCAATCCAGCCTCGAACAACGTCTCCATGGTCAGGGGCTTCGAACCACCGACGAGTCTTGCCAGCTCTTGGTACCAGGCCTCGAAGCCAGCCGGCGTGTAGAAGTCAAGAAGCCTGGCCGGCCGATCAGTGATGTTCCAGATCGCGTGAGGAACGCCCTTCGGCCGGACGACAAAGGATCCGGCCGTGACGCGAAAGTCCTCCTCGGCCACCATGAAACCGAGTTCGCCCTCCAAGATGTAACCGACCTCGACAGTCTTCTCGTGCCGGTGCGGCGGCGTGAAATTGCCGGCCGGGTACATCAGTTCGACCGCCGAAAAGGCGCCGGACGTCTGCTGCGCCGTGATCTTGCGGATGACGTCGTAGCCGAAGACCGATGCAATCGCCTCGCCTTCGCCCAACTCCACGATGACCCTTTCCTGTCCGATTGCCATCTCATGCCTCCATGTGTTCGGAAAAACCAACTCGCAGGCCTATACTCGGCACGAGTTTTGGTCCCCGCAAGGCTTTGACCTATTGATCTGGCAAGGGAGACCCAATGTTCGGAAAACCCGGCCGCCCGCGTGAGGACCGCATCGAGCGGCGACGCGAGATCTGGGCTGCGGTGTCACCCCTGATCGAGAAGTCGGGCGCCCGCAGCCTGACGATGCGCCAGGCGGCGGCGGCATCCTTCCTGAGCCTGGGCGGCCTCTATCACTACTTTCCCGACAAGCGAAGCCTGGTCCTCTATGGACTAGACCAGGACGCCCACGAGCGCGTGTGCGTGGAGTTCAAACAGCAGTACGGTCATCTGAAAGACGTCGACCCACAAGCGGCCGCAGACGCGTTCATCCGCTTTTTCGGGGCCAGAGTCTCTTTCATCAGGCCGGCGATCCGCGCCGCCCTCGAGCTGGGCGCTGAGGACTTCATGTCCCGACTCGAGACGAACATCAACATGGGACTCGAGGGCTTCATCGAAGTATTGCGGCTTGCCTTGCCTGAGTCGGACGAGCGCGATATGCGCGCGGTTGCGAGATCGGCTAGACGCGTGGTCTTGGCCGGACTGATGGACAGATCGGTGACCCAATCAGAGATCGAAGAGGAGCTCCGGGCGGTGGTCGCAGGCGTGCCGGTGGGCCGCCGCGTCGCTCCTCTCCTTGCGTCTGCCGGCTGATTCCATCAGGCCTTGACCGGCGGGCCGGCTGATCGTCCATCAGGTCGCGCGATGGAGAGGACCTCCAGATTGAGTAGCCGGTTCGCCGTCCGATAAGAATGGAATTGTCCTCCGCCCGAAACGCGGCTAGGATGGCAGCGCTGACGAACCTGTACGTCTGGCTGAAGTTCTTCCACCTTTTCGGCCTCGCCGCGTTTCTCTTCGCGCACGGAATCTCGGGCGGGGCATCGCTCCTCCTGCGCTCTTCTGTGTCCCCGGATACCCGAAAGCTGCTGCACTTCTCGCAGCGGTCCAGCTTCATTTCCAATCCCGCTTTGCTGGTGATCATCATCACCGGGATATGGATGACCTTCCAGGCGAACCTGTGGGGTCGAGTCTGGATATGGGCGGGTATCGTCGTGCTGGTTGCGGTGCTGGCCGCGATGGGCTTCATCTCGCGGCCGTATTACATGGCACGGGAGGCGGCCAAGGAGTCCGATGACGTGCTCGCGCAGCGGCTCAGTCGCGCCAGGCCGATTCCCGCCCTGTGGATCGGCGCGGTGGGGCTCGTCGTGCTGATTTTTCTGATGGTTTTCAAGCCCTTCTAGATCGGCTTTGACGGCGGCATCGTGAGTGCGCCGAGCTGCTGCAGCACACCCAGCCACCGGGTCAATGACAGCCGCCCGCACGAGGCATTGATAGACCGCCGACTCGGAAGGCGCCGCACCAACGAGCTTGCGCGCCAGTTCGTAGGCGATTCGTCGCGCTCCCCACTTGAGTCACTGTCCGCCCGTCACGAATCACCGCCACGACCGCGTTGTACCTCTGCTCTGCCACGCTCATCTCCCTCATGGATGGGAGCGTGACAAATCAGCCGAAGTAGCTGTGACGCATCAGCCGAAGTTCTGCGACAGATGCGCCGACGGCCTTTGGGGACGCGTCAGTCGAACTTGCATAAAACTGAATGGTGCCGGCGACAGGATTCGAACCTGCGACCATCGGTTTAAAAGACCGCTGCTCTAACCAAGCTGAGCTACGCCGGCGCGCGACTACGAATTTAGGCTATCGGCTCCGCTGACCGGCCGGACCGCTACGACGAGTCGTGCGGGGAGCGCAGCCAGACCCAAGCGAAGCCGGCGGCCTCGCCGCGGTGACCTAACACAGGATGCAAGCGGGACTTGTTGCGGTAAAGTCGCCCGCTTGATGGCGGTGGCGCAGACCGGCTGGTCCGCTGACGGGAACTGGTTCTGGGACGGCGCGAAGTGGAACGACGCGATCTCCCAGGACGGCCAATGGAAGTTCGACGGCACCAACTGGCAGCCGTTTGCGGGGCAGCGAACGGCCATTCCCTCGCAGGCGTTCGGTCTACCTCCGGCCTCCTCGGTCGCCGCAAGCATGCCGTCCTGGGTCGCCGAGTCGGAGATCCAGCGACTCGACAGCCAGAAGATCGAGCAGCGCCTCGCCGAGATGACGCCGGCCGAGCCGCTTCCACCCGAGCGCGACTGGCGCCGCGTGGGCGAGTTCATGACCTACAGCAAACCCGCTCCCGGCAGCTCGCCGACTTTCTGGAAGAGCGGGCTCACGAGCCTGTTCATCTATCTCGGGCTGCTCTGGCTGTGCAGCCCTCTCGCACTCGTCTACGTGTGGCTGACCGAGTGGCGCATGTTCACGAAGGTCTACCGCACCGCGATATCTGCGTTCTGGACCATCGCCGTGTTCGACTACATCTCGACCCACTACTCCCTGTAGCCTTCCCCCGGTGCGCACGCTCAACCGGCTTGTGCTGCTCGCGCTCGCGCTCGTGGCCTGCAACCCCAACAGCAACCCGACGCCCTCACCCGAGCCGCTCGCGTCGGATCAAACTCTCAGCTTTCCCATCGCGCAAGACCTGGCCGATTTCGATCCGGCCCTGATCTCGAGCCCTGCCGACGTCGACATCCTGCGCAACGTCTTCTCGGGCCTGTATCGATTCGACGCGACGCTACATGAGGTTCCAGACATGGCGACCGGCCAGCCGACCATCTCCGCTGACGGCCTGACCTACACCTTTCATCTGCGGCACGACGCGCACTTCTCCAACGCCGATGCGATCACGGCCGGCGACGTCGTCTACAGCTGGGACCGCGCCGTCGCGCGCCAGGGCGATTTCGCGGGGCTGTTCCAGGTCATCGCGGGTTACGGCGATGTCGCCTCGGGCAAGACTGCGCAGCTGAGCGGTCTCACGAAGGTCGATGACTACACGCTCCAGGTCCTGCTCACGAAGCGAGCGGGCTATTTCCTCACCCTGACCGGGCTCTGGCCGTTCTGGCTGGTCGACCAGAAGGTCATCGCCTCCGCGGGTGAGGACGTGTGGTTCACCAAGCCGGAGACGCTGATCGGCAGTGGACCGTTTCGTATGACCGCACACTCGACCGGTCAGTCGCTGGACTTCGAGCCGGTGACCGGTTGGTATGGCGGCAAGACGGGCGCGCTCGCCAGGGTTCATGTCGAGGTCATGCCCGACCTCAGCCAGCAGGTCACTGGGTACGAGTCAGGCGTTTTCACGTTGATCGGCTACGGCCGCCAGGGTCTGCCGCCGGCGGCCGCGACCCGCTACACGACCAGCGCGACGCTCAAGTCGCAGCTCACTCTGGTGCCTGGCGGAACCACGTTCTGGGTCGGTTTCAATCTGAAAACCGGTCCGTTTGCGGGCGACGCGGGCCGTGCCGGACGTCACGCGTTCAGCGAGGCGATCGACCGCGCCGCTCTCGTGGATTCGGCCTGCAATCAGAAGACCTCGTGCGTCGCGGCCACGGGCGGGGTGATCAGCAGAGGGCTGAAGGGGTACCTCGGCGACGGCGCCGATCCATCGGCGAAGTTCGACCCGGGCGCGGCCAAGGCGGAGTACCAATCGTGGGACCCCGACGGGTCGAAAGTGAAGGCGCTCACTTACACCTATGACAGCAACACCTTCAACAAGGCCGTGTGCGACAACCTCGTCGCGCAGTGGAAGAAGAACCTGGGCGTCACCGTGGCGTGCGTGGAGCTCGACCGGAAGACGTTCTTTGACTCGCGTAACGGGGCGTGCGCGTTTCCGACGTTTCGCCAGAGCTGGGCTGCGGACTACGACGATCCGCAGAACTGGTTCGACTACCTGTTTGTCACCGGCGCAAGCTCCTCGGGCTCGTGCTATTCCAACCCGAGCTTCGACGCGATCATTGCCGCGGCCGACGCGTCGCCCGCCGGCGCCTCAGCCGCGGACTACAGGACCGCGGGCTTCCTCCTGGTCAACGACTCGGTGTACGCCGGGCTGCTCTACGGCGTGCAGCAGTACCTCGTCCATCCGTGGGTGCGCGGGGCGGGCGGGAACGCGCTCTACGACTACGACTGGACTGGAATCCGAATCGTGAAGCACTAGAGCCGCCCCGATTCCCGGATCGTCCGGACTAACCGGGGTTAGGCAGCGCGGAAATGGTGGATAGTCCGGACCATCAGGGGGTTGGGAACTCGGGCCTAGACGTCTTGCGAGAAGTGGCAGGCTGCGAGGTGGTCGCGGCCCTTCTCCTCGAGCGGAGGTTCGACCTCGGCGCATGGAGTCGGTAAGCGCGCGATCGGGCAGCGGGTATGGAACCGGCAGCCCGACGGCGGCTTGATCGGTGACGGAATCTCGCCCGACAGCTCCACCAGCCGCCGTCCCCGTTGGATTTTCGGGTCGGGCACCGGGATCGCCGAGAGCAGCGCCTTCGTATAGGGGTGCTTCGGCTCCGCGTACGTCTGCACGCTGTCCGCGATCTCGACGATCTTGCCGAGGTACATCACCATCACGCGGTCGCTGATGTGACGCACCACGGAAAGGTCGTGCGCGATGAACAGGTATGTCAGCTTGAACTCGCGCTGCAGGTCCTCGAGCAGGTTGACGATCTGCGCCTGGATGGAAACGTCGAGCGCTGAGATGGCTTCGTCGCACACGATCAGCCTTGGATTCAAAGCGAGCGCGCGCGCGATCCCGATGCGCTGGCGCTGGCCGCCCGAGAACTCGTGCGGGTACCGGTTGTTGAAGTACGGATTGAGACCGACGACGCGCAGCAGCTCCTGAACGCGCGCGTTCAGCTTCTTCCCGCGCATGACGCGGAAGTTGGAAAGGGGCTCGGCGATGATGTCGCCGACCGTCATCCGCGGGTCGAGCGATGCGAATGGGTCCTGGAAAATTATCTGGATCTGCCGCCGCTGCTGGCGCAACCGCTCGCCCCGCAGGCGGGTCAGCTCGAGGTCCTCGAAGAACACGTTCCCCGACGTCACCGGCAGCAGCTGGGCGACCAGTCGACCCAAAGTCGTCTTGCCGCAGCCAGACTCGCCGACCAGACCGAGCGTCTCGCCCTCGCGGATCTCGAAGCTCACGCCGTCGACCGCCTTCACCGTCGTACCGAAGCCGGCCGGGAAGTGCTTGACGACGTTTTGGACGCGCACCATCGGGCGCGCGCTGTCGCTCATCGGCGGCATGATTTGAGGCGCGCGCTGCGCCATCAGGGAATGATCTCGCCCGGCCTGAGACCGGAAGCAGCGCCTGGGCTGATATCGCGCAGCTCGTCGGCCTTCATTTCCGCTCTCGCGCGATCCATGGTGACCCAGCACGACGCGATCTGGCCGTGGTGGATCTCCTCGAGCCTGGGCTCATCGGTCAGGCACTTTTCGATGCGAAACGGGCAGCGAGGGTGGAACCGGCAACCGGCAGGCGGACGCAAGAGGTCGGGCGCCATGCCCTCGATCGAACGCAATCGCTCGTGGCGCAACGCGTCGACGCGCGGAATCGAACGCAGGAGCGACCACGTGTATGGATGCTGCGGACTCTCGAAGATCTGGTCCACCGGTCCCTGCTCCACGATCTGCCCGGCGTACATGACGATGACGCGAGTACACAGTCCGGCGACCACCCCCATGTTGTGGGTGATCATCATGATCGCGGTGCCGAGCTCGCGATTCAGGTCGCCGAGCAGCTCGAGGATCTGCGCCTGCACGGTGACGTCGAGAGCCGTCGTCGGCTCGTCGGCGATGAGGATCTGGGGCGAGTTGGCCAGACCCATCGCGATCATCGCGCGCTGCCGCATTCCACCGCTCAGCTGGTGCGGGTAGTCCTTGGCTCGCGACTCTGCCGCTGGAATGCGGACCTTTTTCAGCAGCGAGACCGTCCGTTCGTGCGCGGCTTGCGGGCTGGCCTGCTTGTGCGCCAGCATCGCCTCATCGATCTGGAACCCAGTCCTCAGCACCGGATTGAGTGAGCTCTGCGGGTCCTGGAAGATCATCGCGATGTCGCGACCGCGGATCTCGCGGATCTCCTCGTCGCTGACCTGGAGCAGGTCCTGGTCGTGAAACAGCACCTTCCCGCCGACGATGCGACCGGGCTCTGGGATCAGACGCAGGATCGACAGCGCCGTCACCGACTTGCCGCTTCCTGACTCTCCGACGATGCCGAGGCTCTCGCCCGGATAGAGGTCGAAGCTCACGTCGTCCACGGCCTTGACCGGACCCGCGTCGGTCTTGAACTGCGTGCGCAGGTTGCGCACACTGAGAATCGCGCTTGCCAATTCCTTTTAGCGGCGCGAGCGCGGGTCGAGCGCGTCGCGCAACCCGTCGCCAAGGAAGTTGAACGCCATCAGCGTGAGCGACAGCGCGATCGACGGCGCGATGACCATGTGTGGCGCGTACTGGATCGCGGCGACGCCTTCGTTCGCCATCGAACCCCATGACGGCGTTGGCGGCTGCACGCCCACGCCGAGGAAGCTCAAGAACGCCTCGAACAGGATGGCCGCGGGGATGCCGAGCGTGGCCTGCACGATGATCGGTCCCAGCGCGTTCGGGAAGAGATGTCCGAACAGCATTTTCATCGGACGGGCGCCTGCCGCGCGGGCGGCCTCGATGAACTCGCGCTCCCGGAGGCTGAAGGCCTGACCGCGGACGAGGCGCGCCATGTCCATCCACCGGGTCGCAACGATCGCGATGATGATGTTGCGAAGGCTCGGGCCGAGTAGGAACACCATGATCATCGCGACCAGGATGTCGGGGATGCCGTAGAAGACGTTGATGATGAAAGACACCACGTTGTCGAGCCAGCCCCGGTAGTAGCCCGCGAGCAGACCGATCGGGACGCCGACCGCAAGCACCAGCAGCTGGGTGCCGACGCCGACGACGAGTGATATCTGCGCTCCGACCATCAGCCGGCTCAGGAGGTCGCGGCCGAGCTCGTCGGCGCCGAGCAGGTGCGCGGAGCTGGGGGGCGCGTAGGTCGCGGTGACACCGACCTCCGACATCCGATAGGGCGTCCACACCAGCGACACAAGCGCGACAACGACGAGGAACGTGAGAAAGATCGTCGCCACCAGGGCGAGCCGGTTGCGGCGAAGACGGCGCCACGCGTCGGACCACAGACTCGCCTGCTCCGGGATGATCGGTGTGGAGACGATGCCTGCAGCTGCGGTCGCCATCAGTACCTGATCCTTGGATCGATCACGACGTAAGCGAGGTCGACCAGCAGGTTGGCCAGGCCGACCATGGCCGCGTACATCGTGAACACACCTATCACGATCGCGTAGTCGCGGTTGAGGATGCTCTGCGCGAACTCCTTGCCGAGACCTGGGATGCCGAAGAAGTTCTCGATCACGACGCTGCCGGTGATGATCCCGATGACCAGCGGCGCGAGGATCGTGATGACCGGGATGAGCGCGTTGCGCAGCGCGTGGCGGATGATGATCACCCTCTCGCGCAGGCCCTTGGCGCGCGCCGTGCGGATGTAGTCCTGCCGGATCACCTCGAGCATGCTGGCGCGCGTCAGGCGGGCGACGATGCTGGCGTACGGGAACCCGAGCGCAAACGCCGGCAGCCACAGCTGTCCCAAGTCACCTCGCCACCCTCCTAACTGGTAGAAGAACGTCCCCCCCGTGACGTTCTGCAGCCAGACCCCGAAGACCAGGATCAGGAATGCCGCGATGACGAAGTTCGGCATGCTGTAGCCGACCACCGACGTCGTGGTCAGCACGTAGTCGAGCCAGGTGTTCTGCCGCACCGCGGCGAACA